>Ga0208197_1001486_pt1 | contig 23232 bp, 21 predicted proteins | sample AD_JPNNA4_MetaG_FD_184444 | JGI IMG/M metagenome (GOLD analysis project Ga0208197, IMG submission 184444) | Active sludge microbial communities of municipal wastewater-treating anaerobic digesters from Japan - AD_JPNNA4_MetaG (SPAdes) (version 2) | ecosystem: Engineered > Bioreactor > Anaerobic...
CCAGCACCTCGCCGGTGAGCGGGTCAACTTCGGTGATGCGCTCGATCTCGTCTCCCCAGAAGGAGATACGATACGCGGTTTCGGTGTACGCCGGGCGGATTTCGAGGACGTCGCCGCGCGCGCGGAAAGTGCCACGCTTGAATTCGAGATCGTTGCGGGTGTAATAGATGCTGACCAGGTGGCGCATCACCGTCTCGCGGCGGATCGCCTGCCCCACGTTCAGCGGCAGGATCACGCGCCCCCACTCCTGCGGGTTGCCGAGCGCGTAGATCGCCGAAACCGACGCCACGACGATGACATCGCGCCGCGTGAGCACCGCTGCCGTCGCCGCCAACCGCAGCCGGTCAATCTCATCGTTGATGTCGGCGTCCTTCTCGATGTAGAGGTCGTGCTGTGGGACGTAGGCTTCGGGCTGATAGTAGTCGTAGTAGGAGACGAAGTACTCGACGGCGTTGTTGGGGAACAGCTCACGGAACTCCGAGTAAAGCTGCGCGGCAAGCGTCTTGTTGTGCGCCAGCACCAGCGTGGGGCGCTGCGTCTGCGCGATGACCTGCGCCATTGTAAACGTTTTGCCGGTGCCGGTCGCACCCTTGAGCACTTGATGACGGTAGCCTTTATTCAGGCCGTCCACCAACTGTGCAATTGCCTGCGGTTGATCGCCGGTGGGTTTGAAACTCGAAACAAGCTCGAATCCGGGCATACAAAACCTCCTGTGGGAATCAGGGAATGAGAGAATCAGCTTTGACAGGATTTTCAGGATCGGCCAGGGTGTGGCGTTTACCTTCAACGCGCCTTGCGTTCTCCAGAGACCAACGCCAACGCCTTGAGCCAGGATTCACCTTCGGATGCGGTGCGCTCGGTCTCGAAGCGGTAATCGTGCTTGCGGATGAATTCGCGCAGTTCGGTCAGCATTGGCGCCATAGCCTGCCGTTGTAATTCGATTACTGCCTCTGCCTGTGCTGTCGTGGCAACGTAACGCAAAGTTTGCCGGAAGTGCGGCAGACATAGTCCCCCCGCAGTGACGAAAGCTGCCTTTAGTTCAGGGTCGGTGATGTGCGTCAGCAATTCGTGAATGTATGCATGTTCGGTGGCCTCATGCACGCTACACGCCAGACAGGTGCGCTGTGGCGTCAGGGTTGTGATGAGCGCCGTGACATCCTTCTGTCCACCCGGCAGGCCGAGGAGCGCACGCACACGGCTGAGGAGCGACGGCCCGGCCTGCGGCGTGAAATCTTCCAGCGCGTGCTCCCACTCTGTCAGCACGTCGTTGCTCAAGATTGCCACATCGAGCGCCGCCCCGTGAAGGTCGCGGATCTGCCAGGCGTGCAGGTTGCAGAATCCCCGTGCGGCTTTGGCTTCCGCACGCACGCGGTAATCGTTGGCGTTTTCGTATACCAGGCTATCAAGATAACGCGCCACGGCCTTGTGCGCCAGGCGGCAGATCGCGCATCCAGACGTATTGAGCGCGTCGCGCAATTCATAATACGGCGTATGTTTGGCCATGATTTTTGCTCTCTCTCGAAAATCCGTTGAAACGTTTGAATCGTTGGAACGGAAATATCGGCGCAGACCGCCACCCGATATGATAAAGATGGCGTTATTATGGCTGTATCCCGATAAAGAGCAAGCTACTTGACGTATCCTCGAATGTGGATAAATTGTGTTCAGGAAGGCAAGATGACCCATTCAAAATTTTACACGGCCAAAGGCGACCGCGGTGATACAACCCGTCTGGGTGGAAACACGCGCCTCCCAAAAAGCCATGCTCTGATAGAAGTCATCGGTTCGGCAGATGAAGCCATGGCTGCCATCGGCATGGCGCGCGCCTTAGCGGAGACGGCCATCCTCAAAGAGACTTTGCACACCGTGCAGGAACATCTTGTCCGCCTGATGGCGCACCTTTCGGCAACACCGGACGCCCGCGCGCGTTATCCGGGATTGCACGATGAAGACGTGACATGGCTGGAAACGCGCATCGCCGATTTTGAGACCGGGCTGCCACCGCTGCATACGTTTGTTCTTCCCGGCGACTCCGTTGCCGGCGCGGCGTTGCACATAGCACGTACTGCCGTTCGGCGCGCCGAACGCTGCATCGTCGCGCTTGCCGAGATCGAACCCGACATCGGCATGGCAAACCTTGCTTATCTCAACCGGCTTTCCTCGCTGCTGTTCGTTATTGCCTTACGTACCGATTGGGAAAGGTAAACCCATTGTGCCATCGCTTGATCATTTCCCTATTCCTGGAATTCTGGTAAAATGGTTATAGAAAGTTGTCTTATCGCACCGGCAAAGTGCGTTTGTAACACGAACTTAATGAACAGATGTAATATCCCCCGGTGTAAAGCCGGGATCGGCGGGGGGGAATTTTCCTGCCCGCAAGGAATGAGGGCCAATCGTGTGCCCTGACGGTAGAAGCGTCGTAATCTAGCTATGGCCAGAATCCCGTGCGGGAAGCGGTGACTTCCTGCAAAGCGTTTTTGGGAATATCGTTAGCGTGGGTAGGCTGAAGAGCACAGGGGATTTTGTGTGCTAACCCGAGCGGCTGGCGTTGCTTGGAAGCGTACCTGCATTGGCTTGGCTTATCAGGCGGCTATGGCGCGTTCTGCCACAGCCGTCTTTTGTTTACTTGAAAGAACGGACCGCATAACAACTGTTTGCACAATGGAAGGGCAAATGGCTGGACGGATCACGGCGTTGGAACCGCAAAAACATTCCAGCGACCGGGTTAATGTTTATCTGGATGATGAATTCGCCTTTGGGTTAGCGGCGTCCGTCGCGGCGCGTTTGCGTGTGGGGATGTCCCTCACGGAAGAGGAGAGCAAGGCGTTGCGGCAAGCGGACGAAGTGGAACGTGCGCGCGAGAAAGCACTGAACTATCTCTCCTACCGTCCGCGCAGCGAGGCCGAATTGCAGAGTTATTTACTTGAATGTAACTTCTCCGAAGCGGCGGTTGCTGAAATCCTCAACCGTCTGCACGAAGTCGGCCTGGTGGACGATGAGGCTTTCGCGCGTTACTGGGTAGAGAATCGCACCCGATTCCGCCCCAAAGGCAAGCGGATGTTGCTGCAGGAATTACGTCAGAAAAAAGTGGCGTTGCCGCTTATCGAGGCGGCATTGACAGAGTACGATGAGAATGAAGCGGCGCAACACGTCGCCGAGGAACAGGCACGACGTATGACCCACTTACCGCCAGACCTTTTCCGGCGCCGTCTGTGGGAACGCCTGTTGCGGCGCGGTTTCTCGCCGGACATCATCCAGGAAATTCTCGCTACACGGCCCTTCCTTCACCTTAATACCGAAGAAAGCGAGGAACTCTGGACATGAACTGGGGAATTGGCATCATCCTACTCCTGATCGGATTGGCTGTAGGCGGATTGATCGGCTACAGATTGCGCCAGGTCCACTATCAAAAAGAGATGGGAGACCTGGAAGCGATGCGTGCCCGGCTTTTGGAGGAAGCCGAGAAACAGGCGCGCGACACCGTTCTCAACGCGAAGGACGAGGCGCTCAAACTGCGCCTTGAGCTTGAAGCAGAGATGGAGCGGCGTGGCGAGAAGCTACGTCGTGAGGAAGAGCGCCTGCAATCCCGTCGCGATCAACTGGACGCCCGCCAGGAACGCATTGACAAGCGCGAGCAACTGCTCAACAAGCGTCAAAGCGCGTTGGATAAACGCGCGAATGATTTGGAAAAACTGGAAGAAGAACAGCGCCAGATTTTGGAGCGCGTGGCGAACCTTTCTACCGACGAGGCCCGTGAGCTGCTGCTGGAGCGCGTGGCCGAAGAGACCCGTCAGGATATGGCGCGCGTGATCCGTGAAGAAGAAATGCGCGCCCACGAAGAGGCCGAGCGGCGCGCGCGGGAGATTGTGACCGTGGCCGTACAGCGCGTCGCCACCGAGCAAGTCGCCGAGCTGACGACCAAAACGCTGGAAATCCCCAACGACGAACTCAAGGGGCGGATCATCGGGCGCGGAGGACGCAACATCCGTGTCTTTGAGCAGAAGGCCGGCGTGGACATCATCGTTGATGATAGCCCCGAAATGATCACCATCTCCTCTTTCAACCCCATCCTCCGCGAAGTGGCCGCCCGTGCCATGCATCGCCTGGTCGCCGATGGTCGCATCCACCCGGCGCGCATCGAGAAATTGCTGGAAAAAGCGCGTGAAGAGGTGGAGCAAATTATGAAAGAGGAGGCCGAGCGCGCCGTCTATGAAGCCGAGGTGCCGCCGCTGCATCCTGAACTGATGAAACTCCTGGGGCGGCTATACTTCCGCACCAGTTACGGACAGAATCAGCTGGCGCACGCTGTAGAAACCGCAAAACTCGCCAGCCTGCTGGCGGCGGAATTGGGCGCGAATGTCGAAGTCGCGCGTTTGGGTGGATTGTTGCACGACATTGGCAAAGCCGTGGACTTCGAGGTCGAAGGGACGCATGCCACCATCGGCGCCGAACTGGCCGCGCGATATGGCGTTCCGGCGCCGGTTGTCAACACCATTGCCTCGCATCATCACGAGGCCGAACAGCAGAGCCTTGAAGCTATTATCGTCGAGACCGCCGACGCAATTTCCGGCGCGCGGCCCGGCGCACGGCGTGAGAGCCTGGAACACTACATCAAACGCATTCGCGCCCTGGAAGACATTGCCCACTCCTTCAACGGCGTCGAAGAGGCTTACGCGATCCAGGCCGGTCGTGAAATGCGCATCATTGTGCGCCCGGGGGACGTAGATGACCTGGCGGCTATCCGGCTCTCGCGTGACATCGCGCGCAAGATCGAAGAGACGATGGAGTATCCGGGGCAGATCAAAGTCACCGTCATCCGTGAGACGCGCGCGGTCGAGTACGCCAAATAAAATCCTTGAGAACAAACAGGGCAAGTAAGGCTTTATCATTTTCGTTACAATGACTTCATCGGGCTTCGAGCGGATCGCCGAAGCAAGAATGATAAAGGGAGCAAGAATGATAAGGCCCGGCAGGGCAGGATTCACCGCTTGACGAAATCAGGGTTGTGCGTATAATGATGGCTGTTAATCCTCGGTAGCTCAATCGGCAGAGCGGCCGGCTGTTAACCGGTTGGTTGTAGGTTCGAGTCCTACCCGAGGAGCTACAAATCAAGCAGGGCAGCAATAGTGGGTCCTGCTTTTTTGTTATGCCTCTTCTGTGTTTTCCATAATCAGCAGATTGAGCAGATTTTTAGCGGTTTATAACGCATAGATCTATAAGCTCTACCCAGCCGAAAATAGCTTATTGACATCCCCCAGGGTTGTGCTAAACTGAATTTGAGCAATGTGACTAAGGAGGTTATTATAAATGATAGACGAGAAAAATCCGCCCACCTTAGCAGAAAACCCAAAAGAGCCTAATGTGGCATCTGTGCAGGAAAAACTCAAAGTCGTTTGCATCGAAGACGAACCGGAGATGATCGAACTCATCCGTCTGATCCTGGGACGCAGAAATTTTGAACTTATCGGCGCAGTGGGAGGACGCGAGGGGCTGGAGATTGTGCGGAAAGTCAAACCCAAACTGGTGTTGCTTGACTTGATGATGCCTGACATTGATGGCTGGGAGGTCTACCAGCAAATGAAAGCCGACGAAGAATTGAGCCACATTCCGGTAATCGTAGTCACGGCCAAAGCGCAAAGCATTGATAAGGTGCTCGGCCTGCACATTGCAAAAGTGGATGACTATGTGACCAAGCCGTTTGGACCGCAGGAATTACTTGCCAGCGTTAGCAAAGTCTTAGGAATGAAATTATAGCTTTTTGTGCGTTTGGGTGCCCATACGGCGGAGGCAAAACTGGCAATGAGGCGGTAAAGCGCTGGGCTGTCACAAGCCTGGCGTTTTTGTTGAATGAGAGGGGGAAACACCGTGGAAGCATCAGGAAAGCGTACCATCGTTTACATCGAAGATGACCAGGATATGGTAGATCTCGTGCAAGTTATGTTGACCCGTGATAACTTTGAAGTCATCGGCGTGCGCGAAGGACAAAAAGGAGTAGAAACGGTCCGCCAGGTCAAACCCGCGTTGGTCCTTCTCGACCTGATGTTACCGGATGTCGGTGGGTGGACGGTCTACCAGGAAATCAAACAAACGCCGGAACTGTGCGATATCCCGGTCATCGTCGTCACAGCACGCGGAGCACCTATTGACAGAGTTTTAGGCGAGCACATTGCCAAAGTGCAAAAATACATTGTGAAACCCTTCAGCACGCAAGAGCTACGAGACAGCATCAAACACGTCTTGAGCGCAGAAAAAAATTGATCCCGTGCCCAAAGCAAACTTACTCGCCATCGGTAATGAACTGCTAAACGGCGCCATCCGCGACGCCAATCTCTTCACACTGAGTCAACGTCTCACGCAGATGGGATTCAGCGTGGAATATGCCGTGATGACCCGTGATTGTCCCGACAAGATCGGTGTAGCATTGCGGTTTCTCCTCGAGCACAAGCCGGATGTGCTGTTGTGTAGCGGTGGCCTGGGGCCTACCGACGACGATATGACGTTGGCGGCACTTGCCCAGGCGCTCCGTTTGCCGCTTTCCGTGAACGCGGCCGCCGTGGCCCTGGTCGAGGCGCACTACAATCGCTTGTTAGCACAACACTACCTCGCGCACCACGGGCCGGAATTCGCGCGGCGCAAAATGGCGACACTGCCCGAAGGCGCTTCTCCCCTGCCCAACCCGGTGGGGACTGCGCCCGGTGTCAAACTGAGTTATGGGGGGACGCTCATCTACGTACTCCCCGGCGTACCGGCGGAATTGCAGGCCATTTTCGATGCCTCCATTGCGCCTGAGCTGCTCAGCCTTTTCCCGCCGGCGGCGTGGATCGAGCGTGCGCTGCTCGTCCACTGCGATGACGAAGCCGAAGCCGCCATTCCCCTGCACGAAGTCGCGCAACGTCATCCCGGCGTCTACCTTAAATCACTGGCGAAACCTTTCCCATCTGCCGGCGTCGAGGGCCTGCGGGTGATCGCTGCTGCACAAGCGCCAACCGCTACCGAGGCTGAGGCCGCGGTCACCGCAGCGTTGGCCGACCTGCACCATACACTGGAAGCCGCCGGTCTGCGTGTGAGCCGCCTCGACGATTCCCCCCAATCCCCAATCCCTGGTCCCTAATCCCTATTTTCACAAGGAGATTGACATGTCCCTAACGCTAAAAGTCGTTCCCATTGAAAAGCCGGAATCCTTGAACTTCATTTTGGGGCAATCACACTTCATCAAAACCGTGGAAGACCTGCACGAAGCGCTGGTAACGGCGGTGCCGGGGATCAAGTTCGGCCTGGCCTTCTGTGAAGCTTCGGGCAAGTCGCTGGTACGCTGGTCGGGCACGGATGAGGCCCTGATCGAGCTGGCCCGCAAAAACGCGCTGGCGTTAAGCGCAGGACACAGCTTTATCATCTTCCTGGGCGAAGGTTTCTACCCGGTCAACGTGCTCAACACCGTAAAAATGGTGCCGGAAGTGGCACGGATTTTCTGCGCGACGGCCAACCCCACCCAGGTCATCGTCGCCGAAACCGAACAGGGACGGGGAATCCTGGGGGTCATTGACGGGGAACTGACGAAAGGCATCGAAGGCGAGGAAGACATCGCCTGGCGCAAGGGCTTCCTGCGGATGATCGGCTACAAACTTTAGGTGCGTGTCGCGCCCGGGTAGCCTTCCATGCGTTGGTTGGATTTGCTCAAACGGGATCCGGTCCCCTGGTTGCTGGATCCCGAAAATCCCTCTGCCCGGCTGCTGACCCTGCGCCACCTTTTCAAAAAATCGGAAGCCGATCTGTCCGTGGAGTATGCGCGTCTGCTGGCCTGGACGCCCATCACGACATTACGAGAACATTGGAATCGCGGCCATTTCTGGGGCCGCGAGGCCGATCCTTACTTTGGCGGAGCGTTGGGGAATTTCGGCACGCTCTACCTCTTGACGCAATTAGGCGTCCCTATCTTTCCAGAAGTCGCGCCGGTGTGTGAAAATTTGCTGGACCGGGGCCGCAGCGACAATGGGCGTTTCGTCCCCACAGGCATCACCGGCTCCCCCTGGTTGTGTTACACCGGCATGGCCTTGCAAGTCATGCAACATTTCGGTTACGGCAACGACCTCCGCGCCCGTTCCGCGCGCCTGGCGTTGTTGCAGGCCATCTTGTTGCGCTCGGAAATGCTGGTCTGTCCCATCGCCAACGGCGACTGCACCCACGGCCTGGTCAAGGCGTTGGCGGGTTTGTTGAGCATACCCTCGGAACAGCGCGAAGCCGATGAGAGCCGGGCCATCGCGGTCCTGGGTGAATTGCTCATCAACTATCCCTATGATTTTGGGAAACAAGACTCGGAGTGGCTCCAGCCGACTTTCCCCCGTTATTATCGCTCTGACTTGATCGAGTTGTGCCACGTCCTGGTCCAGACGCCCTATCGAGCCTCTCCTCGTTTTCAGGAACTGTTGCGACGTATGGTGGAATTGCAAACGGCAGAGGGCCGCTGGAACAAGAGCCGCGCCACGCCCGCCCTTACGGTAGAGCGGATCCACTCCCCAAGCCGTTGGCTCACATTCGAGGCCGTGCATACATTGACGCTGGCTTATGGAGACGACATCTATGCGGCCTGAGGATCAACGCGACGCCGGTACCCATTATACGGTGATTCCGCGTGTGCTGGTGTTCCTGACCCGTGCGGATGAGGTGTTGCTCCTGCGTGGCGCGCCGGACAAAAAATTGTGGGCCGGCAAGTTCAACGGTTTGGGCGGGCACATCGAACTTGACGAGACGCCGCTCCAGGCGGCAAAGCGCGAAGTGTACGAGGAAGCCGGCTTGTGCGTCGCCACGTTGACGCTGCGCGCCGTGATCCATGTGACCCTGCCACAGCCACCGGGCGTGTTGTTTTTCGTCTTTGTGGGAGATGCACCGGCGGGAGAACTTTGCCCTTCCGCGGAAGGTATGCCGGTCTGGGTGGCACGCTCCGAGATCGCCACGCTGCCGCTGGTCGAAGATCTGCCGCTGTTGCTTCCCCGTGTCCTGGAACCCGGCCCTGTAGTTTTCGGTCACTACACCTTCGCCGCGGATGGGTTGCACGTCGCCTTTACGTGACCGGCACGACGTTCATTTCAACGCTGCCCGTCCCAACGCTGTCTGTCCCAGCGTCAACGCCTGTGCCTCTTCCTCCGCCAATGCCCGCAAGGCCACCGGAAAACGCCCATGCAGTGGTGAGAGGCGCGCCCCCGCCCGCACGCCAAATAACAGCAACCACGCCAAGGGGAAGCCGATGCTGCTCATCCCCGTCGCACGCTGTAGCTCGGCGATGCCGTCATCGTCCCATCCGCCGAGAAGCGCTGTGATGAAACCGTACAGCGCCAGCATCGGCAGCAGAGCAACGCCGAGCAGTACGAGGCTTGCTGAAAGGGTGGGTGTCCACCACCAGTTCCCCACCAGGCGCAAGATGACGTAGACCGCCCACGCAGCCACGGCGGGCGCGACGATCGTCCGCCATACGTAAATGTACATCCGTCCGGCGTGACGGTAGACAAGATACCAGGCCACGATTATCCGCAATATGAGCGCGATGGCAAAGGCCACCGGCAATCCCACCATTCCCCACCTCGGTACAAAGAACGCTGTCAACCCCAGCCGTACCCCCTGCTCGGCAATCGTCAGCCACGAAGTCGCCGCCGGATGGTTTGTGGCGATCAATACCTGGTTTGTGAACCACGCACCCCATTGCAGTCCACCCCAGAGCAGAACCGGCAGAAGCCAGGGGGGCACGTCACTGAAGGCTGCCCCCGCCATGCCTGAAATGACGCGCGACCCCACCGCACTCAAGGCGACAAACAGGAATAAGCTGAGCCATACTCCGTAGTGTATGGCCTGACTGATGTAGTAGCGCAGTAATGTTTTATACCCCTGGCTATGGGCTTCGGCCATGGCCGGCAGTAATCCGTCGTAAAGGCCCGTCGCCAGGACTTCGTAAGCCGCTGCGAAGGCGAGTGCCAGTGTCCAGTGACGCTCAACGGCATTGTAGGTGGGCAACCATTGCGGAAGCAGAAAAACCTGTGCCAGCGCGCCTAACGGCACAAAGATTGCGCCGAAAGTAAGCCGTCCTCCAAAACTCAGCATCTGCGCTATCACCTGGCGGCTGAATGTCGGCAGAAAAAACGCGCGCAGTGAATATCCAAGCGATTTGTAGAGCAGCAATCCCAAAACGAACCCCAGCAGCTCCGTCAGGTAAACGCCGATGCCCAATCCCAAAATGCTCCCCAACGTTTCGCCGATGATGGGGAATTTCGTCCCCCACTGCCGCAGAAGGAGCACCGTCGCGCTTTGCACCCCGACCATGCTGATTATCGCCAGCACCGCGAGGTATTGCTCATAATCCAATCGTTGCACGGCGCGGAAGAAAAAGCGGAAGCCCTGGAAAAACCCCGGAAATTGGATCAGGGCGTGTGCGACGAAATAAAACGCCAGATACGCCAGAGGTGCGCCGGGCAACACGAGGGTAGTGACGAGCAGAACGCTCCCCAACTGCACGGCGCCGCTGAGCCACTGCCACCAGACATAAAACTGAAAATATCGGAAGGCTTCGTGGGGATAGCGGATGCGCAACGTCGCAAAATAATACACCGCCGCGACGCCGGTTCCCAGATCCACAAGCAGCCATAGCGCACTGAACCCCACTTCGGTCACCTGCCATAAACGCAACGTATGCGTCCAGGGGATCAACACGCGCGGCAGATAGTCTACTTGATAGGCGATGAGCAGACCCAGCGCCAGGAAGTAGGGCAGTAACAGCGTCAAAAGACCGGCCAACGGACGGTGAAATCCTGCAATCTCCCACAGATTTTGCTGGGGCTGGGAGGGCGGCGTCGTGCGCAGGTCCTTCCAGATTTCCGGGTGCATAAACAAACGCCGTCGCGCCAGATAGAGCGTCCAGAAGGCGAGGAAGATAACCGCTCCTCCCGCGCCGATCATCCCTAAACGCACCCGCCCCTGAGGCACAGGGGAAAGGGGATAACCGGCAAACGGAAGCACGCGCGATGAATTCGCGGCTTCAACGATTAGACGGTAGATCAGGTAGCGGAAGTAGGGCCAGTGCTGCCATTCTTGATTGGCGGGGTCGCCGAACCAACCGCCGACGATGAACGCTTGAGTCCCCTCACGGCCTCGGACGCGCTGAATGAGTGGCTCGCGCGCGGTCGTGGTGACGATGGGCAGCAGCAGGTTGGCGTTGGAGATGACGGTGCGCGCCTGAATCGGCGGCGCAGAAGCCCAGGTGATGGCGCGCTGCAAGGGGTCGGCTTCACTCCCGATGCGGACGGGCAACGCGCTTTCGGCGTTCGTTATCCCAAAAGCGCCGACGCCAAACACGGCACGCAGGTCTTCGCTTGTCTTCGGGAACTGTGATCCACAGAAAATCACCAGCCCCACATCGCCGCGTTGCACCAGCGTCGCAAACAGACGCACAGTTTCTCCCGCACGCGGAAGAAAATTGTTGAGCACCAGCACCTGCGCCAGCTCAGGCTGATCAACGCGCACCAGATAGGGGGCGGCGAGATTGATGGCCTCGGCAACTGCATCTTCGGCGCCCACGTAGTAGACGCCCACGGTGGAAAGCGGTGCCTGTGCCAGGACGGCGCCGCTGCCCGTGATGGTGGCGGTCAACAGCGCCAGGAAGAGCCATAGCCATTTCCGGCGCACCCCAGAGGGGTGGGGGCGTGAACTGGTTTGCGCTGTGCCGACTTGTCGTATTGCACGCACCTCAGGGTTTTTCATCGCTCGCTGGCGGAGTGGATGCAGGCGGCGCGCTCTCCGGTTTTTCCAGGGGCGGCAAGTCTTCCGGTTTTTGTAGCCCGAACTGCTGGAGGAACTCGAACGTCGTCCCATAGAGGATAGGACGCCCCACACTCTCGGCGCGCCCGACTTCCTCAATGAGGCCGGCAGAGAGCAGCGTGCGCAAGACGCTGTCGGAGCCGACGCCGCGAATGGCCTCGACCTGTGGGCGGGTGACCGGCTGCGCGTAAGCCACGATCGCCAGCGTCTCCAGGGCCGCCTGGGAAAGGCGCAGGTTCACTTCCAGACCCAGGAGTTTCTCAACGAAAGGTGCCGCTTCGGGCGCAGAAACGATTTGGAGGCGTTTTTTATTGCGCTGCAGGCGCAGGCCGGAGGCCGCCAGACGTGTTTCCAGCGTAGCGAGGGCGGCCTCCGTCTCATCGAGTGACAGCCCGGTGATCTCGGCGAGAGATTCCGGCGTCATGGGTTGTGGCGCGACAAAGAGCAGCGCTTCGATGAGCGCGTCTGATGACAATGTGGAAGTTTCACTCACGCTTAGCGCTCCTCCCCGGTAGGCAACGGCGGCGGCCCGGCCCATTCCTGAGGCTTCTCAGGCAGACTGGGCGGCTCTTGTGGCATTTCCACCGGCGCGACCGGTCGAGAGGGTGCGGGCGGTTCTGCAACCGGACGGCTCTTCTTCACGACGGGGGTGGGCGCGGGCGCGACCTTGATGCGGACTTCGGGCTGTCCATAGACCTGCAGACCCAGGCTATCGGAGAGGACAGTCTTTACCACATCCATCAGTTTGGTCGCCAGGGCCGGCACATCGGCGCCGGCTTCGACATCCACATCCACAATGGCCTGCACCTTGTCTTTTTTCGCGTGGACTTTAGGCGTGACCTTGATGACGTTCGGCAGGGGATCGAGATTGTAGACAAGCTGCTGTACGATGCTCTCCGCACTGACCGCCGCCAGGCCACCGGTGACCTGTTGGACGCGGATGAAGCGCTTGGGCGGTTTGCGCACTTCCAGGAAGATCAAAAACAGGATAAGCAGGTCGAAGATCAGCGAGAGCAACAGTCCTCCGACCAGTCGCCATACCGGTTGAATCTGATTGAAGTAGCGTCCCGCTCCGGCCAGCCACTCCCCGATGTTGATGAGCAACACGTGGGGCAGGATAAAGACGGCCGTCAAGATCGCCATCAACATCAACAACACGATGACAATGACAACCCGATTCACCGTATTCATGATTCACCTCCTTGAAAACCGTTTGAAAGTTGGAGCGTTGGCACGTTCAAACGCTGAGACGTTCCAACGCTATTGAATCCACACTTCATCCACGTAATCCCGCAGGGTAGTTTCGACCAGGTCGGCTACGCCGATGGCGGCCTCGACGCGCGCGACCTCATCCGGGCTGGCATAGGTTGCCGGATTGCGTGCATGCAGCGAACAGGGGTCGCGGTACGGCTGGATGGAAAGCTCATAGGTGCCGAGACACTGCGCGGCGGCGACGATTTCGGGCTTGTCAAAGCCGATGAGCGGACGTAAGATCGGCAGCGTCGTTGCGCGGCTGATGAGGTTGATGTTTGGCAGCGTTTGCGAGGCGACCTGTCCCACGCTTTCTCCCGTGACCAGGGCCAGGCAATGGCGTCGCTCTGCGATACGCTCTGCCACGCGCATGATGAAGCGACGAAAAACTACCGTCGTCACGCGCGTATCCAGGCCTGCCATCGCCGTCTCAAAGGGCGCGGCGGAAACCATAAAGAGCGGCGCCGTGAGGCGATGCGGGGCCAGCACCGCACGCGCCATAGCCACGATTTTGGACGCGCGCGCCTGTTCCACCCCCGGCAACAGGTGGAAGTGCAGCAGATCGAGTGTACAGCCGCGTTTCAACATCATATGCGCGGCCACCGGCGAATCAATCCCGCCGGAAAACAGGGCCAGCACGCGCCCGCTGACGCCGACCGGCAATCCCCCGGCGCCCGGCAGTCGGCGGATGAAGAGATATGTCGCATCCTCGTAAATCTGGATGCTCAGCGTGACCTCGGGGTCTTTGAGCCTGACCGGCGCGCCGGTCCTGTCCACGATCCGCGCCCCGATCTCGCGGTCCACCGTCTGTGAGGTCAGCGGGAAACGTTTGTCCCCACGGGTAGTGTCTACCTTGAAAGTTGTCGCCGATGTGATCACACCTTCGGCCAACTGCAACGCTGCCTGGGCAATCCTCTCGAAATCCGAAGGAACGACCGTCACCGGGGCGTAGTAGGCGATGCCGAAAACTTTGCCGAGGCGTTGTTCCACAACCGCTGCCGGTATTTCCGCGGGCACTTTGACGAGAACGTGACTGTGGAAGCCGCGCACCTCCGTCTCCGGTGCGTCCTCCAACACGGCACGGAGGTTGTCTACCAACTGCCGCACAAAGAAAACGCGGTTGTGTCTCTTTAATCCCAACTCGCCAAAGTGTACAATATAAGTCTGCATGCACGCTTTCCTTGAGAATAACCGCTAATCTTGCCGATCCACGCGAATCTTTGAGAAAGTTAGCGAAGATCTGTGCGATTCACGGTTAGAATTTTCGTCCAATCGCTGGCGAACCGCAGGTTCATGAAAAATTTCCTGGAAAAATCATTTGAACTTATCATAGCACAGACCGACATCACGTAAAGCGCGAGGCACGAAAGAGCGGCGTGTGTCTAACACACGCCGCTATATACTTCAGGGAAACGTAGCGTCAGGCGTGCCGCCGGGACAGTCCCAGACCCACGGAGATGATGGATCCCAGGGCAAAGAGGGCCAACGCGCCGTACAGAACGTTGTGACCGGCGGTCATGCCACTTGCCGGCAACACACCGCCCCCGCTCCCCGTCCTTGCGCCGGCCTTGGGGTAGAAGCCCATATACACATACGCCACGTGCCCGCCTTCCTTGCCCGGTACGTAGACCACCTGTTCCGTCGGCGTGGTGGGGACGTAGCCTTCAGGCGTGTGGAAGGTTACTTTCCACCCCCCTTTGGCCAACGGCGCCGGCCCGAATGTGCCCGTGGCATACGTGTTGCCCACCGAATCCGTTGTCTGCCATTCCGAGAAATAGGTGTGGCTGTAACTGCCGTTGGAGATGGTGAAATAGACCCATCCCAGTCCTTTCTCGTTGGCATCCATTTTGCCGTTGCGGTTGCTATCAATGAAAGCCATGCCGCGGATCGTTCCCTCGTTTGGACCGTACTCAGCGCGCACGGCGGTAACAGATAACACACTCAAAGCACACAGCGCAGCAGCAAGGGCGTATAACATTTTCCTGGACCACATATAGGGTGCCTCCTTCCGAATTTAACGTTGATGATTACAGGGAGCTGCCGATCCCCTCGAACAATCTGAGATCCGGTGATCCCCTTGATGCAATTTGAAATACAAGTTCATGGTCTCACATCTCTTATTATAGAACAAGAAGACTTCAAGGTCAAGCGTAGCTAGGGCCAGGACCTTATCGTGGGGAGCGTCCGAAGTCACACCGGGGATTATGAGGGCAATGAGGGCATGAAGATCCCGGAAGCGGTCCAGGCCATACGCCGATCATGCTTGATTGGGCAGCACAAGCTCAACGACGATGCCGGGGCCATCTTCGCGGTTGAAACTGCGGCATGTTCCGCCTACGCTCCATACTTGTGTGGCAACCGTTGAGAGTCCCAGCCCCATCCCGGAAATCTGGCCTGTGGTGTATTTGTCTATTTGGTAATAGGGCATCCACATCCGTATCAGTTGTTCCGGTGACAGGGTCAGACCGTTATCCCAGACTTGAATTCTGGTTTGCTGGACCCCTGTTGGTGCAACATCTACCGTAATCGTTGGCATATTACGCGGATGGAATTTCTTGGCGTTTTCCAGGATTTCCCAGAGGATCACTTCGAGGTTCCAGCGTGAGAGGGCCAGACGCTGATCCTGAAGCGATTTGTCAACCTTCACGGTGACATCTTGCAGTAGAAGTTCACCACTGATGTTGGTGATCAATGCCGGGAAGTTCGCCAATGGGAAGGCTTCAGTTGGTCCGGCAATGAGCGGCGCACCGAGATAACGGACAATATCTTCGATTTCAGTGTAGAGGTGCTCTGCCCCTTCGGCGGCGTTCTGCACGAACATCATGATATCATCCCGTGACATTGTTTTCACTTGTTCGGCCAAAAAGCCCAAGCCGCTATAGAGGGGAACCAGGGGGGTGCGCAGTTTGTGCGCAATTACGGAATGGAAGCGGTTTAATTCTTCTTGTAAGGCGGTTTTCTCGGTGATGTCTTTGAGGCAAATGATGCGGCCAGCTTGCATATCCAATCCGGCGGCGATGTCCAACATTTCCACTTGCAACCAGAAGGCCTTGGCCTGCAATGTCTCCGGGCAAACCAGGTAAAGCGGCACGGGGACTTTGCTGATGAACATCTTTTTTGGCCAGAGCGCCCAGGCAGCCTGTGGCTCGCAGCGATACCGCTGTTTTACGAGGTCCATAAACTTTGGCGGTGCGGTTTTATCAATCTCATGGCCCAGGCCCAGGTATATCTGTGCTTTGGCGTTCGCGTAGAGCACCTGTTCTTGCTCATCCACGATGATGTATCCATCATCGGCACGTGCCAGAAGATAACGGAACATCGCCTCTGAGGCCCGCAGCGTTGCCGTACTCTCGATCACGCGCTGTTCCAGGACATCGTTTGCATGGTGGAGTTCGGCTTCCATCTTCTGGCGGGCCGCAATCGCTTCGTTGAGCGCGGCTTCCTGTGCTGTTGCCTGTTGCCGTAGCCGCCGTAGGGCCAGGTGGGTTTCAACGCGTGCCAATACTTCTTCTGCGCGGAAGGGCTTCGCCAGATAGTCCACGCCGCCACGGGCAAAAACTTCCCCACGGTCCAGGTCTGTATCTATGGCTCCACTGAAGATCACCGGGATGGCATCCTGAATTTGAGCTTTCAGGTGCCCATAAGCTTCAGCAAACTGGATATCCCATATCATAAGATCGGGCAGAAATTCGGTAAAGGTCTCTTGTGTTATCTTGGTCACAGGCAAAACATGCACGGTGTAACCTTGAGGTTCCAATACCTCGACCAGGAACCGACTTTCGGCAGCATGCTCATTTATTATCAATATCGTATTTGTCATAAAGCACCTTAGTTTTGCAAGCGTCACGTCATTTGATTGTCCACAGTGGTCACGCAGTTTGCCTCTTCTTTATAACGGAATAGAAAAGCCATCATAAAGCTTTCCCCAATCTTGAGAATCCTGTCGAAAAATGACACGCCGCGTAAGTTCCTATATACTCTTAGTATACTTCAAAAAAAGATAGACTCAATAGCGCTTTGGTCGTATGCAGGGCCTTATTACTGCTCTGCGGAGCACACCGGTTCCCCGTTTCTGGCTGATACCGGCGTCTCTTGGCCAAAGAGTGATCAACACTGCCACAGTAACGCTTGTAATTCCAACAGGGACGTGATGGGAGGATGACCTGAGGCGTGCAACGTCAAGGCTAAAATGTCGGTTGCAAACTCATGGAGGAAGGTAAATGCCATTGCGTTTGTGAAGAATTCGTCATCCAATCTGATGCGCGAGTCATAGCTATTCATGAACGCTGTCAGACATTCGTAATCACGATTTAATCCACTGAACCATAAGGCAATCCATTCGTATTCCTTTTGACCAACGAGCGCATCGCCAAAGTCAATCAATCCAGAGATATGCCATTTGCCGTTGTTGGGTTGCAAAAGGATGTGATCCTCGGTCAAATCGCCATTCATGAGTACCAGCGGTATGTCGTCAGCCTTTCTATTCAGGACGGAAGCGAGAAACCCCGGAATCTCGGCGACGACCGTTGCCGGGAGAATCCCCTCCCACTGCGCGGGAGAAGCGGCTTCGGCCATGCGATGTTGTACGAACGTCTGCCATCCGGCCGGGGTGTGATCCAGGGAGGTGAACGGTGCAATGGGCAGTTGATGAAGATGACGTATGATGTCGCCCAAGTCAGCGGCGATACGGACTTGTTGGCGGTGAGGAATATGCGCACGCGCCTCGCGGATGGGTATCCCCGGCAGAAACTCGATAATGATATAAGGCCACTGCATTTGATCCTCAAGGATGCCCTGGGCGATAAGCGCAGGCACAGGAATAGAAGACTGGTTGCCCAGCATTGTGAACAATTCACGTTCCAGCTCGAAATCGTTGGAACAGAAGGGGGCGTAAATCTTAACGACATAGGTATCATCCACAACGAAAACGGCATTTGTGCCCGGATAGCCGGCTTTGACATGCTGCACCGGCAGGTGATGGCGATGGCAAATCTCCTGCACCGCTGCCGTCCACTGCGCGATGTTGGTGAACATCCGCCCCCACTCGGCCCATGTGGTGATGATGGGAAGCAAAGATGCCATGTTGTGAGTTATGAGTATGGATTGACGTGTGGCTGGGGTTTATCCTTCTTTCCTCGAGCCACGTGCAACGTCGAGACCTTTCTTCGCCAGTTTGATAGCGAGGCCGCCGCCGGGGACGAGTAAATCCACCGTTTCGACGCCCACATCGAAGAGAAAGTCGGGATCGAGAATCTTGCCCATGTACTGTTGGAACGTCTTCCCGCCGGTCTGCCACTGTCCGGTCAGCCCATCGTACTCCACGATGGCCTCTTTTTCTTTGGAGAGCCAGCGATACTGGAAGGCATACACGGGGCGATAATAGAGATCAATCCTGGCCACGTCAATGCGGTCCTCAAGGATATGTTCGGCCTTCACACTTTTGATCATCTCGATCAGCACTTCGTGGACGATGGCCGAGGCGCGCGCTGCCGGCGGCACGACGATGGCGTCACCGGCCGAAAAGTCATCCAGCTCATCGCCGGGAATCTCGACGGCGGCATATTTCAAATAGTCGGCCAGACCGGGCGTTCGGGTGCTCGTCAGGCCATTGAAGAAGACATCCGTATGCAGCTCTTCACGGCAATGCTCCAATCCTGTGAGGACGATTTTACCGCTACAGACCGGGTATTCCATGCTGTCAATCGTCACCGACTTGACCGCCGGGTCGCTGAACGCCAGGGAGTACTCGCCGCGGCGCTCGTAGACGTAGCGTGCATCACAAACGATGTGCCAGAAGGGTTCATAGCGCTGTTCTTTGTACAACAACTTGAAATCGTCGTCTTTGGGGCGTTGCAACAGGCTGCCCACTTTTGCCATCGTCCCAAACGCATCCATTTTACGGCTCCAGGCACGCCCCTCCGCCTGATCCACGGTGAGTTGTGCTTGCAAAATAAAAGCACGTTCTTCAGTGAGATTGATTTCCATTTCATCCCTCTCCTGAGAAGTCAACATAATTGATGGATCAGATGGTGTTCTTTAATCTAAAATACAAAATCATCAGGCTCTTCCCCACTTCTCGTAGGCTTCTTTGAACGACATGCCCTTTGCGAAGTCCTCGCGCATGCCTTGCTCGCGGGCTTCGATGTCTTCGGCTTTTTCCAGGGCTTCCATCGCAATCTCCTGCGGGACGACGATGACGCCATCCTCCTCGGCGACGATCCAGTCACCGGGACGCACGCGCACCATGCTGGTGAGTGTGCCGGGCATGCCGATGGGGACGTTGACGGCGACGATGCTCCAGCGTTTGGCGGATTCGATGGGCGATGTCCCCTTGGCGCAAACGGTGTAGTCGGGGATGACTTCCAGCCCCCAGCGGTCACGGATGAAGCCATCAATGACGATCCCCATCGCGCCGCGCTGCTTCAAGTCCCAGCTTGTCATCTCGCCGAACTTGCCGGTGTGCGGCTCGCCGCCGCCATCCACGACGACCACGCAGCCGGGGAAGAGACATTCGTGCAAGTTCGGGCCGGTCGCAACGGGCTTCCCTTCGGCCTGGGCTTTTTCCATTGCTGCTTTCTTCTCCTCCCAGCTTGAAGGATCGCGGCTACCCCGTACCGTCACCGCAACACCGGCCAGATGTTGGTGGGGGAACAGCGGACGGATGCTCAGGTCGAGGCACTGATTGCCGTAGCCCATCTGATCGAGCGCATCGTACAAGTTGGCGACGCGAATCTTGTTCCAGCGGGCCTGTAATTCCAAAATCGAAGGTTGTGTTTTGTCTGACATGGTTGACTCGCTCCTTAGATGTGAAATGAGTAATGAGATCGGAAACCGGATACTTGATTTCTGCTCCCTAATCGCCGATAGCTGAAAGCTGATCGCCAGTAAATTATGGCACAACTTCTGTTATGGTCAACAGGCAGGTCATCAACAGGGTTTTTTTTATCATTCTCGTTGCAGTGACTTCAGCTGGCTATGTCTCAACTATATCAGCTAAAGACGGGGAACCGGCATTCCCCTCGGAACAAGCAAGAATGATAAGGCCCTGAGGTCGTCAAGGGGGCATTTCAGGACAGGGGCGACTTTTACCGCAGTCGCTATGCTCCTGGGGAGCACCCATAAGGGATGAAAATACCGTCAAAGTCTATAGAGCCCCCTGATCAGGGTATACAGCCGCTCCGGCGTCTGGCCGAACTGGGAGGCGCGTTCCTGGTCAATGACCAGTCGGACACCATCGTTGAATTCTATAACGAGCATATAGAGCGTCACCGGCTGCTCAATGCCTTGCGCACGCACATAGCTAACTTGTGGGTGCAGGAACACGCCTTGCAAATCGCCCGCGGACCGTTCGTACCAATCGCTGCGTGGCAACCGGTAGCGGATACGATCCCGATAAAATTGCCAGGCGATCGGTTGTTCCATCCTGAATGGTCCGTATTTCGTCACCAGACCGTGGATCACAATGATCAGTGCCGGCACAAAGATAACGCTGACCATCAGAAAAAGAAGGAGTGCATCGCGTAGGCGGGAGGCGTTAAATACAATGCCTTGTGCCAACCCACTCCATATCCCCATTAGACCGATACCCAGATAGATAAAGAACAGGAGTACTGTCCCGGCGATGTAAAGCGTCCATGTGCGGCGGCTGATAGCAAGGGTGTAGACCGGCCCGTCATGGGTCGTGGGAGCAGAGGTCTTCCCCAGGGCGTTATCCCGCACCTCAGGTGCAACCCGCTGAAGCAGTAAGTTGTAGAAATAAGGCCGGTTTTCCAGCGTGCGGGGAATACACAGCCTGCGCCCCCGGCCGCTAATCACAATGCCGGGCCTCAGGAGCTGCAATTGCGAACTGACTGCCACAATCTCGTCATAACGCAAAAACTGTCTGTGTCCCGGGCGGCATAGCATCACACCATCGGCGGTCAATATCACCATGCCGGTATTGTGGAGGAGGAACGCCAATCCGCCAATAATCAACGGGGCGAAGAGCAGGCACAGCCCTATGCCGGTTGTCATAGTTACCCCCGTTTGTGGGCCGTTGAGTGCGGCAATCAACATAAACAGGCTTATCGCCGATAACGAGAATATAACGAAGAGCGTGGAACCGCGCAACATCGGGGGGATGGCAAAGACCTCCCCTGTCTCCTGCGCCACCTGTTGCTGCGCCTGCTCACGGCGCGTCCACCAACGATCCACGACCACACTCAGCAGCACGGGCAGCACAAATCCGCATCCAATCACGAGGATCGAGGTCCAGTCAATGCGCGAGGCGTTCGGCTTGTACCACAGGTTAAGTTCCCCGGCCTCCGCGCGCTGTGTGAGCGAGGGCGGCAAGTCACCAAGTTGGTTGCCCGCCAGGAAGAGCAATTCCAGGTCGGGCAGTTCCAGAATCACGTCCGGGAAGGTCTTCCAACGGTTGTACTGGATTTGCAGATGGGTGAGCGATTGCAGGCGCGCGAATTCGGGCGGGAGCGTCGTCAGGCGATTGTTGTCGAGGTCGAGCCATGCCAGATGCGAAAGCTGACCGATTTCCGGCGGCAGGGCTTCCAGCCGGTTGCCGTCGAGCGAGAGCCGTTCCAGGTTCGTCAGCCGGGCAATGTCGGGCGGCAGCACTTCGATGCGGTTGCCGTTCAGGTCGAGTTGGGTGAGGTGTGCGAATTCCCAGACCTGCGGCGGGATTTCGCGCAGCCCCAGATTGGATAGAGAAAGCCACGTGCCGCCGCTGGCGGCCTGAGCCAATTCGCGTTCCATTGCCCGTCGCCGGGATTGCGCCCGGCTCTCCACGCCGCCGCTGAGCACGTGGGCCAACATCAACACCGCAGCCACAATCGCCACCAGGCCAAAGATCGCTGCCAGGATGCGGGCAGTCTCAGGCTGCGCCATCCCGCGCGCAATCTTGGGGGACAGCCCGCTGTAGAGCAAGTAGCCGCCGAGCGCCAACGCCAGCAGCGACCCGCCCACGGCCAGGCGGAGCGGGTCGGTCAGCAGTAAAACCCCCAATCCCAGCCAGAAGGCGGTGTTGGCGATGATGAAAACCTTTTCGTTACGGAACAGGCGACGGAAAAAGTCTCGCATAGGAAAACATCCCTTCAGTATTCAGGCTCGATTGTCTGTGAGAACTCCAGGCACGTGGGCACACCCAAGTCCTGGCGCAGTTGGCGGAATTCTGCCTTCATCACAGCTAACTCCGGTCGAAAGACAACGCTTGCCACAAAACGGCGTACACCACTCTGCCCTCACACACGCGGCATGCTGAAAATGGCAATCACCATGGTCAACAAAAAGCTCCCGGCTGAAATCAGGCGCGTTTTCAACGACTGGCGCGTGTACCAGGTTTGGATGAGCGCGGGCAACTGTGTAGCCGGATAGACCATGCAGAACAAGCCAGCGGCAGTAAGATATTCACCAAGCCGTCCCCAAAACGTCGTCGCCAAAAACGGCACACCGCCGAAAAACCGTTCCCATGTCACCGTGTAGGCCACCGCGCTGAAGAGCGTCAGCAGCACGTCGCCGAGCACGGTGCTTAGGCTAGAGGTACGCCGGTAGAGGTCCTGAAAGAACGACGGCACATAATGCCCGGTTGGGTTCTGCGGGTATTTCAGCACGTTTGTCAGAATCTCCAACAAGACACCTTCTTTGGCGATCATCGCAGCAAAGAAGATGAGTCCCAAAAGACCTAACCAGAACGGCGGATCGTTGTCCCAATCCAAACCAAAAGCCTGCGTCGTGCTCAGGGTAAAAAGGGACATAATCAGCCCGAGGTGTGCCAACGCCACCATCCCACATACAAATGCCCCCAACGCAGACTCCTTATACCACGCCTGTAGATTCTCGCGCAAAGCCGGAAATTTGAGCCATACTCCTACCAGCTCGGCGACCGCCATCAACACCAGAAACAGCGCCAGGGCTACGTCCGTCTGCTCCGGCACGCGCTCCAGGCGCGCCAGCAGCGTCGGCTGGACCAGCGTGAAGTAAAGGAAAAACAGCCCGTTGACCAGCACATTGTAGAAAAGGAATGGCAAGCCGGACATTAGTTTTTTCATGTTCACCCCTTGAAAACTTGAGTTTAGATTTACATAACAAAAGAGGGCACCTTAACAAAAACGAAACTGCTGGTAAAGTAGCGATTATGGACGAGAAGCCGTTACTCCAACAGTTTCGTGATACAGTATACCAATGTTTTGA
>Ga0208197_1001511_pt1 | contig 22921 bp, 19 predicted proteins | sample AD_JPNNA4_MetaG_FD_184444 | JGI IMG/M metagenome (GOLD analysis project Ga0208197, IMG submission 184444) | Active sludge microbial communities of municipal wastewater-treating anaerobic digesters from Japan - AD_JPNNA4_MetaG (SPAdes) (version 2) | ecosystem: Engineered > Bioreactor > Anaerobic...
GTCCTTTATTCATTGGCTACAGGAGTATCAACAGGAGCTCTCTTCCTGGGGGGAGTCCTTCCGGGTATCCTTATCGGACTGTGTATGATGGTTTATGCCGTTATATACTGTAAACGAAAGGGAGAAGACAAAGAGAAAATCAGGGCGAAGATGACAGAGCTGCGTTCCAAAGGATTCCTCAATTTACTGAAGGATAGCTTCTGGGCTTTGCTGTCACCTGTAATCGTATTGGGAGGAATATATTCAGGAATAGTAACTCCTACAGAGGCGGCATGCATTTCGGTATTTTACTCATTGTTCGTCTCTCTGGTAATCTATAGATCCTTTACAATTAAGGAGATCATTCCCTTTTTAGGAAATGCTGTAAAGACCTATGCACCGTTATGTTTTGTACTAGCCTTTGCAATAGCCTTTGGCCGGGTATTGGCCTTAGCTAAGGCTCCAATATTGATTGAGAACTTTATACTGAACAACTTCTCAACAAGCATAACGGTATTGACGGGGATTGTAGTGGTTTTCCTGCTGCTGGGAATGGTAATGGACACAGGACCGGCCATAGTAATACTGTCACCTATCCTGCTTCCTGCTGTTCAGGCCCTGGGAGTGGATCCGGTACATTTCGGTGTTATAATGGTCTGCTGTCTGTCAATAGGATTAGCAACTCCGCCCTTTGGGCTCGACCTTTTCGTTGCCGGAACACTGTCCAGTTTACCTCCGATGAAAGTGGCAATGAAAGCAATGCCCTTTATAATAGCATTTGGCATAGCGCTGTTTATTATAACATATATACCTTGGTTTAGCCTTGTATTCCTGTAAAACAGGAATTCAAGATATAAATGAAAACAAGAAAAGGGGGAAAAAAATGAAAAAGTTACTTATCTTATTATTGGTACTGGTTATGGCTTTAGTCCCGGCAGCGTGTGCTAAACAAGCACCGCCGGCAGAACAACCGGCAGCAGAGAAACCTGCAGAAGGCGGAGACAAATACGCTTCTTTGGAAGCAGTTACCCTTATCGGTGCTGATAATGCAGGTGTCGGCGCCGCAGCACAGCTTTACGGTGAACTGGTAACCAAAAAGGTAGCAGAGATTACCGGCGGAAAACTGAAAATCGATTATTTCCCGAACAGTCAGCTTGGTAATGACCAGGAGCTTCAGGCTCAGATGCTTGCAGGAGATATTGACTTTGTAATAGCACAGACAGCCCAAACGGTGTCCTTCGTACCGGAAGTTGCCATTTTTGACCTTCCAATGGTGTTTGCGAAGTATGATGCCAAGACTATTGACTATGCACTGAATAAGAGTCCTTTTGCAGAAAAGATCAATCAGGCTTATAAAGCTAAGAACATGCGCATTTTGCACTATCTGCAGGGCGGAACCTTCCGTGAGACCACTTCAAACAAGAAGATCAGCTCTATTGATGACTTCAAAGGTTTGAAGATAAGAACAATGGAAAACCAGAACCACATGGCTTTCTGGCAGTCACTCGGAGCAGCTCCGACACCGCTCCCGTGGCCTGAGGTTTATGTATCACTGCAGCAGGGCCTTGTAGATGCACAGGAAAACGCAACTGATACTTGTGTCGGTGCAAATCTGCAAGAAGTTCAGGATTACCTGATCATGACCCACCATATACTTTACTGCAACCAATTCCTTATTAATGCAGAGAAGTTTGAAAGCCTGGATCCGTTATATCAGGCTGCCCTACAGCAGGCAGTCGATGAAGCCGCTGTTGAAATTGAAGCAAAACTCACAACTATAGACAAAGATAACAGGCAGAAGCTGATAGACGGCGGAATGGAACTGGTTGAATTTGAAGCCAGCTTCGTAGATCAGGTTCTTGATAAGGCTAAAGGTGTATATGAATCTATCGGAAAAGCCATAGGACAGGATTATGTTGATTCTCTGCTGGATGCACTCAAGAACGCAAAATAATCCGTAATTGCGAATCGAAATACAGTTCTTTTGAAATCAAACTGAGCAGGAAAATTTAAATGATTAAAACAGAGGCCGATTCTCCCGGCCTCTGTTTTGTATGCTGCAAGGCTAAGACAATGGGGTTCCTGCACTTATACCTTGAATTTTGACACGATATTGTTCAGGTCTGCCGCCATACCGGCCAATTCCTCAGCAGTAGCCCCTATTTCCTCAATCGAGCCTGTCTGCTGCTGGGTTGTAGCGCTGATTTGCTCCGAACTGCTTACCTGAGTTTGAATATTCTCCTGCATTGAACCAATAGAGGAGGAAATTTCCTTAGCCATTGAAGACTGTTGGGTCGCAGCGTCTGATATTTCATATATCTGGTCAACAATTGCGTTGATTTTTTCTATTATATTCATTATATAGCTGCTTGTTTCACTTGCGGCAGTGTAGCTATTTCTTATCAGTTTATCGGAATTAATGGTTTTTTCCCTGGCAGCAGTACAATTTGCCTGAATTGCTTTAACCATATCTTCAATACTTTTTGAGGCTTCTTTGCTTTGTGCTGCCAATGCCCTGACTTCATCCGCCACTACCGCAAACCCACGGCCTTGTTCACCGGCTCTCGCAGCTTCTATGGCCGCGTTAAGGCTGAGAAGATTGGTCTGCTCCGATATGCCGGTAATCAGCTCAACTGCTTGGTTTATTTCATGCGAAGATTTTTCCAGCTCAAGCATAATATTTGATACCTCTCCCGAGGCAATTCTGACATTATCTATTGAATTGGAAACGTTCAGTACTAATTCTCCGCCTTTTTCAGCAGAAGCTTTGACTTCCCTGCTGGTTTCAACGGCAAGCTTGCTGGATTCGGCAGTGGTAATTGCCTTATTTGATATATCGTTTATTGCATCGGATATTTGTCCGACTGCTGTGATATTGTTATTATTGGTTTCCGTTATGTGGGCTATGCCGCCGGCAATTTCCTGCATGGAGACATTTGATTCCTCCATGGCGGCTGACAGCTGCTGGCTTGCAGAAGTGACTGTTTCGGAAGACTTAATTATTTCATGAATTACATTTTGCAATGAACCGGCTGTTTCATTAAGTGATTGTATAAGCTTTCCGACCTCATCCTTGTTCTTGCTTTCGATTCGCTTAGTCAAATCACCCTCAGCTATACTTTTAGCCAATTTCATCGCTTCTGCAATGGGTTTTTTGATGGATCCGTTCACCAGAAAAGTTACGACTATACTTACAATAATACATATCAAAAGTAATATCAGCATGAGTAATGAGCTGTTTTTATATGTTTCCCTTCCGCGGAGTTCGTCTTTTTCAGCTGTTTCTGTATTTATATTCACTAATTTATCAAGTAAAATAATCGCTCTTTCACGATCCATACCTGCATTATCAAATACTATTAAAGCTAATTCGGCATGCCCGGCCTTTTGTTCTTTAATTGCGGCTGCTATTCCTTCCTCATAGCATGCTATAAGACCTTCAAATTCACCGGTTATTTTCTCCACTTCATCTGTCATGCCTGTTTCCTTAAATCTGTTAAGAGGCTCCTTAAGCATTTCAAAGCTATTAGCTATACTTCTTTCCAGTTCTTCACGTTCATCGGATTTATTTGTCCCTATGTACTTGAAAACATCTCCCCGTATGGTAAGCAGTTCACGTCTGACTTCTCCCAGATATCTTATAGGTAAAAGATTGTTATTATACATTGATTGCATACTGCTGTTTATAGTGCCGAGACTGAAGTATCCAATACTGCCGATTAGAATTGCAAGAATAATCACTAATGAAAATCCAAAAACAATTTTTGTAGAAATTTTTAGGTTTAGTGATTTCTGCATGTACTCGCCTCTTTTCTTTACCATATTATACATATTAGCTGCATTATAACATATTTATGCAAAAACTGCTATAAAATGACAGTTTTGTTTATTTTCAAATTATCTGCTGCTTCAATCTCGGATATTCCAATAAAAACCTGCAGATTCAGGCAGGAAAAAATGCGCTAAGGAAAGAAAATATGAATAGTATTCTAATAATTATAGTCGGAGGTTTTTATGTCAAACACACCAAAGCAAATAAATCCTGTTAATGTTTTTTCAAAAGGAACAATAACTGCTATTATGATTTTTACAGTTGTTGGATTGAGCATACTGGGAGTTTTCCGCTTTACCAGGCCAATTCCGGCAGTAAGCACCTCAAAAACTTCAGAAAACATTATTTTACCCGGTGAGCTGTCAGTTACCTTTCCTGAGCAAGGACAAGCCGCTGTTGGAACTGATACTTTCGGTGTTATTGCCGCTTCGCCGGATCAGAGTCCTGTTCCGATTGCAAGCGTGGCAAAAATAATGACTGCCTATATGGTTCTGAAAGCATACCCGCTGCAGCCCGGTGAGGAAGGGCCAAGCTTGACGATAACTGATGAGGATGTTGCCGGTTATAAGTATGCGGTGCAAAACAATCATTCGTATTTACCTGTTGCTTTAGGGACGGCTCTTACAGAAAGACAGCTTCTGCAAGGATTGATGCTGCCCTCCGGGAACAATATAGCCGACACAATAGGCCGATGGATTGCTGGAACTAATGAAGCATTTGTTGACAAGATGAATGAAACAGCAAAGGCCCTGGGGATGACCAATACACACTATGCCGACGCCAGCGGGGCAGATGAGGCTACAGTGAGCAATGCTGCCGATCAAATAATAATGGCGCAGGCTGCTATGCAGGATCCGGTCTTTCGCGAAATTGTCGCAATGCCTCAGGCTGTCCTTCCTGTTGCCGGAAAAGTATATAATGTAAATGCCATGTTAGGCAAACACGGCATTGTGGGAATCAAAACCGGTTCCGGCGTTATAGCAGGCGGAAACTTCGTATCAGCTGCACCGATAGAAAATGGTAGTGAAAAGCATTATATTATAGCTGCTGTGCTGGGCAGCAGGAAACCTAATGAAAACCTGAAAAGCGCATTTGATGCAAATGCTCAGATTCTGGACCAGGTCCGGCCGCAGTTCAAAACATTTACAATTGAGCCTCCGGCAAATGGTTTTGGTAAGATTATAACTCCATGGCATACGGAAAGCGAATTGACGGTAAACGAGACGATACAGGTATTTGGCTATCCGGGTATGAAGATAGATTATTCAATAGAACCTTTGGAAGTAAAGTTACCTGTCCTTCCGGGCACTGATGTTGCAACCCTCACAATCCGGACAGGGAAAACCTCCAAAACCTATATGATGCAGAACAAAGTTCAAATCGATAAGCCGGGATTCATATGGAGATTAATAAGGAATTAATTTTGGAAATCTAAGAGCGAAGCATGGCAGCTACAGCAAAGGGACTGTTTCATATTGTGATGTGATACAGTCCCTTTAAACTTTCAGCTGTAAAATGAGGGACTCATATTATCTGTCATCCGCAAGCATACTCAAATTGCCTGCTTTATTTTTTATGTAAATTATTGCATAAACTATAGAAAATAATTGTATTTGATATATAATAGTTATTAATAAGACTATCCGGTTATTTGTATATACTATATAGGTACCTGTCCGGAATACCTTTAAAACATTATGCAAATATTAAAAGATATGGTAAAAAACATTAAAGGCGAACAATAATAATAAGGAGGATAAAAAATGAGTGAGAACAAAACCCTTGAAAATTTAATGGCGGCATTTGCCGGAGAGGCCCAGGCTAACAGAAAGTATACGGCATACGCAAAGAAAGCTGAAAAAGAAGGGAAAATGAATGCAGCCAAACTGTTTAGAGCGGCGGCTGATGCCGAAACCCTTCATGCCTTAAAGCATTTTGAAGTGGCAGGAAAAATAGGCTCAACAGCAGAAAATCTCAAAGACGGTGTTGCAGGAGAGACCTATGAGTATAAGGATATGTATCCCGGTTTTGTGAAAGAGGCTGAAGCAGAAGGGAATAAAGCTGCGCTCATGTCCTTTACCTTTGCTATGAAAGCGGAAGAGGTTCATGCCGGACTTTATCAGGACGCATTAGAAAACCTCGATGAGACTGAAGAGGTTTTCTATTATCTCTGCCCGGTCTGCGGAAACATTGAAAAATCCAAGCCTGAAAAATGCAGTATCTGCGGGGTATCCGGAGAGAAGCTCATTAAATATTAAGTGCCAGGTACAGAACAAATATTAAGTGCCAGGTACAGAACATAAGAACATATTAGCATAGGTACAACATTTTCTTGAGCCCCTTTAACGGGGCTCTATATTTTTAAATGCAGCTTGGTAACAGGGACAATATACCGTAATATTTAAATTTACATATAATTATTATGGGTGATAATGGATGAAGAAGCATCTTCATGGTTCAAAAAAATATACAAAAGAACGTAATATTCTTCATAAGAAAATTGCGGGTATTTTTGAGTGCAGTGCATCAGTCCCGAAACAGGGAGAAAGGCCCGTAGCGGTTCTGATAGGCGGAGGTACTGCTTCAGGGAAGACAACCTTAAGAAAAACCATCGTTAAGGAAGATATGTATAAGATGGGTATGAATGCAGTTATAGCAGACCCTGATAAAATCAAAAAGTATATTCCGGAATATCAGTTTCTCAAGCAGTTATTTCCTGATCAAGCTGAAGGTTTAGTTCACAAGGAATCGGTCGATATCTGCGAGCTATTAGTGAAACAGCTCATTAAAAAACGAAGAAATTTTATATATGAGGGTACTATGGCGAGAACAGGGAAATACAGAAGATTGATCCAAGAATTAAAAAGCAAAAACTACAAAATTTATTTATATGTGGCTGATGTGCCCCTGAATATTGCAAAAGCTCGGGCTGATAAACGAGGCAGGATAACAGGCAGAAAAATACCGCATCATATCATTGAAAATACACATAGGATTGTACCTATAACGGTAGAGAAAATAAAAGAGATGGTTGATAATTACTATATATTTGATAACCGAGCAGAGCCGGCACTTATAGCATCCAGATACTATATTGACCCTTTAAGATATAAAGAGTTTTTAAAGAAGGCTGAATAGTATATACCATTTAACCAAGGATGAAACTCAGGCAAGACAGCAATTTTTAAGTTTGAAAGGCAGCCAAGAGCTTTAATACTATTTAGTGACAGTTGATCCTTAGTGGCTGATGCTAACATTTTATAATTGCAGCAGGGATGCCTTCCGCCAACAGGACCATAAACAAAATCATACTCATGATTTATACCCATGCGGCAATTTCGGACAAAAATTTCCCAGGCTTTTTTATAGCTGGGCCAGTATACATCCTTCGGCATAGGGAAGACTATTCCTTTTAATGAAAGCAGCTGAGTCAGGTCTATATTAAATGTTAAATAGACCGGGATTTTACTATAAGGGTGATCCAAGTATTGTGCCTTGCTCATATTTATTATTTTCAATATTTCGGGATAAGCTTGGGGATTCAGGGCTTTCATATGCGCCCAATCTTTTGCCTGCTCAAGGCTAAAAGTTACATAAAAACCTTTCCCATAGTCCGTTAGCTTTCTTTGCGTACCCAGCATAATTCCGGCATGCCGGATTATCATTGCCGACAATAAATTAGTACCATGAAAAACAGTGCAATTGTTCGTACATGGAAACATAGAGCATACCTTCCTAACACTTATATGCTGTTTTCAATTCCCGTATAATACATTGTATGTATAACAATCTATTGTGTGCCAGGTACAGAACATAAGAACATATTAAGGAAAATATTTACATTTAATACACTTTCTGATAATATTATGTCGGGAGGTGTATTATTCTGGCTAGGGAATGGAGAGAAGAATACGAGGGTGGAATATATCATGTAATAGCAAGAGGAAATAATAAGGAATACATATTCAAAGAGAGTATAGACAAGGGATATTTCATAAAGCTTCTGAAAGATTATATGGAGGGTATGAATTACAAGCTTTATGGATATGTGCTGATGGATAACCACTATCACTTGGCTCTGCAGGTTTTGGGCAAAAAGCTTCAGGAGATAATGCATCAAGTAAACAATAAATACAGTAAATACTTCAATTACAAATACGAAAGAGTAGGACATGTATTCCAGGGGAGATACAAAGCAATGCTGGTACAGGATGAGAGGTATTTATTGAGTTTGGTTAGATATATACACCAAAATCCAATAAAAGCGGGGATGTGTAAAACAGTTGAAGAGTACAAGTGGAGCAGCGATATATTTTATAGATCAGGAAAGAAAGAGTTTATATCTACTGAAGTTATATTGGACATGCTTTCAAGTGATAGACAAGAGGCAATAAGTAAATATCAGGAATACATGCAACAAGAAGAAGAAACAGATTATGATAAAGTAAAGATATTGGGAGAAGAAGCATATCAGATAATGTGCAGCACAAGGATAAGGGTAGAACAAAAAAAGAGGTTGGATGAAATACTTATGGATCAAGAGTTAAGCCAGGAACAGTATGAATTAATAAAGGAAGGTAGTAGAAGGCGGGACTTGACCAAGTACAAGGTGAATTACATAAAAGAAGCAATAAAGCTAAAATATACCCACAAAGAGATAGGAATAAACATAAGCATGTCAGATGCAGCAGTAAGAAATTTGATAAGTAGAGTAAAATAAGTTCTTAAGTTCTGTACCTGGCACCATAGAGGCTGATTTTTACGGAGAGCCCTCCGGTTTCATTATTTTCCGCCCATATCGAGCCATTGCAGCCTTCAACAATTTCCTTGCTTATGGATAACCCCAGCCCTGCTACGGAGCGGCTTTTGTCCGAGGTGTAAAAGGGATCGAACATTTTTTGCAGTTCCTCTTCTGAAACGCCTGTGCCATTATCCTCAATCGAAAATATTATGGAATTTTTCTGCTTTGAGCAAAAGACTGCAATGGAGGGTTCCCTCATGCTGAAATGCTTCAGGCTGTTGCTGATAATATTTCCGAATACCCTTCTCATTTTAGGAATATCTATGAACAGTATTTCATCGGGGCAGTCGACGCTGATGGAAAAAGCAACTCCCCTTTCTGCTAATTCTTCTTCGTAGTCTGATTTTAAGATGGCACAGAACTTTTCGGCGGATATCCGCTGCTGCTTTAACCCGCTTTGCATCTTGAGGTTCAGATACTCGTCGAATTCCTCTATCAAATCCCTGATTGAAACAGATTTTTTATAAATTATATCAATATACTTTCCATATCGCTCTGCGGTAAGGTTATTCTTTTTTAAGCGTTCGGCATAACCCATGACGGAGGTGAGGGGTGTCTTAATATCATGAGAAATAGATGCAATGATAAGGTTCTGCTTCTGCTTTTCTTTTTCAATTGCTTCCGTAAGCCTTACGAAGCGGTTCTGCAGCAGCCCTATCTCATCTTTGCGTGCCACATTCTGAGGATGGATGCCCTCCTTATATCTTTCCATGCTTTTCTGCAGGGCAATAATTGGCTTGACATAATTAAAATAGAAAATAGCAGCAATGAATAATAATATGAAGCATATGATGAATATTTCCGCTACAAATAGATTCCAGACCACGTAATAGGAGGAAATTTTCTTCAGGGATAAGGGCTGAGCAACCTTCAGCAAATAAACCTTATTATTATGGTGAAACATGCCGAAGGAATTGATCTCTATGCTCACACCCCCGTTATTTCCTGCATTAAATACCGTGAGGCCGGACTCATCCACAACCTGCATATTAAGATTCTCTGTCTGAGAAATAATTTGAAGCACCTGCGGAAAATCCTGACTGCTTTCTATTTCTTTTATAATCCGGTCAGTTTCAGTCTGCAGCTGCTCCCGCATACTGCTGTTGTAGCCGGCAATTTCCCCCGAAAGATAAAAATTATAATACCCGTAAAGCAGCAGTATGTTGATAATAAAAGCAGCAAGAACAAGGAGAGGAAGCTTAAATCTGATACTCATTTTCTTTCTCCTGATGTTTAATAATTTTATATCCTACGCCCCATACGGTTTTGATGTATTTGCTATCCTTGTCTATTTTATCCCTTAAGTTTTTAATATTCACCGCTACAGTACCAATATCCGTGAAATCAGCGCCCCAGATCGTACTGAAAATCTGTTCCTTGGAGACGACCTTTCCTGCATTTATAAAAAGGTAATGCAGCAGTTGAAATTCCCTCATTGATAATTCCACTGCCCTGCCGTTTACAGTAACTTCATAGCTTTCCGGGTTTATTGTAATGCCGCCTATAGTCATGGTACTGCTATTCTTTTGGAGGCTGCGCTTTTCACGGCGCAAATGAGCCTTTACTCTGGCGACCAGCTCCTCCACAACAAAGGGCTTTGATATATAATCGTCCGCACCCATTTCAAAGCCAAGCATGGCATCATAGGTCCTATTTTTAGCCGTCACGAAAAGTATGGGGCAGGATACGGTTTTTCTGATTTCCCTGCAGATTTCCAATCCGTCTATACCGGGCATCATAATGTCCAGCAGGATCAATGACAAGTCCTGAATACTCTTCAATAAAGTGAAAGCATGTTCTCCGTTGAACGCCAGAAGGCACTGGTATCCTTCATCAGTAAGGGCATCGGATATCAGTGATGCTATTTCCCTGTCATCATCAACGATTAATATTTTTTCCATGATCTCACTCCTTCCTGTGAACATAAACATCAACACTGTAACCTGGTTTCAGTACTTTCCCGGGATCCTCCGGTTTAATCTGCGCCTTTATAATCCGCTTGCCGTCCTTTTCCACAGCTTCATTTGAAATTTGGATAACAGTCCCCGGTATTGAGGCGCTGCTGTCCGACGCCGGCACAATTTCAACGGTTTCATCAAGAGTAATATTTCTGATGAATTCCTCTTCAACCTCAGCAACGACTATAATAGAATCTGCATCGATCAGCTGAAGGACCCTTGCCGGATTATCCTGTACCCCCAGCCTTGATCCGTTTATTACTTCAATATTCCGCACAATGCCGTTCCGGACACATGATATGACTTGATCAGAGTCCAGGTAGTCCTTAACGCTTTTGTTTTTCATAATCTCCAGATCAATCCGGGATACTGCCACACTGCTTTCCTGTCTTGCCATGTTTGCAGTGTTTGAGTCATTTATTTCCTTCAGCTGGGCACTTTTGGACTTTAATAATATGTTCAACTGGTCAAGCTCGGTTCTTAAAGCGCTTTTTGTTTTCTCTATGCTGGTTTCAATATCCTCCAGGGCTTTCTCTTTTTCAGCCAATGCATCCATGTATCGGTCCAATGTGTTCTTGGTGATTGCTCCCGCATCACTTAAGGCCTGATTGTTCCTTACATCCCTTTTTGCATTTTCCACTTCTTTTTTCGCCAGGTTCAGCGAGGTCTTCAATATTTTAAGGTCTGCATTGGTTTCTTTTGTCAATTCCTCTGTTTTTTCAAGTATATCCTTTTGCATCTGTCGGATATCTGCTTCGAGAGCCCCGGTATCCTTCCTGATGCTTTGGAGCTCTGCCTGTCCTGCTTCCAGTTGATGCTGAAGCTTATCCACGGTTCCCAGATATTCCGACATGTCCAGGGTCACCAGTACCTGACCCAAGGATACATGGTCTCCCTCTTTAACTTTAATATCCGTTACTATAGCCGGAAAGTCAATACTTATATCATAAATCCTTTCATACTTTACTTCTCCCCAGAAATCCAGCCTGTCATACCGTTCCAATGAAGAGGATACGGTTTCAAAGCTCTGTGCTTTATCCGCCCGCGCAGCATTAAAGCTTATTATACCAACTGCTGTAAGCATGATAAGGATACCGCTTCCTATCAGTATACTTTTTTTGTGCCTTAGAAACATTTTTTTCACAATATTACCTCCAACTCAGCTATTCCACGCTTTTTAACGACTCAAGCATATCCATGCCTTTCATTTTTACAGCTACGATACTGTTTATAAACATAGCAAATACTGCTGTTATGGCCACTGAAAAAACCACGGTGCCGAAAGACACATTGCCGATCAAATCCATCTGGTCATTCAGGCCCTTTGCAACAATTTCAGCCAGTGCTTTTCCCACAGGCATGCCTAAAATCAGTCCTACTATTACTGAAAGGGTGTTATCCGTAAGCACAAGGGAACGGATTTCCTTCTGGTAAAAACCCAGGACCTTCAAGGTGGTAAGATCCCTTATCCTCTCGGCAAAATTCAATATGCTGCTGTTATAAAGAACAACAAAGGCCAGGATCCCTCCCATTATAATCAGCATTACCCCGGCTATATAAACAACCCTTGTACTGGATTTGACATCAGCAATCTGATCGGTTCTGCTCACATATTCCTCCACATAATCTCCTCTGAGGAAGTCCCAATCCGGCCCGTTATTCCATTTTACAAGAATTGCGGTAGGCTTAAAAATTTCTCCGATTGCTTCATAGTACGTGTCGGTCATATATATTCCCTGACCGGTGGCCAGATACACAATCTGTCTTACAGGCACTTTTATATAGCCTTTGTTTGTCCGCTTCAGTTCTATTACATCTCCTGCCTCGATTTTCAGGGTGTCTGCAAGCTTTCTCGTAATTGCGGCACCATCATCAGGCAGCAGGACAGGATTGCCGTCAACATCCTTCAGGTGGATAAGAGGGCTTTCCTTCGTGGAGACCGTCAGCAATTTCATTTGCCTTTCCCCATTGGGGCAGATGATTTCCGCTGCCGTTTCCCTTATCTGCTGAAGCGTTCCATCCAGCTTCATGTTGCGTATAAAACGGGAATCCGCTTTGCTGTCCAGGAGGATTTTTTGGTCATAAGTGTATGTAACATTGTAAGTCTGCAGGGCAATTCCGTTAATCATATTAATTATGGTAAAGGCCGCTACAATCAGCCCTGTACAGCCTGTGATCCCAAGTATGCTCATTATGAGGCGTATTTTGTTCCTTGATGTATTCCGTGCAATCAGCCTGCGGCTGAAGCGCATCCTGCTCCAAAGGCCGGTCAGGTTTTCCAGCAATATATGGCTTCCTTCCTTGGGAGGCTTGATTCTCAGAAGCACGGAAGGGGAATCCCCCAACAGCCTGAAGCAGGAGTACAGGGAAATTCCTCCGGTACAAAGGAGGATCAGAACCAGGCTTATAATAAAATTACTGTAGTTTACTGAAATTCTGTAATCGGTAAAATTAAGCCTGAGCCAGGGAATCAGCATCTTGCCGAAGATGATGGGGCCCAAAAGGAGGCCTAAAAAAGCTCCAAGCAGTCCCATATATACCCCATAAGAGGTATAATGCCACAAGATGCTTTTCTTTCCGTACCCCAAAGCTTTTAAGATGCCTATCTGGCCCCGTTGGTTTTCCACCATTCTCATCATGGTGCTTTGGGTTATTAAGGCAGTCACAATAAAAAACATCAGGGAGAATACTGCCGCAAGGAGCTTAAACTGCTGAATATTGGCATCAATATTGCTGACGCTTCTGTGGTCCTCTTTGGCAACAATACCTGACAGATCATCTCCCACGGCATCAAAAATTCGGGTTTTTACCTTTGTTATATCAGCGCCGGGAGACAGCTTTACGGATATCTGGTTATATATCTTCCGGCCATATACACTCTTAAGCATGTCTTCATTAATAATGATGAAGCCGTATTTTTTCGGATTCGGGAATGTGTCAGTAGAGCCTTTCACCGAGTATATATGTTCACTGCTTAAAGCCAGGCCTTGAATAGGGAAGCGTATCCACTTATTGTTCAGTTTTATTGAGATATCATCGCCTGTATTCAATCCGTGCGTTCTTGCGAAAACTTCGTCCAGGATTGCTCCGCTGCGGCTCGAAAGCTTTCCTTCAATCATCTGGGGCCGGTCCAGCACACCTTTGCCGGAAACAGCATAAACACGCAGGGTTGGGCTGTTTTCCAGATTGGATAAGGCATCCAGCACAAAACGCTTTTCTGCCTTTTCCACGCCTTCAATTCTTGAAATGCCCCAAAGCTCCTTTTCAGTGGGATCCAATACATTGACCCATAAATCAGATATGTTGGCGGCTGCGTACATGTTCTCCGAATGCAGCTCCACTGTTTTCCATAGGCTGTCGATACCGGTGACTATGCATACCGCAAGTGTGGCCATTATAAGGATAGATAAAAACTGGACTTTTGACTTTTGCATATCCCTGAGGGATTTCATAAATAATGATTGCATTACCATATTATTTCCTCAGCAGCCTTTGGACTGCTATTGTATTTGATATCAGAAATTTTACCGTCCTTCATATGTAAGACCACATCTGCCATTTCAGAAATCAGTACATTATGAGTGACAATAATCACGGTTTTTCCCATATCACGGGCTGCATCCCGTATCAGCTTAAGGACTATCCGCCCTGTTGAAGAATCAAGGGCCCCAGTAGGCTCGTCGCATAATAATATCTGAGGGTTTTTTGCCAGAGCCCTTGCAATAGATACTCTCTGCTGCTCCCCTCCGGATATCTGGCTTGGGAAATTGTCCATACGGTCCTTAAGCCCCACCTTAATCAGCATTTCTTTTGCGTCCAGAGGGTCTTTGCATATTTCTTCGGCAAGCAGCACATTCTCCAGCACCGTTAAATTGGGCACCAGGTTATAGAATTGAAAAACAAAGCCGATTTTGTTCCTCCTGTAGGTTGTAAGCTCATATTCTGTCATACCCGAGATCTCCTGGTTGTCCGCAATAATCCGTCCTTTTGTCGGTGAATCCATGCCCCCCAACAGATTAAGCACTGTTGTTTTACCTGCACCGCTTTGCCCCAATACCACATTTACAGTACCCTTTTCTATGCCGAAGCTGACGTCGTCAACCGCTTTGATGATATTACCGCCTACATGGTATATTCTTTCAACATTCTCAAAAGTGATGAAGCTCATAGGTTACCTTCCTTTATACATGTATGCTGCAGCAAAACTCAGCTGTATCTTCAGCTCCAGCTTATTAATTAATTATATGGTAAATAAATTATATGGTAAGAGGAAATTTATTAAGAATTATTAAGGACGCTCTCTTTTTTAATTGTAAATCATTATTGCAATAGAAGAATAATGCGATGTATCTGAAGTTTGAAGTTGTACTACAGAGTATTGACCTTGTATAACAGAGAGCACTTATTGGCTTTGGTCAACAGAATCGAGAGAAGATACGAAGTAAAATCCGTGGGATTTACATGAGGTAAATCCAGCACATACCAACACGATGTTGGGTTTATGTGCGTCCGGATTTTACAAGTATCAAGCTCTGATTCTGTCTAAAGCTAATATCGTGCGAGTCGGTATACAAGTCTAGTATTTTGGGAGTATGACTGCAAACTTATAACTGCGCCGCATTATCCAATATCATGTTGATTAGCAGTTGATATAGTATTAAAATTAATGTAATAAAGAATTCTTCAATGTATTTTCAAAGGGGGAAGACAGATGGGCAGAAAACACATAAGTCTGCTGCTTGCTGTTTTATTAGTATTCTTTGGTATTGCAGGACAGGTACTAAAGGCTGAGGGTCAAGGAGCAGGTTTGTCCCGGACAGCCCCTGAGGCCGTTGCATATGTAGGTGAAGGCAGGGGGTGCTATGGAGCTATTATAGTAGAAGTAACACTTGAAGGCAATAAGATAAAAGATATACGGATTCTTCAGCATAATGAATCTCCGGGAGTAGGAGCTGAAGCGGCAAAGTTAATAGCGGAAGAAATCATAAAGTACCAGAGTATCGCTGTTGACGCTGTATCAGGATGTACAAAATCCAGCAATGGTGTTATGGCTGCTGTCGAACAAGCTTTGGGAAAAGCCGGGGTAAATATCGATGATTATTGGAAAAAGCCGGATAAGATTACTGCACGGATAGGCAACATAGAAAAGACTGCGGACGTTGTTGTAATAGGCGCCGGCGGAGCCGGCCTTGCAGCTGCTGTATCGGCACATCAGAACGGTGCCAGGGTACTGGTTCTGGAGAAAATGCCCATGGTTGGAGGGAACACAATCAGATCCGGTGCCGCATATAATGCGGTTGATCCTAAACGTCAATCGGCACTGGGAATAGAGGACTCAATTGAAAAGCACTACATTCAGACCTATGAAGGCGGAGACAGGCTCGGAAAACCCGAATTGATAAGAACGCTTATTGAAAAGGCGTATCCGGCACTTGAATGGCTTGAAAGCATGGGTATGAAGTTTAAGGATGAAATATTTACAGTTCTGGGCTCATTGTGGCCAAGATCCCATAAACCCGAAAAGCCTCTGGGGACAGGATATATAGAAACATATATGAATTATATTGAACAGCAGGGCAGTGAAATTGAAGTAATGCTCAACACCAGGGCAACGGAGCTGATAGTTGAAAACGGAAGAGTTGTTGGTGTTGAGGCAGAAAATGAGGAGGGTACTGTTACCGCCAAGGCAAATAATGGTGTTATTATTGCAACAGGAGGTTTCAGTGCAAACGTAATGGCAAGAAACCATTACAACAATATGTGGCCGGACCTTACAAATATTAAAACAACCAATCATCCGGGGGCTACCGGTGACGGCATGTGGATGGCCGAGAAGGCAGGAGCAAGATTAATAGGCATGGAACAGATCCAGCTTCTGCCTATGGGTGATCCGGAGACTGGAAGCCTCAGCGGAAACATAGAACAGGGAGTTGAGAACAGGATATTTGTCAATAAATATGGAAACCGATTTGTTGATGAAGGTGCCAGAAGAGATGTCATGACAAAAGCACTGTTCCAACAGCCGGATTGTTATATGTGGGTAATCCTGGACAAGCATTCTTATCCTACGCCCGATACAAGGAACAATTTTAACGAAACAATAGAACAGCTTGTAGAAGACGGAACAGCATTTAAGGCAGATACCCTGGAAGACCTGGCAAGACAGATTGGCGTAGACCCCGCAAACCTTGTCAGGTCGGTGGAGACCTTCAACATGGCTGTAGAAAAGAAAATAGACGATCCCTTCGGCAGGACACTGTTCGAGGATAAGATCGATACCCCTCCGTTTTATGCAGGGGCGCGGGTGGCTACAGTCCATCATACAATGGGGGGCATAGAAATAAACACAAAAGCACAGGTACTTGATAATTCAGGCAATATTATACCGGGATTATATGCAGCAGGAGAAGTAACCGGTGGAATCCACGGTTCAAACAGGCTTGGCGGCAATGCTATTCCTGATACTGTAGTATTCGGGAAAATTGCGGGAGAAAGTGCTGCTAAGGCTGAATAAAGGAATAATGGCTTTCCAAAGCAAAAATTCTATCTTGCAGCAGCTTTTTGAGCTTTTTCGGTTTGATGGAAATGATATTGTCGGTATAGCCCAGGAAATAGTTTGCAATAAATTTTTCTTCTCCCTTATTATAGAATCCTTTGATAATATATTGCTGCACTTCAATATGAAGCTGTATTGGAAGGGGTCGATTCTCCGATTACAAAAACATCGAGAGGGAGTCGACCTCCATTTGGCATGCCCATTTTAATCATGATACGCCATAAAAACGAAAAAATCAAACTGCATTTGGGTTACAAACATGGCTTTTCATTTTCAAAAGTGGCTTTTCGGATACAAAACCTGCGTTTCGTTTACAAATATTCACTTGTCGGTTACAAACACTGCATTTCGTCTTACAAAGTGGCATCTCACCTTTCAATTAACCCTTAATTAACCCTCTTAATAAAATAGTCAATAAAAATTTATCGATAAACAATAAAATAATATTGCATATCAATAAATCATATGCTATACTACAAACGATGGAAGTGAAATAAAACTTTTCATGAAGTATTGGAGGGTGATTATATGTGGAGCGGTAGGAAATCAATTAGTCTAAGCAAGTTCTGCGTACTGGTATTCGCAGTTATGCTGATCGGAACCGTTTTATCGGCCCCTTGGCTTATAACGTGGTTTCGGCCTGATTTAGCAGGAAAAAAAGTTTTATTCCTGTCAACCATATACTCCGGCAGTATTCCTGCAGCAGTACTGCTGTACTGTCTCTATCAATTGCTTCGTCACATTGAGCTTGAACAGGTTTTTATCACGAAAAATGTGGAATACCTTCGACGGATTTCCTGGTGCTGTTTTGCGGGATCTGTTATCTGCATTGCTTCGATACCTTACTACTTTCCGTGGAGCTTTGTGGCTGTAGCAGCCGCATTTATGGGTCTGATTGTCCGGGTTATCAAGAATGTTATTGCACAGGCGGTTGAACTTAAGAACGAATCGGAACTTACGATTTAAAGGAGGAAGGGGATATGTCCATAATTGTGAATTTGGATGTAGTGATGGCAAAGCGAAAAATGTCCTCCGGAGAACTGGCTGAGAAGATTGGCATAAGCCAGGCTAATCTTTCAATACTTAAGACCGGTAAAGCCAAAGCAATACGTTTTTCAACACTGGAGGCAATCTGCAAAGCTCTGGAATGCCAGCCGGGTGATATTCTGGAATTCAGAGAGTAAGACTAAGAATAAGGAGATTTATAGTATGAAAGGACATATTTTAAGTAATAACGGACAATTGGCTGCCGACGAAGCACAGCTGGCAGCCGGGGTAGGGATATCAGCAGTATATGAGCCTAAGGAACCTTTTATAGCTGACAGCCGGGACACAATTTTTGCGGCACTTTCATTTGTGCTGGGATTTTTCTTCGTAAGGTGGGTAATGTTTTCCTGGCAGGGCTGGGGGGTCACAGTGTTTACAATAGGCTATTGCTTTGCTGTAACCATGTATTTTGTTAAAAAAGGAGTAATCATTACCCGTGCCGGGCTTTTTTGGCTGGCAGCGGTTGTATTGATTGGAATCAGTTATTCCCTTTATGAAAACAATGGTTTAGAACCATGGCGCAACTTGTTCTTGTTCTGTGCAGCCGTTTACTATGTAATCAGCGCTTCAGGGCATCTGATTCTCTCAAATACCAGCAATTGGCTCATACTGGACGGAATAAATGCCATGTTTGTTATTCCGTTTAAAAACTTCGGGTGTCAATACAAAAGCCTTTATTCATCCATACGTATTAAAAAAAGCTTTGGAAGGCAGTTTTTATCCATTGCACTGGGCCTGATGCTGGCATTATTGATTGTGGGTATGGTTTTACCGCTGCTTTTGAGAGCGGACAGCGGAGGGTTCTCCAAGATTGCAGATGGGCTCATTGAATATTTCCGATGGATGCAGGATCAGTTTGCGGATGTATTATTTGACGGCTTCTTAACAATACCGACAGCAGCTTATATGTTCGGGCTTATGGCAGGTTGTGCCCATAACAGAGGCTGCAGAACATTTAAAAAAGAAGGTATCCAATATGCGGTTCAATCCATGAGGGTGCTTGCAGCCGCTACTGTTTACACCGTGCTTGGTTTAATATGCTGCTTGTATATAGTATTTATAGGGAGCCAGCTTCCTTACTTTTTCTCAGCCTTTGCAGGGCAGAGGCCGGAGGGGTGGCAAATTTACTCCGAATACGCCCGCAGCGGATTTTTTGAATTGTGCCAAATTGCTGCGATTAACCTGACATTACTGGCATTGGCAAACCTATTCTGCAAAAAGCCTCAAAAGAACTATATATTAAAAACACTTAACTGTCTGCTTTCTCTGCTGACTTTGCTGTTAATTGCTACAGCATTCAGCAAAATGGCACTGTATATTGGAGCATACGGGCTTTCCATACGCCGCCTGCTGCCCTGTTTATTCATGGTATTTCTTGCCGTTGTTTTTGTTGGCGTTATTGTACTGCAGAAAAGGCAGTTCTCAATAGTGAGGTTTTCAGCTATTACAGGTACTTTGATGATGTGCGCCCTTTGCCTGCTTAATCCGGACGGCTTTGTCGCCGGTTATAATGCTGACCGTTATCTTGCGGGAACACTAAAAAGCTTTGATGTAAAAATCTTATATCAGTCGGGCCCTGCAGGGATTGATCCCGCATTGAAGGTTTATTCCCGGACGGCTGATGAGGAATTGAAAGCTGAGCTTAAAGCTTATATATTGGATCAACAGCAGGAGAGTACAAAATCCTTGGGGCAGTCCCGGGATAACCTGCAAAAAATGCTGATCCGTCAAAAGACGGCGAATCTGAAATAAAAAAAAGGAAGAGGTAAAAACCTCTTCCCCAGGATTTACATTCCTAATAGTTTTGGTAAAAATAGTGTTATTTGCGGAATAAAAGTGACGAATATTAAAGCAACAGTTAGTGCTAATAGGAATGGCCAAATTGCTTTTACTAAATCCTCAAATTTCATACCGGTTATGCCACAAGCTACATATAGGTTGGAACCAACAGGAGGGGTAATAAATCCTATTGATAGATTAAAGATCATCATTACGCCAAAATGATATACGTCAATGCCGTATTGAGCAACAATCGGATAGAGTATAGGGCTTAAGATTATAATTGAAGTAAAGGTTTCCATAATACATCCGACTATCAGCAATATAATATTTATTACAATTAACAACACATATACATTGCTGCTCATTGAAGTTAATGCGCTTTCTACCATCTTCGGCACACCTTCTACCGTCAGAATTTTGCCCAGCACCGAGCCGGTGGCGACAACAATCAATATCGATGAGACAGTAATGGCAGAGCTTGTGAAAGCTTTTATTGTTGCGTCGATACTTAGCTCTTTATAAATAAATTTTCCTACAATGAATCCGTAGACACATGCTACAACAGCTGCTTCTGTCGCTGAAAAAACACCGCCATAAATGCCGCCCATAATAATTACCGGTACAAATAAAGCCCAAATAGCTTTGATGCCGCATTTTACTGCATATTTCAAATCAAACTTGGTATTTTTGTTTGTACTGCCGTAGCCTTCTTTTTTTGCATAATAATAAACCACAATCATAAGAGCAAAACCACCAAGAAGTCCCGGCCCTACTCCTCCCATAAACATATTTCCGGGGGAAGCGGCAGGAAGCGCTACACAATACATAATCATAGGTATGCTTGGAGGTATTATTGTGCCCAAAACTCCGGCTGCAGCAGCAAGTGCTGTTGCAAAGGTACGGGGATAGCCTGCTCTTTCCATCGCAGGAATCATCATAGTGCCGACGGCGGCAACAGTAGCAATGGCCGATCCGCTGATGGCACCGAAAAATATGCATGTCAGGACAGTAACAATACCAAGTCCGCCTGTAAGATGCCCAACAAGTGAATTAGAAAAATTTATGAGTCTTTTTGATAATCCGCCGCCTTCCATCAGTGCACCGGCCAGGATGAAAAATGGAATTGCGATAAGTGTAAAGCTGTTCATTGAGGAAAAGATGGCTTGAGAAATATAATCAAGCCCCATAGCGCCTCCGGCCAAGCCGTAAATGCATAGCGCCATTCCAATGGCAACACCAATGGGAACAGATAAGAATACAAAAACAAAAAAGGACACTAATAATATTGCGATATACATTAATTTGATCCCCCTTCGTTTTCTGCCGCTCTTTCTTTATACAGCAGCTTTGTATCAATTATGAGCCTGTATATGCTAAGAATAAAACCAAAGGGGATAGCAACTTGTATTATCCACATTGGCAGCCCGGTTGATTCAGACATCTGGGGATTAACAAAAATCAGTTTGTAAACCTTTTGCAGTGAATAATAACTGATAATGCAGCAAAAAATCATGAATATATAATTAGATAATACCTTAAGATAAAAACTCGCTTTTTCAGGTAAAATCAAGAATGCCAATTCAACCTTAATATGCCTTCTCTTTCTTACCGCTAAAGAGATACCGATAAAAACTGACCAAATTAATATATAGGTAAGTAAATCCTGGCTCCAGGACAAGGAGAAATTTATTACATACCTGAAAAATACTTGTGCTGTTGCAATTATTAACATAGCAACATAGGTAATGACTAAGAGCCATTCTTCAATATGGTCATCCAACAATTTTAAAAATTTCATAGAAATCCTCCTATGTTTCAGGAACTGCTGCGAAATGCATCCGTATGGAAGTTCCACAGCAGCTCCTTATCAACATAATGAAAAATTATTTACCTTCTATTTCTTTAATTTTTGCAAGGGCGCTATCCAATAGTTCTTTCCCGATTTTGTCTTCAAAATTCTTATAGGTTGGCATTGCCATATCGATAAATGCTTGCCGTTCTTCATCCGTCAGATAATAGATTTCAGTTGTTTTCTTAATGACCTCAATACTCTCTTTTTCAAGCTGAGCAGCTAATTCTCTGTTAAATTTCTGAGTGCTCAATGCCGCTTCTTCAATTATTTTCTTTATATCATCGGGATATGATTCAAAAACACCTGTGTTAATAAACATTCCGGCCGGGTCAAAGGCATGCATTGTATCAGTAACATATTTTTGAACCTCATTGAACTTCATACTGGCGATATTGCTGAAGCTGTTCTCCTGCCCGTCAATTGTTTTTGTCTGCAGCGCAACATAGATATCACCGTATGGAAGCGGTGTAGGATTAGCACCATATGCTTTGAAATAATCAATCTGGATCGGGTTATCCAATGTCCTTATTTTTAAACCTTTTAAATCATTAGGGTGTTTAACAGGGCCTCTGTTATTTCCTACATTTCTAAAACCGCCGTCAAATACAGCAAGCTGTTTAAAGCCTTTATCTTCTATACCTTTTGCTATGTTCTTGGCGATATCGCTGTCCAGGAATTCAAAAGCTACTTCCGCACTGCTGAATAAATAAGGCAGATTGTAAAGTAAAAATGCATCAGAGAATTGTGCAAAAGGAGGATAAATGTTCACACACATTTCAATACTACCATCTTGAACACCATTGAAAATATCAGCACTTCCGCCTAAAGATCCTCCCGGGAAAAGTTCAACATCGATTCGCCCTTCGGAGAGCTTCTCTGCCTGCTCTTCAAAATGACGCATAGAACGTGTTGCAATATCTTGTTCCGGTGTAACAAGCCCTACTTTGATTTTGAATTCCCCTTGCTTTGGTTTTGGAGCTTCAGTGTTGCTCTCATTGCTTGTATTGGTATTATTTGTATTTGCAGAGCAACCAGCTGCAAAAAGCATAACTACAACCAATAATAAAGATAATAGTTTTTTCATATGAATTCTCCTTTTTTTATTAAAACGTTT
>Ga0208197_1001513_pt1 | contig 22851 bp, 17 predicted proteins | sample AD_JPNNA4_MetaG_FD_184444 | JGI IMG/M metagenome (GOLD analysis project Ga0208197, IMG submission 184444) | Active sludge microbial communities of municipal wastewater-treating anaerobic digesters from Japan - AD_JPNNA4_MetaG (SPAdes) (version 2) | ecosystem: Engineered > Bioreactor > Anaerobic...
TACTCCGTATGGTTTGATTGACTTCCTCCGGGGCCGGAACACTGGGATTGCCAATGCTGAAATCATATACGTTTTCTTTCCCCACAACCGAACTGCGCTGTTTTCCGTACTCAAACAGCTCACGGATACAGGAACGAACCGTTCCATAATGAAGCATGTCTTTAGATACCATTTCGAACCTCCAAAAAACTTATTTTATATCTGGCCGATTATGCAGGCCTGATATTCACCAAAACAACCAGTTTTATTAAAAATTTTTCAGTATTGTTAATTTTTTATCTATCTATCATTATCATAACCCAAAGGCATATTTAAGTAAAGGATGCAAAAAAAATGTCAGGTACAATCCGTTAGAACATATTCCTGAGCTTTCAGTGAATAAGTTCTTAATCTTTGTACCTGACTGTTTTACTCTATTTCCTTGCGGTGAAGCAAAAACTTTACTCCGCTCTTTCACCGTTCCAATCAACTGAACCTCTGACCCTCAGATTCTCGATATACATAACCCCTTTGAAGGATTTGCCGTCATCTGCCATTGTGAATTCGAACCCGCCTGAACTCATGCGGTTTTTCCAGGTGCCTGTCAGCTTGCTGCCGCTGACTGTTCCCTCGAGGGTCTCAACAGGATCGCCGTATTCCCCCGTAACCTTTTCTCCGTCCTGCTTAAGGGTCATTTCTCCAAAGGTGGTTGTCCATTTGCCCGCCCAGGTATGCTCCGTCACTCTCCTGAACTCAGGCTGCATTATAATCCTGCTTTTCGGCTCAGAAGTTACAGAATTAATAGGAGAAGGGTCAGCCGCATCAGGATCTGCAGGAACAGGATCAGAAGGAGCAGGATCAACAGGTGCAGGAGGAGTTCCGGCAGCAACTGCGGGAGCTATAAAATCAACATTGGTTACCCGGAAAGTATATTTGTTAAGCATTCTGATCACGTCCCCGGTACCCGCCAGCTCCTGCATAATTACTGTCAAATCAGCCTCAAAGGTGAATTTATTTGCTGTGGTCGAGCTGCTCAGTTCATACCTGAGCCTGCACTGCGGGTTGATATTGCTGTCTGTCGTGCTATCAAAATCAGCCAGCCAATTGGGGAGCGTACCTATCTCATCGTATTCAATAACAAGCTCAGCGTTGTTGTATTGCGGTGCGCTTCCATAGCCATACGTTATTCTCTGCCCTTCGATATTTGTTAAATCAGCAGTCTTCCTGAATTCATATCCGTTCAGGTATAGCTTGCCGGTATCCATATTGCTGCCATAAACAATCTGCAGCTTTGCTCCGGAACCATCAAGTTTTGTTGTTGTCACTTTTTCGGCTTTAAGCTTAATAACTGCTTTAACATTGGTGCTCAGCCTGTTAATACCAAGATCCGCGATTGTAAACCCGGATACACTGCAGTTTTCCAAAGAGATTTTGAACACCGGCCTATCCTGATAATTCGCACCTATCAGTATCAATTCAGGAATGGACCCTCCGTTTTCAAAGAGCCTGAAGTATTTTTCCGATAAGCTCAGATCCATCTGAAGTATTACTTCCTCCAGATTCGGTTCATATACCGGCATGCTGTCGCCATACTGAACTCCGGTCATCTTGATCTTAGGGTACTGAATCACCTCTATGAAAATATTTTCCCCGGCGTCATCCAGCACCCAGCGCATGATAGAAAGACTCTGTGCAGGGTTTGCCGCATATACAGAAGTACATAGGCTCATGATAATAAGTATGGTAAGGGTTACAGACAATAATCGTTTCATTTCAGATACCTCCATTTAACAAAAATACTGGGTTATCTAAATGTACCGTTAATTAGTTAGATATAGTATATTGCTTTTTTTTCCAATATACAATAGTTATCATTATATGTAATACTTAGAAGAGGTATATGAGGAAATTTGTAGAATATTACAATCTAAGATAATCTTAGCAGTTTGAGGGGGATAGTATATGAGAACAAAAGAAGAAAGAACAAAAGAAGAAAACAATAAATTTGTCATAGAAAGCATGAAGATTGTTAATGACCCCGAAAACCTTAAATGCACATGCCCAAATACGGTATGCGTCTGGCACGGGCGCTGCCGAGAATGTGTCGCAATACATAGGTATAAGAAGGATCATATTCCTGAGTGTTTTCAGCAGATTTTTTGAGTTTATTAAAAAGCCCCTCTTTTCATTGGCATTATTTGATATTACTTCTATTATGCCAAAGAAAGAGGGGCTTTTATATAATATTACAGACCTTAACTTGCAGCTTCCCTAATCAGACGGAAATCCTGCTATTTATATAAGTGTCTGGAGGTATTAAATTAGTTCCAGCTCCATTCATAAATGTAGTATGGATGAGGAGCAGCCGCATGTGGAACGGCTTTCAGATCCTTGGACCATGCGTATGGAATCTTACGATGGAAGCATACCAGCGTTGGGCACTCATCTGTCACAATTTCGCAAATCTCCTTGTAATAAGTGTTGCGAACTGCAGGATCCAATTCGGAATCCGCTAATTTAAACAGTTCATCCACTCTTGCGTTGCTGAACCGTGCATGATTCTTGGAGTTGATGCCAACCGTCCCATAGAGCATGGACAGATAACCGAAGTCAGCGGTAAACGTCATACCCTGGGTTATGATGGAATATTTACCGGTAGCAGCATCAGATGAATACGTCTCGGATGCACGCAGGTTAAGCTTGCAGCCGATTTGATTGAGGCTCTCCTGAAAAATCTGCGCAATCTTCTCGAAATAGCCGCCGGCTATAATGTCCATTCTTACACTGAAGTCTTTCTCAAAGTCGATTCCATTCGGATAGCCAGCCTCCGCTAAGAGTGCTTTGGCCTTTTCAAGATCATATGTGTATTTTGTGCAGTCACTGAAATCAACTCCTACGCACCTCTCGTCCGCCATCATGCGGGCAGGTTCTGCGTAGCCTTCATAGGCAACTTGTATCATAGTCTCAGTGTCCATGGCATACATAAGTGCTTGACGGACTAATTTATTATCAAAGGGAGGCACTTTATTATTCATAGCGATGTACGCCGTATGGAGCGTTGTTACAAGATCGGTGTTGTACTTTTTCGAATCCGCCAAAGGTCCGAAAGCGGAAATATTATTAACCTGCATATAGTCAATTTCTCCGGTTTCAAAGGATACGACAGCGGTAGTAGCATCTGTAACTGGGCGCATATAAACATGTTTGATAGAGGCCTCTCCGCCCCAGTAATCTGCAAAGGCTTCCAACTCGATTTCAGTGGTCAGATCGACGGCGACCTGCTTATATGGACCGGTGCCGCACATTTGCTCCATCAAATTGCCTTCAACTTCTTTATAAAACTTTTCATTAACGATATAAACCTCCGATGTAAAGCTCAAGAATGAGACGCTGGGCTTGGACAGTTTTATCTTAACCGTATAATCGTCCACTGCTTCAACGCTCTCAACATTACCGACATATCCGTTCATAGCCGGTGACTCCATTGCGGTTTTATAAGAGAATACGACGTCCGAAGCTTTTAATGTTTCGCCATTATGGAATTTAACGTCTTTGCGAATATTAAACGTGTAAACGGATGCATCATCACTCACCGTCCAGTCGGTGGCGAGAAGCGGGTTTATTTTGCTATTGTCATCAACGCGGGTCAGTGGCTCATAAGTCTGATCCATAACATACAAGTTCGGGTAACCGACTGAACCAACGTATGGGTTCAAGTTGTAGAACACTTGCTCAACTCTGACAATAACATCGTCGCGCTTGCTGGAGGTGCTGCCGGATTCCGAGGTACCTGTGCTGTCACTGGATTGTGTCGTTCCTGAGCAGCCAGCCAGGGTACCAACCAACAGAGCAAGCACAATGACAAAGGATAGTATCTTCTTTGTTTTCATTTAGATTTCCCCCTTTACTTTTTTATATTTTCCGACAGATGCCGGAAGTGAACAGTAATAAATTTGTTCCGGGTTTTATTTTACGAGTCTACCAATGTACATGCCACGAAATGGCCAGGCTCAACTTCTTTCAGCGGTATATCGTTTTCAGTACACTTGTCTATGCAATAGGGGCATCTGCTCGCAAAGCGGCAGCCTGGCTTTGGATTAACGGGATCTGTGACCTCTCCCCGTATGATTTCAGGCCGTTTTTTCCTTGCCGCAAGGCTGGGAATCGGTATCGCAGAGAGCAGCGCCTTTGTGTATGGGTGCAGCGGTGATTTGAACAGTGTACTGGAAGGTGCTTTCTCCACGCACTGTCCAAGGTACATGACCGCGATGTCGTTCGAAATATGCTTGACTACGGACAAATCATGCGTAATGAACATATATGTCAAACCCAGTTCATCCTGCAAATCCATCAGAAGATTTAGTATCTGTGCTTGTATGGAAACATCCAGAGCAGAAACCGGCTCGTCGCAGACGATGAATTTGGGATTCAGCGACAATGCACGCGCTACCCCGATCCTCTGCCGCCTTCCGCCATCCAGCTCATGCGGATAGGCGTTGCGTAAGCGCTTAGCAAGACCCACAGTGTTCATTAAAGAATCCACTCTGTGGAACAGCTCATTTTTATCTTTGATTAAACCCGTAACAATCAGCGGTTGTGCGATAATGTCGTATACACTCATACGCGGATTCAAGCTGGAATATGGATCCTGAAAGATGATCTGCATATCCTGACGCAAGTGTGTTAACTGCCGTTGATTATACTTGGTAATATCCTTGCCCTCAAATAGTATAGCACCGCTTGTCGGTTCCAGCAGCCGCAGAATGGTCCTTCCCATCGTGCTTTTACCGCAGCCCGATTCACCGACGACACCAAGCGTACAGCCTCGATCGATTGTCAGGCTGACATTGTCTACCGCGTGAAGGTAGGAGTTTTTACCTACAGCAAAGTACTTTTTTAGGTTACGGACCTCAAGTAATGGTCCTCTGTTGTCCTGATCCATAGATTATTTCTCCTTTGCCAATCAATTGTTATTGAATAGGTGACAAGCTATGCTGTGGCTGCCGCAGACATATAGTTCAGGATGCCGCTCTTTGCATATCTCCATACAATGCGGACACCTGGGTGCAAAATAGCATCCTGCAGGAAGATCTGTCGGATCCGGCATCAGACCGTTTATTGGCGAAAGCCGATCTGTTTCCTTCTCCAGGTTCGGAATAGATCCAAACAAACCCTCTGTATACGGATGATGCCGATCAGAACCAAAAATATCTTCTACCGTGCCGCTCTCTACTATCTCACCGGCATAGACAACCGCAACATTATCGCATACCTGCGCCACGACACCCAAATCATGCGTGATGAGGATCATAGCTGTTTTTAGTTTTGTCTGGAGCTCATGCATCATCGCCAGCACCTGAGCCTGTATTGTAACGTCCAGCGCAGTAGTCGGTTCATCTGCCAGCAATAGCTGCGGCTGACACGCAAGAGCCATGGCAATCACGATGCGCTGTTTCATGCCCCCCGAGAACTGGTGCGGGAACTCTGTTCTCCTCCTTGCCGGTATACCGACCAGCTCCAGTGTCTTATCAACATGTGCCTTTATCTCTTTAGGGGTCCTGCCGTCGTTATTATGGTACCGCAGCACCTCTTCGATCTGCTCGCCGACATTCATCATGGGATTAAGCGAGGTCATGGGATCCTGGAATATCATGGAGATACTCTTACCACGAATTTCCTCACGCATTTCGCTCTCGGACAGATTAAGCAAGTTTTTTCCATCGAAAATTATGCTTCCACTCTTGATTTTGCCGGTTCGCTCCGGCAATAAGCGCAGGATAGAAAGAGCGGTAGTAGTTTTGCCTGCACCTGTCTCTCCCACGAGCCCCAATGTTTCACCGCGCTTGATCTGTATGCTGAGGCCGTTTACAGCACAGACAGTTTCGAGGTCCGTTTCGTATGTAACTCTAAGATTGTCGATCTTCAGCAGATAGTCTTCGTTGTTTCTATTAGCTTCCATCCTAGCCCTCCTCCTTTTCATACTCCACAAGCCGCATATCAGGACTTCAATCTTGGGTCAATGGTATCGCGAAGACCATCACCAAGCAGATTGGTGGAAAGTGCCGCGAGAATAAGGAATACACCAGGTATGACGATCAGGTACGGCTGCGTACGCATCACCTCGCGGGCTTCTGACAGCATTGCCCCCCATTCGGGCTGCGGCGCCTGTACGCCCATGCCGATATAGCTCAGACCCGAGGCTTCCAAAATCATACCTGACAGACTCTGCGTCGTTTCCACAATGATTGGCCCAATTGCGTTTGGTATAATCTCTTTAAAAATGATTCTGAAGTTCTTTGATCCGTATGCTCTGGCCGCCTCGACATAATCCATACCAACAATCGGCAGCACGCATGCGCGAACCAGCCTGATAAAACGAGGGGTATAGGATATGGAAACCGCAAGGGCGAGGTTCACCATGCTTGCGCCCAAAGCAGCGACAATAGAAAGCGCCAACAATGTAGCCGGTATTGCCATGATCATATCCATGACACGCATGACTATATCATCAAATTTTCCTCCAAAATATGCAGTAGCCGCACCAAAGAAACCCCCAAAAACAAGACAGAATATAGATGACCCAATACCGATGGAAAGGGAAATTCGCGAGCCATAGATAATCCTGGTAAACACATCTCTCCCGTACGTATCCGTACCAAACCAGTGTTCAGCAGAAGGAGGCTGCAGCCTGATAGAGGGATTCTGTTTTGTCACAAACTCGCTTGGGCTTATCAAATTCGCAAAAACAGCGCAAAGAATCAATATAGAAATAACAATTAATCCAAATACTGCGCTTTTGTTCTTTTTGAATCTCCGCCAAAAGTCCCGGCGCATCTTTCTGCGATTCTCCCGCCGTTCCTTTTCATATAGATTTTCGGTTTGCGTATCTGTTCTCATCTTTACCCTCCTCATTAATATAGTACTATCCGCGCATATACTTCGCTTTGATACGAGGATCACAGAACGCATATATCAGGTCCACGAGAAGCATAATCAGCGAGAATAGAATTGCCAGTAATATGATGCTAGCCATTACACAAGGCGTGTCTTTCAGCTTTATGCTCAACACTATGAGACTGCCAAGCCCTGGCAAGGAAAACACGCTTTCTGTAATAATCGCACCGCCCAGCAGGCCGCCAAAAGAGGTAGCAGCAGTTGTAATGACCGGAAGTATCGCATTCCTTAATGCATGGCCATATACAACTTTTCTTTGCGGAATACCCTTTGCCTTTGCTGTAGTAATATAATCCTGACGTATAGTCTCAAGCATTGTTGAACGCGTGATGCGCAGTATACGACCCGCATACTGAGCGCCTAACGTCAGCATCGGTAATATGTAACTTTTCCACGACGCTACACCGCTTGTAGGCAATAGGCCTAAATAGAGACCGAATACCAATATAAGCATCATTGCAAACCAGAAAGGCGGAACCGCTACAAAGAACATCGATGTAACACGCAGAAAATTATCTTGCGGGGAATATTGATGAACTGCCGAAAATACACCCAGCGGTATACCCAACAGCACAGCAAAGCCAATACCATTAAACGCAACTCTGACACTGACCGGAAGCCGTGGGAGAACATCATTAAAAACAGGTTTTTGTGTACGATATGACGTCCCAAAATCGAGTTTTGTAACCGCCTTGTAAACATAATTAAAAAACTTTATAAAAAACGGGTCATTTAAGCCAAGCTCTTCCCGCAGTTCTTCAACTGCTTCTGCTGTAGCATCCGGGCCAAGTATCAATCGCGCAGGGTCACCCGGGGTCATCTCCATAATTGAGAAAATAATGAAAGCTACCCCTAAGACGATCGGTATAAGAAAAAGAACTCTTTTTGCCACATATCTGATCATTGGTTTACAACCTCCAACGTACAAATTAACACAATGTGAGTAATTCTCATGCGGACTCTATTATATCATTTTTTCAACATAATGAACCTGTTTAAATCTTCCTTACTCATATCCGCGATACCCATCGCCTCTGCAGTACGGCCCTTGTCCAGTTCACCTGCAAGCATCGCCTTTCCAATGGTTATAATGCTGTCTATGCATGGTGTTTTGATCCCTGCAATCCTGCCTAGTGCCTGTATTGGTACCAGCGAATAAGGTATATCCTCCAGCACATATCGCGTGCGCAAGGTTTTGGCACACTTCATGCCGACATAGCCGGGATTGTTTCTGACAATCTGGTAAAGGGGCATATCTATATCCCCACATGAATACATACTAAGATAATCCTCTTTGATTGTGCGCAGCTTATAGCCAAATTCCTTCGCAATAGCAATGCGCTCTTTGTCCATTGTCTCTATAAAACGGCCAATGCTGGGCGTAATGCCTTCCAGATAGTATTGAAAATCCTGAGGGGGTTCAGCCTCAATCCGTGATGTATTTAACAGCATCGGCGCCGGATGCATCATGGCGTTTGTATTCATAAGGCTAGTTACAACAACACTGTCAACGATATGGAACCATGGCATAACATTGCAAATCGCAGATTCCAGCTTTGCATTGTCACATGCGGGAAGCGCCGAGATAGAGACTTCATTCTTCACACCATATACGTATACCTCACCGGGAGACACTATACGCGTTGAATACAACAGCGTACACGCAGCACCCAGAATGATATCCGCGCCGGATCCCATCTCTTTCATGTTGTTGCGGAAAGCAACCGCTCCGCAGGATGCTTCGGGGTGCAGCATCACCACTTGGCCATCCTGCAAGTACGGGATCATCTTTTTGGCTATACTGTCATGATAAATGGACGGAAGTACAACGATGATGTTATCCGCCCCCTCCATTACCCTGGCTATGTCCGTACCGGCAAATTCGAGCTTTCCAAACCCGGTTAACGCATGGGTAAGCGTAATACCGCCTTTTGCGTTTATCGCATCGACAGTGTCCTGTGAGACATCGTACAACCTCACTTTCTGACCTAACAGGCTTAAGTGAGCAGCCATCGTCTGTCCGCCGTTACCGCCGCCAATGATTGCCCAAGTCTTAACTTCCATGATTACATTTCCTCCTTCAATGCATAATGAATAGTATGTATATTACTTAACCACAACGGTACTTTCGACCAAATATCTTTTGACTGCGTCCTGATCCAGTTCTATACCGAGACCAGGTGCGTCGGATACCTCCACAAATCCCCGCTTTATCTGTTTGTGATAGGAACAAATATCACCATCCAGACGTTGGGGTGAAAAATAAGCGTGTCCAATCGTGGTTACTATATTAGAACAGGTTGCACTTACTGCAAGGCTTGCAGCTTGTGTAATTCCTTCCTCTATCATTGAGTTGAAAAACAGCAGTATACCATTGGCTTCAGCATATTGACAAATAGCTTTCGCGGGCATAATACCGCCGTTTTTTGTAACTTTGATACTGAAGACATCAGCTGCCTTCGCTTCTATCAACTGGACGGCCTCATGAATGTTACTCACACTTTCATCGGCTGAAACCGGTATATCAATTGCGCGTTTGATTCTCGCCATGCCATCTATATCCCAGCTTTGCACCGGTTGTTCAAAGAAAAGAAGATTGCAGTATTTAACAGCTTTGGCGTAGCGAATGGCGGTATCAACATCCCAACCCTGATTTGCGTCCGCAATTAATGGAAAATCCGGGCCTACCGCCTCACGTACAGCGATAGTCCTTGCGGCATCCAACTTGAAATCCGTTCCGATTTTTATCATGCATCCATAGTAGCCCCTTTCCTTCGCTTCAAGCACTTCCTTTGCGCTTTCATCCGGAGAGCTGCCGCCTATAGACCACATGACCTTCATTTCACTGCGCAATTTGCCGCCAAGGATCTGGTGCACAGGCTGATTGGTAGCCTTGCCCCAAATATCATAAACAGCCATATCGATAGCAGATTTTGCTATTTGCTGGTTACGTATCACAGAATCCATCAAGCGATGTATCTCATTTACATTGCAGGGATCCGCGCCAATTAAAGCAGGAACGATATGCTTCTGCAGCACTACATATGTCGACTCACTGCTGCAGCCGGTAAACGCCGGCCACGGATCGCATTCGCCGTGTCCAACTATACCACTGTCTGTAAATATAGAAACGACGATGGGTGTAGTCGTCATGAGCTCTCCATATTCGTTTGACAACTTGTATAGATGCTTTAACGGGATGGATAATCTGTCGATTTTAATCTCTGTGATTTTCATAAGAATCCCTCTTTTCTGCATTTTTAAGCTTAGGTTTGACAAAGGACTTTATAAAGTGCTTTAATATATGTATAGTGGTACTACGACTTTAATGGTACTACAACTTAACAACTTTGTCAACATATAAGTTTTGTACTTAGTACAACAGGAAAACTATTTGTTTCTGCCAATCTTGAAAAGCCCTGGGGGGTATTTCTCCGATTTAGTATCAATTCCATTCGTGATTTATTTGTACTATCATTCTACTTTGTTTATTGTAAAGATGCATTTATGGTGATATACTATTTTTGTTAATGTAACTTTTATGAAAATTTGGGGAGGAAAGCAAGTGGGACAAATAATTGAAAAGCAAAACCTATATACGCTTATAATAAATAAGTTGATAGAATCCATTCTATCTGACGAGATCGTTGTCGGCGAAAAACTGATATCCGAGACAGAGTTGGCAGCAATATACGGCGTAAGCCGAAATATGCTTAGGGAAGCACTGAAGACACTCGAAATCTTTGGCGTTATCGAGTCCCGACATGGAAGCGGGACCTATGTCTCCGAATATGCGAAACAACGCATCCCCAATATTGCTTTCGCCAAAGCGCTTTCGAAAAACCAATCCGTCATATCCCTGCTGGAAGTCCGTATGGTAATTGAATCAGGGCTGGCAGCGCTTGCCGCAAAAAAGCGTACAGATGATGATATCGAGTTGATGCTTCAAAACGTTGACAGCACCTACGATTATGATCGCGACTCATTAACGGATTTGTACTCCCGTTCCTTCCATATGACAATTGCGCACGCATCCCATTGCGATATTCTGGTTAAATACCTGGAATCCATTTACCAACAATTATCATATTCGGAGTATTCAATCTTAAAATCAAAAATCTCGAATGAGTACTTCGCGAAGGATCTTGTTGAACATCATCAGATACTGGACAGTATCATTGCGCAGGATTCCGGAAATGCACAGCGTCTGTCCTATCTCCATTTATACAATCGACTGAACCTGATTCTGCAATTAAACGATATGGAATAGACGGCAGAATTTACTTTATGCTGAGACTTGCATGGGAAAGTGTGATCCAGCTTCGCTGGATGCATTAAAATAATAAAGGACTATCCGATAATTCGGTTAGTCCTTTTTTTATTCAGTATTACAGTAGAGATAGGAATTCACCGCCTGCTTCGCCTTGCTCGCATGATGGTGAAGTTGCCCACCATCGCATCTGCTCCAGTACCGGGCTCCTACAACTTTCAAAAATGCTCAAATAGGAGCATTTTCTTAACATAAACCGGCCTCCATGGCAGTATATTTTTCTTATATGGCGGTGAGAGCGGAATTTGAAGCCTCGTACTGTGTAAGCAGTTGCATGATTTGCAGTTGAATTATGGCAATCCTTTTTAATAATTTATCTCTTTTATGTTTGCATAACTTTACAATGCTTCTCTAAAACTATATGCTATTTGCAGCTTTTTTTAGCGGTTCCTTAAGTGCTTTTTCAAATTTGACCATTGCTTTACATAAGAATTCTTTAATTACTTCCCAGTCATCACGGTTAGTAATATCTACTCCAACCATTCTATCAGTTATACGCGATGATTTCTTATCATCAAGTCTCTCCCAAATTAGTGGAGCACCATAAGAACTCTCAATCATTTCCTTTTTACTTAAAAGCTTGTCAAAAATTTTCTTGTTTTCTTCCTTAGTACCTTTATTAATTAGTATTTCAACAGCTACATAGCTCTTTGTCACAACAAAACTAAAAGGAATGCCACTCACACCTGAGCCACTGGAAAGCCAATGATCAAATCCAGGATTTACATTTTTATATTGAGTAGAAATTTCATTAAATTTTACAAGTAGTTCAGTCCAGAATGTTTTTCTAAGATCTTCTATACCTCGATTCGTTTCTTTCACTTCTTTTTCTTCACGAGTCTTATCAGCCATTTTAATTATGTATTCTTCAGCTTCTTTAACAGGAATGATCTGCTCCATATCAAGCAGTATCTGATTATTATATTCATATGGTGTTGCCTTAAAACATTGAACTTTGATGCCATGATTAATCATCCACATAACTGTTGATGTGACTTCCTTTCTAAATTTTCCTGATACTAAGATCATTCGCTGGTCGTTTTCATTCAGGGAAATTTCACTAAAAGGCTTTCCATTAAAGAATTCAACAATATTTTCCTCTGCTGTTTCATTTTGTGATGATTTATCTAAATAAGCCTGGTATATCTCTTTTATTTGCTGTTTAGACAGGGTTGAGCAATAGGATACATATTTCAAAGCTTGCCAGGTTACATCTTTTCCTGTATCATCCAGTTTATTTTCAATCACAACAAGTGTTCCGAATTTATCAAGAGCCAATAAGTCCAAACGTTCATTTGTATCATTGAATCCATCGAATTCTTTTTGAATAATAAGAAGCTCCTCGCCCAGACATTCCGGGCAATTAGCTATCCATTCCTGTAAGTGTTCACGCTCCTTAAAACCGAATTCGTGAAAAGTTTTACTCTGGATCGGCTACACTTAACTAGACAGAAAATTTAGTTTCATGCTAATATCAAGATAAAAGGAGATCAAAAAGCATGAACGAAAAAAGAGAACGCCGATCATTCAGTGATGAATTCAAACATCAACTCGTCCAATTATATAATTCAGGCAAACCCAGATCTGAGATTTGCCGAGAATATGATCTGGCACCAACTGTATTTAACCGCTGGATCAAAAGGATTAACGCCACCGGATCTGCTAGGGAGTGCGATAACAGAACACCGGAGGAAATTGAACTTATCAGACTGCGCAAGGAAAACAGACAGCTTAAGATGGAGAATGACATCCTAAAACAAGCAGCGCTGATATTCGCACAAAAGTAGAAGTGGTTCGGAGCAATGCCCACAAATACTCAATATCAGCGATGTGCAAATGTCTTGGCATCGCTCGCAGCACCTACTATTATAAATCGTCACATTGTGGCGATGAATCCGAACTTGAAGACGCCATAGAAGCAGTTTTCAATGAAAACCGGAAAGTCTACGGCAGCCGGAAACTCAAGGCGACCATGCAAAGGCAGGGTATCATCATATCCCGACGTAAGATCAGCAGGATTATGAAAAAGAGAAATCTTTATTCTGCCTATAGTATATCAAAATTCAAAGTACATAAGGGAGAAATCAACGAGTCCAACATTCCGAATAAGCTTAACCGACAGTTTAATGAACATCCTGAATATGCTGCGGTAGTAAGTGATCTGACCTATGTCAGAGTAAATTATAAATGGAATTATATCTGTCTTCTGGTTGACCTCTTTAACCGCGAAATCATTGGCTCCAGCGCCGGAGTGCATAAGGATGCGGAACTAGTATTTGATGCTTTTGCAACTGTCCATACGGACTTGAATCGTATCCGGATGTTTCATACTGATCGGGGCGGTGAATTCAACAATCAGATCATTGATGAAGTTCTGGATGCGTTTCATATCAGCCGTTCTCTCAGCTTGAAAGGCTGCCCCTATGATAATGCTGTAGCCGAATCCACCTTTAAGATATTTAAATCCGAATTTGTGCATGGCAGAAATTTTGGAAGCTTGGCACAATTAAAACTGGAGTTGGCTGACTATATAAACTGGTTTAATAATTTCCGTATTCATAGTTCCTTAGGCTACCTTAGCCCTAGGGAATTTAAAGCGTTGAAACTATAATTTCTGTGCGGAAAAGTGTTGCCATACCACATATTTCCAAGAAAGAATTAGATACATCGAAATGTCTCACAACAACTTAGAAAATAATACCTCTATATTTGTAAATTTTATTATATTAAATTAAGCTATATCAATTTCATATGTTAATTAATATTTAATCCAAATGTTCGAGTTCCCAGCTTATTTTTGTACAACTGTTCATAGGCTATTACTTGTACATCTGTCATTGACTTTGGTAAGGTCCTTAATATACAAAATTGAAATTTTTTATATCTCTCTGGTTCGTCCTTAAGAAGTTTAATAAGTTTCTCATTACCTCCGTGGTAACTATTAGCATACTGAGTCCATCTACCTAGTATCCCATCTTTACCATATGCCGAACCTATATATTGACTTCCATCTGACAAATCAACTATCAAGTAAATACCTGCCACTGATGATAACATAGTATGCCATATACGATTTGATTCAGGATTCTTAATTATTGTCCTTAACTCATCATAAGTTAAAATTAATTCATCAAACCCTGGAAACTCTTTAACATACCCACTAGGAAGTATTTCTATGACCTGTTTGTCTTTATCTTTATCAAGCCATTGATACCAGCTTCTTGTGGACTTCCCCCAGTCTATTACTAATCGATCTACTAAATCATCAAATATATCTACCTTTTCTAGCTGATAGTAATAATATCTTTCCTTTTCAAACATATGTAAATAAGGAAAGCCTGCAGGTATCATGCTCTTATTAAACAATAACTTGTTTACTTTACGATAAGCTCCTATAAATATAGCCCTAGTTCCTTCAGTACCAATAAACGAAAAAATATAATCGCAGTTTCCAAAGACATCATTACTTTGAATACTCTGATAGAATTCCAGGTATCCTTGCTTATATAAGAGATTAATATCATAACGAGCATCTTGATGCCTAACAAGTTTTACTTTTTGAGAGATGTCAAATCCTCTCGTGCTAACAATCTCAGTAAAATTCATTAGATACCCCCTATAACGTTAAATGCATCGGTTACTTTCTTAGTGAAATCCTCATCGAACTTACCACTCTTATCAAGACTTATTGCAGTCTTACTATCCCATGTATAAGTCATTGTGAGTCCTGGACAAATATTAAGATTCGGATAATTCTTATTAATTATCTTTTCTTGGATTGTGCTTCTATCCTGAGCTGGAATCATACCATTACTCTCAAGCTCATTGAAGTAAGATAAAAATTCGGGTCTTTTGATTTGTCTTAAGTTTTTATATTCCTTTTTCCAATAACTTAGGTATTCCTCTAATGATAAACCTCCGTCAAACCAAAGTAGGTTGCTCGAGCGATAAGCTATATGGAAGTTTGTTTCTATCTTAAATCCCTGTGCTTTAAGCTCCAATAATTTGTCAATATCTATATTTTCAAATGACTCTCTGGCTGCACTCATTGTATCACCCGCATGCAACCAGACGGTAATACTCCATTCTTCACCATTCTTGCTTGAATCTAAAGCTATTTGTTTTACAGTATTTCTACCACTTTCTATGTAATGTTTCCAACCTCTATGGTATTTGACTTCTGCCCTTTTTCCCTTTATCAAGAAGTTGGATATTGCAGAAATACACCTCTTATCTAATAAGTAAGTGTTTCCTTTACAGACCTCAAATGTAGTGTATGGATTTAGCCATGCATACTCATTATCTACATACTCAATGAAGTCTTCAATCAAGATTTGCTCTATTCCTCTCACCATATTGTTTTGAATTAAAGCATTTAATCCCGATAGGATACCCCTCCATGATAGACAGCAGGGTTTATCTACTATTGTTACATCAACATTTTCTGGTATGTTCGGATTGAATTGTCTTGTCCAGATATTCTCTTTTGAAGGTTTATTCTCTATTATAAAAATCCATGATGGATTGCATAAAGCTACCCCGTCATAACGAGCTTTTCTATCCTCATTCTGGACATTTGCTTCACCTTCGAATTTATCATCAGAAATTATTATAGATACAAGAGTTCTACCATCAACTAATCCCGATGAAAAAATATCATTGGTATCTGATAGCTGAGTATATACTTCTTCTACACTCAAGTCACCACCTGCAATTGAACTGATACTCTCTTCAGGCATTTCTTTTCTTATTATTTCAAAGAACATCACCTGTACCATAGGAATATTCTTTACAAGAATCAGGAAGCTTCTTGTAAGCTCATCCTCATGGTTGTTGGATTTATTCTTGTATGCATTAAATATATTGAGATGGTTCATATTTACACCTCTTAATTCAAAAATTCTTGTAGTCTTTTAAGTATTGCGAGGAATACCCCATTGTTAGCAGATTCCTCCCATCCCATGCACCATCACAAAATCGCTCTTCTCTTATGTGTCATGTTAATATTGCCCTTAAGGTATCAAAGTCTGCATTATAAATTACTTCTTTGATATTCTTATCCGCACCAATTTTACCTTGTAGATATCCCATATAATCATTCATCATTATACCACTGTCATAAACAAGCATGTCCTATTCATATCTTAATATAAAGATTCTCTAGTTTTTATTATAAAACCTTAATTTCAACACTAAATTACTTTATTAATTCTTACTACACTTTTACATAATAGCCTTATTAATACATTAATCCTAATATTCTACATTTATTTTGACATCCCTTCTTAAAGAACCGAATATATGTCCTATTATGTCATTCTTATAGAATTAGAAAACTAATAATTTATTGAAATAAAACAATCTAAGTATAGTTTCTTTAATGTCTCCTTTTACTAAAGTCTCTATTTTAGGCGCTTTGAGTCTATGAATTAACAAAAAGAATAGCAGAAAAATAGCAAAAGAATAGCAAAAATTTTTCTGCTATTCTCATTTCTGCTATTTATTCAGAACCCATTTTGGCTTTCTATTAGTGCCTTCATTTCTAATTGTCTGCTCTTTAGTAGACATTATATTAATTAAATATCTGATTCTACTCATCTTATTCTTTTCACTTAAAGAGTCTGGTAACTTTGGCAATAATAACTCATCAATTTCCGTCCTTGAAGCACTTTTATACTTCTTAATCAATTCAATTATTAAATCTTTATAATATTCGTCACCTAATCCTTTATTGCGAATATACTTAGCTTTTTCACCTGTTATTTCCGCAATCTTAGACGATACGTAAATATTTGGGTATCGTCCCTCAATTAATTTTTTTGAACGTAGAAAATCAGATTGTTCTTTTGTTATTAAGATACCTTTTTGGACCCTATCTAGTAAAAATACCGTCTCAAGTGATAAATCAGTTTCAGAATATATAAGGTTTGTATAATCTTCATTAATGATCTTTCCATAAATTATTACCTTTACCCTATTGTTATCCGAAAGGTCATAGTCAGGTAAAGGAAAGAACTTATTTCGTTGAATTCTAAAAACTCTCTTGATTCCACTACCAACAGTATCTATCATATTTAAATTCACCATAGCATTTGCTAATAAGCTATTCCTATAATATGGTGGCACATACCCATCTTCAAAAAGTGTTTCCACCTTTCCAGGAATAAACCCACCTTCATTTATAAATATCAATTTGTCATCAAATTCTATTATATTTATTCTACCTTTTAGATTGTAGTTCTGATGAGCTATACAGTTATGTAATATCTCACGAATAATATATGGATCATACTGGTCTACTTCATTAGGGAATAGGCTTAACTGTCCAGTTATATAGCGATAACGGAGATTTCTAATCTTTAGGAAAACTTCGTCTACAGCAAGCAAAAATGGAATAGTAAAGTGCTCATAGTCTTTAATTTCGCCATTTACACTTTGCAGCTTCCAGGTTATCTGTGGAATATATCCGCCAAAATAATGATCAGCTTCGCTTCTTCCGAGTAATAGTAAGGCTGCCTTTGTGATATTCCCGTTGATAGTGAGTTTTGTCTTATTAAGGAAATCGATATCACTAAGATCATCAATTTCTTCAGCAATCGGCCTACCTGCATACTTTTGTTTATATTTTTCCCTTGCTTTCTGAATCGCCTTAGGATCCAGGTCATTAATTGTTGCTCCATTACATAGCTGCCTGGACCAATCTTGCATGCCGCTAGCTCTAATCTGATCTTGTTTTTGACTGTTAAGGGATACAATAGACTCATTGTCTCTGCCATAACAAAAACCATTCCAATTCGTTGGCACTCCCACGGCAGCAGGGATTTGAAACATAATAACTCTATTACCATCTATAAAATGCTCATAAATTTCTATAAAGGTTATTCTGTCATTCGTTTTATCTGCAATCTCTTTTTTTAAGCTATCTAAATCGGCTCTATTAGTTCTAAACCTTGTATTTACAAAGTTATGAGTTTTGTCTTCCACGCCAAAAATTAGCCAACCATATTGCTTACCTCTTAGATTTGCTTCATTACTTATAGCCGAAAAGTACTCTCCAAGTTTATTAAAGTCATAACCATTCTTAGCTTCTTTGAACTCTACCCACTCGATCTCTGGATATTTAAGAAGTTCCATAAGAGTATTTTCAATTTCAGTTTTAGCTAAAATCATAATGCTTCCCACCTCACCATTTTAGATTATTAGAAACATCAATGGGATTTACTCTCTATTTATCTACTTTCTTTATATTATAACTTATTCATCATACTGCTTCCTATTTTTATCTTAATTAAAGCCTACTTTGGGTTTAGTTACTACTGAAATCCATAATTATTTAATTATTCTAAATCAAAAACTTTTCTGGATAAATCCTCAGCGCTACTATAAAAAAGTATAGATAACTTGCTCCAAATATCACTAGGCATCGTTACGATATCTGGTTGATTCGATATTGGAATATATACAGTCTTAGCACCTTGTTCCACAACAAACTCCAACTTTTCATAAAGGTTTGATGTCTTGATTAAGTTTCCGTTTATGGTCATACTACCTAAAATAACCGTTTTAGATTTAATTGGTTTGTTTATAAATATAGAAATCATACTTATGTAAAATGCTGCGCCTATTTCTTGATTTCCGCCTGAAGAGTTTTCATCAATTAACTGAGTAATATAGGTTTGTTCTGCTAGCTTATTGGTGACCCCCATATTGTTAGCATTGGATTTAATGTAATTGTATACGTTTTTTATAGTTTCTTTTGCCTCTATTGATGGTCTGCCAGTTATTTGATATGAGCCATTTCCATTAATATTATTCGTTTCTATCTTAATTGGAAATATCCTTTCATCTTTTGTTATTACTGTATATACTTCTCCTATATCAAGTTGAGAAATCATACTGCCTATACCACTTGTCATTTCTTTAAGAAATACTTGCTTAGTAACTTGGTCCTCTTTTGAAGAGTATTTAAAAGCGGCCCCAAAGAACTCTAATCCACCTCTGCGCTTTAATTGCTCTTTTACTCTCATTCTACCTTCCATCGCAAATTCAAGATATTCTTTTAATTCTTCTGCTGTTACCCATGAATCTGGATGAAGAAGCTTAAGCAGTCCTGATACTGTTTTTCTTATAGCTTTTGTATCCCTCGAACTTAAGCTTCTATCTATGCTAAAGTATTTATCAATTACATCAGAATAAGATCTTTTTCTAAAGTCATGTAATATCTTAGAAAAGTAGTCTGAAATAAATCCAAAACCATTTGAATAATAATCCGTTTTCATTTTTGGCATTTCCCAGCCAGGTAAATAGTAATGAAATCTATCAATAATTGCTGGCGTTTGTAATTCATCTGCAAGAGTCGCAAATAAATTACCCCCTTGTTCCCATACTTGAAGCGGGTTATCTATGTTGCCAACAAAAACCATCGAAGCCTTACCTTCTATACGCATTTTATCTCTTGCAAAATTTCCTGACTCCATATAAGTTTGCAGCATCGCTGGACCTTGTGGATCATCGAATTTTACATTTGCTACTTCATCGAATGCCACAACATCCCAAATACCTACTAAACCAACTTCTTTTTTGGTTAGATTATAAAATAATACTGGCACAGTTGCTTTACCACCAGCTACTAATAAACTATAAGGTGATAACTCATTATATGTATAGGACTTTCCTGTCTCACGCGGCCCTAGTTCAATCATATTGTAATTTGTTTCACAGTGAGGAATAAGTCTTAACAGCATTAACAGTTTTTGTCTAAGGTCAAACTTTTCTGGATTTAATCCTATACTATTTATCAGCAAATCAAGCCATTCATCCCTTGTAAACTCTTTTCGTTTCTCAATATACTCATCAACTTCATCAGTTGAAATTTGCATGGGACTAAATTTACCTACCATAACAGGATACTTAGAGCTGTCTTCATTCTTTTCGAGACGTATAAGTCCCCACATACCACCCTCTAGAAGTCCCTTATACTTACGTATCCACTCATCGTCAACTAAAATATCTTTTAATCCAGCAGTATTAAGCGTTCCAATATACATGTCCTTATTAAGGTCAACATCAATAAGCAGTTTATCAATAATAACAATGCTTCCATCTGTTTTTATTGCATCTTTTATCTTATTTTTATCCTCGGGCAGAATATAATGTTTATTTAAGACCTCTTTTACCTTATTAATAATTTCTTCACTATCAAGGCATTGGTCTGAATATTGAGATATAATATACTCCAGCACATAGACAGGTAACTTAATGCTGCTCTTTAGACTATTTACTATACCCTTCTTAACTACTTTGTATTGAAATGTACTTTTTACTTTGTCCTCTAAACTCATACTGATTCCTCCAATTAAAATATGTCTAGCTCTTTATCTACTACGGTATTGCCAGATTTCTTAATAGTACATTTTTCTATAATACTTCCATGTTTGATAGAAATTAAGAATTCCTGACCTTTACCATAATTTCTTATCGGAACTCTCAGCTCAAAGTCATCAGTATCAATGATAGTCATAAATATTTTTTGTCCTCCAGCATATACATTACATTCATAACCTTCTGCATTATTAATTTCTGCTCTTAACTCATTAAAGGCTTTAAGATTTGATATATGCGCTTTATTAGTAACTAAATCATTGTTATTTCCAGATTTAAATAAGAGAGCTGTAACAATATTTTCTTGTAGGGATACCCCACCATGAGTATATCTTGTTGTTCGTCTAAGTGAATTAATGCTATTTATAAAACATATTTTTTTATTTTTTAACTCAACAAAGTCTGCAACTTTCAAGTCACTTTTGTAAAACATAGTATCAACTTTTTCATTTGAAGGCAGGACCAAATATCTTCCTTTTTTCTTTTCCATGTCCAATTCATTGTCTTGTACTTCTATCTTTGTTTCAACATCTATATATCCGTGATCAGATAATAACATAACATCAAATTTTCTATCGATGCAGTAATTAATTATGGTTTTTAGTTCACATATTGCCGCCGAAATTTTTTGCGCACTATCATAACTATGAATTGTATTATCGATGTCGTTATAAAAGCAGTAAACACTCCCATTATAATCATAAGTTGCCTTAAATTCTTCAAATGGAATGACTTTACATTTTAGTATCTCTGATAGCTTTTCTGCCCTCCATTTTATGATTTGATTAATTGTCTTATCTTTTTTTATTAGCTCAAACAAATTTCTATTATTTATCCTTATCTTTTCATCTGTAATAAAGTACCCATTCATACAAATTTCAGTTTCGGTCGGAATTAAAGAGAACACATCATAATCTATCACTTCTGTGGAGTTTATACTATTTTTTAATTCCTTTGCCAATTCATATCTAAGTCCATCAGCAAAAATAAATACTGTATTCTTACGAAATTTAATATTTTTTAACACTTCATCTTGCCTTTGAACCCCTGACTTATCAGCCAATATGTCATTATAACCACTTATATATTTACTATTAATATTACTAATCACATTAAAATACATATTTTCTACCTTCTCTATTACCTTTGACCGCTCTAGCTTGATATAGAATTCGTAGTTGTAAGATAACTCTTCACATAACCATGATATTTCTCGATAAAGGTTATCAATTTCCCATAATTTCTCTTTATACTCTTTAATTATTACCCCTATGGTATTGGTGTGAAACGTATAAGAGACATACTGTTTTAGAAGCTTGTCCAATAAGTTAATCTTGGTTATAAACTTTGCAATATTTCGCATCGAATTAGTCCACAACTGAGTACGATCTACCTCTATTTGATTGTAATCTTGAATATTCTCAGCTATAAATTTTTCAAACAATGCTGGTATGATATAACTGATTTTGCTTGTAGCTTTATTAATAAATTTTCTATTAATACCTTGTATTTCTTTATCAAAATAATTACTGTTATCTCTAATGAAATAGAAAATCTTTCTAAGTTCTTCAATGCTAATATTTATTAAATCATCGCTAAACTCGACATTAAAATTGTTTCCATATTCAGATAGAAATAATGTAACTAGTACTTTTTCAAATAAATTACTATTATCTTCTATTTCTGATATGTTTATGTTATAACTGTCCTTAAGGCATAGTGCAATCTCATCGTAAAGATAGAATTCCTTTGCTTTAGCAATGCAAAAACTACCTTTTATAAAGGCTACTAATATATCCTTTGGTGTCTTTCCTATACCAACATATGCCTTTGCTAGACTTTTTTTAAGTATTTCACAAGTAACAACTTCGTTATTATTTAAATCAGATAATATCGCATCAAAGTTATCAATAAATAGTTTATACTGGTCTTTTGTTAAGCTAAACGCTCCTATCATCTTATTTCTTATATTATTAGTATGGCTGAGAATCATTTCAGGTGTAATAACGAGACTTTTTGCTTTATTTGTTACAACTAACCCACTAATATCAATATTAAATTTACTATAAATAGCGTTGATCCCGTTTGTAGGAAGATTACTAACTAGATTTTGCAATGCCATCTGCGTATACCGGAACATCCGGACGGCGATTCCGGAAACATCCGGACACGAAACCGGAGGTATCCGGACACTTTGCCGGCTAACT
>Ga0208197_1001515_pt1 | contig 22842 bp, 15 predicted proteins | sample AD_JPNNA4_MetaG_FD_184444 | JGI IMG/M metagenome (GOLD analysis project Ga0208197, IMG submission 184444) | Active sludge microbial communities of municipal wastewater-treating anaerobic digesters from Japan - AD_JPNNA4_MetaG (SPAdes) (version 2) | ecosystem: Engineered > Bioreactor > Anaerobic...
CTGAGCGGCTGTGGGACAGCCAGGGTGCCATCGTCAACCACCGAGAAATCAGCCCAGGAAATCACGCAAAAATCCTTAACGGCGTTTGGGGGAGGCACCGTCAAATCCTTCGGAAAACCAAGGGGTCTGGACTGATTTTCACCCCGCATGGGATGCCAGTGATAGCAAATAGCCCCTGATAGCCTCACCCCAATCTGGGTCGCTAATGAGTCTGAAGCATTCCCTAATGCTCCGGATGATTACCCCAGTTGCGAGAACCTGCCGAGGAAGGAACAAACCAGTAAAGGTATCCAGCCCATATTCCTGACACGAAATAGATCTCGTGCTTGCAGGTTCAATTTTGTCTTGCGGCACGCCGAAAGGGATGTCTGAAAACACGCTGTCGATATTCTCCACAGCATTGTCGGCCCTCAATGCTTCAAGTTCAGTAGGAAGGCGATACTCCTTACCAAGAGGCCCATCAGTGACCACGGCTGTCATCACTGCGCCAAATCGGCCGCTCCGCCCCTCCAACCGAAGGTCCTCCATGGTCAGGATGTTGCCGTGAACTGGACAGGTAACACCCGAACGCGTCATCGTCCCTGCTGCGGTACGTCTATCATGTTCCCGTCTTTGGGCTGTGTTGCCGCGGACCTTCGGCACATCCTTCTCGATTCCGAACTCAACGCCACTGCCGTCGCCTTTTACTCGCATCGAAAGCAGTATCCGCTTTTCACCCGCCTTACACAGCCAGCGTGTTTTGAGTAACGGAATCACTGTCTCGGGATGGTGCTTGTTTTTCACTGTTCGCGCCCACAGATAGGCCACCGTGGGTTTGGGGACCCACCGCGGGTTTGTCGGCTCCGCCAGGTATTCCGCGCTGAACTCCGCATTCAGTTTCTTCCCGTCCACCTCGCCGTCCTCAGTCATCGGGCAAAGGCGCAATCCCTTGGCCTCGATTTCCGCCGCATGTTGTTTCTTCCATTCCACCAACCAGGTCTTGGGCACCTTTCGTTTCTCGGTTTCCAATACCGGCTCCCACGTGGCGTATGTCGGGTAGAATTGTGCCAGTTCCTTGCGGGCCTGCTTCAGAACCCACTTCCCCCACGCCCGCACGTGCCACGCCAAGTCCGCTTGCATGTCGCTGCTGTATGCCGTGGCGCTTTCCCTCAGTTGATAAAACTCCCCGTCCTGGTCCTGCTCTCCAAAGTGCTGCTTCAACCGTCGCTTTAGCGATGCCCCCTTTAACCCCAGCCCACGCTCGAAATACTGCTCCATGAACTCCCGGTCCTTCAAAATGAAATTCGGCAGCGGCTCTTTCTTGCCCGCCAGCTTCTGGGGATATTCCAGTGTGCATTTCAGGACGAACCACGCTACCGGGTTGATGTCAATTGCCGTGGCCTCACACCCCAGCCGCATCGCCTCGAGCGGAATCGCTCCGCCCCCCGCGAACGGGTCCAACACCTTGGGCGCTCGGCCGTCATACGCCTTCCTGATGGCCTCGCGGAACCATTCCAGGTCCGGCCCGCTCTCCCGGCCCCAGTGCAGGATGCCGCCCGTCGTTTCCTCAGCCTTGATCTCTTCGATCTTCCCGCTGGGCATCTGCTTCTTCTTCACCGTCGGCACCACATGCCCGCCCAGCTTCTCCAGAATCTTGGCCCGCTCTTCCGCATCACCGGGGTCCGGCAGCAGCGTGGCGATCAGTGCCGCCCGGCACGCCGCCAATGGTCGCCGCGCCGGCCACACGTGGAGTGTAGAAATGTGCCCGTGGCGCACGTTCTTCTCATGCACCGAATCCAGTGACGCCTGCTTCAGCGGAAACGCCACTTCGATCAGACGCGGGGTGTCTGGAGAAGACGCGGAGATGGGGGGAGAGGGAGACGCGGAGACGCGGAGATGCGGAGACGCGGAGAGGAGAGAGCGCTCCGCGTCTCCGCGTCTCCGCGTCTCCGTGTCCTTGGGGTTCGGGCCGGGTGGGTTCATGGGCGGATGGTCCATTGTTCAGGATGGGAGGCCATTTGAGTGAGCATGGACAAGACTTCTTCGTAACCTGCGTCGAGGCGGTCAAAATCGGATTGGTTCAGGTAGCCACAACGCAACGCGATTTCCAAATGGGTCTGGGTTTCAGCGGCTTCGCCCTCAGCATCGTTGAGCTTGCTCACGAAGGCGGCGGGATAACGGCGCTTTCGCCAGGCCTCGGCGATGTTGGCCGGAACGGACCGGGAGGAGCGGCGAACTTGGTCCGCCAGGGAAAACCGTTCCTCCGGAGGGAACGATTTCGTCAAACGGAACCCTTCCATTGCCAAGTCGATCCCCTTTTGCCAGACGGTCAGTTCTCGAAAATGTCGTATGTTCATACTTCCTTCTCCGCGTCTCCGCGTCTCCGTGTCTCCGCGTCTCCGCGTCTCCATGTCTCCGAGTCCAAGCCACGGGTTGCGGCTGGGGCCAGGTGTTTCGTGTGTTTCGTGGGCTCATCTCTCCGCCGTCTGCAATATGCTCGCCGCGTCCAGCACCACCCCGCCTTTGGCCCGGGCAATCAGTTTCCCAAACGGGTCCTGGATGCGATGCAACTCCGGATGCGCCCCCGCGCAGTTGAATACCACGTAGAGCCAATACCGCTCCCGCAGGTTGCACGCCTTCGCCCACTCGTTGTCCGATACCTCGATTTCCCCCACGCCGGCCCGGCCCTTTACTTCGATGGCATTCGGCCCCTGCCTGCCGGCAGGCACGGGGGCTTTCCCGTTCCCTGCCTGCCCGTTGGCATGGCGCGATAGCAGGTCAAACCCCGGCCACGCCTCCAGCCCTTGCATGACCGCCTTTTCCGGCGCGGACACGTCCACCACCAGCCGCCCATGCTCTTCCTCGAATCCAATCGCCTTGAGCATGGCGATCTTCTCCACTTCCCGGTCATGCCGCTTGCGCTCTGCCGGGTCCGTGGACGGCACCACCAACGCATTAGCGATGAACACCGGGTCTTCCGCCTGGACCATGTCCGGCTCCATCATCAATTCCGCGCACGCCCGCTCCCGCTGGGCGGCCAGGTTGCGCTGCCGTTCCTTCACCCGGTCCAGCAGGTGCTTCGCCCGCGGGTCACCCTCCCGGGCCTTTTCCGCCCGGCGCGACCGCTCAATCGCCAGTTCCGCTTCATGATAGGCGAACCCCCGTTGCAGAAATTCCAGCCGTTGCGGCAGTGTCCCCCTCAGTTCCTTCCGGCGCCCTTCCACTTGCGGTTCCAGCAGCTCCACCTTCAGCCATTTCGTGGCCCGTTCCACCGCCATCGGCCCTTGTTGCCGGGCGAAATCAAATGCGCCCGGCCCCGTCTCGACGCCCCGCAGCAGCAGCAGTTGCTCCAGGGCCATTTCCACGCACACCCCCGTCAGCGGTTGCTTCACCGCCACCAGTCGGCATTCCAGCGGTTCCCGTCGGCCTTGCCTGCCGGCAGGCAGGTCTGCCTTCCCTGGTTCGTTCCCCATCACCGCCCGCGCCACTTGCACCCGCGCCACATGCACGAAGTAAGGCGCGTCCGCCCACGGGTCGATGAAGACGCTCCCCGCCAGGGCCACTTGCTGAAATCGCGTCTTGATCAGCGAGCAGAGCCGGTCAAAGACTCGCTCGCCCGGATGCAGGAACACCGCGGCCTCGCCCTCTTTCGGCTTCAGCACCGTGAACAGCCCCCGCGCCACTTCCGGGTAGGTTTCCAGCATCGGCAGCAGCCAATCCGTAGCCCCTCGCTGTTGGCCGGCAATCTTGAAGGTGGTGTCCAGGTCACCGTCGAGGCGTAGCGCCATCAGCGGGCATGCCTTTTCCAGGAACCGCCGCACATAACCCGGCAGCAGCCGGCGCAAGTCCTCTTTCTCCAACTGGAGCCGTTGCTCGACCAGGTGGGTGGCCACATCACCGGTGCGCGGATACCGTCGCTCCACGGTGCGGATGGTTTCCCGAACCTTCTCTTTGGTCAGGCCCCGGTCAATCTGGTCCGCCAGTTCATCGGCGTTGTCTTCCACCACCGCCCGGATCATCAAATCCCGCAGCGACATCCCCTCGAACTGGGCCCCGATCACGTCGAACACTTTGTCCGAGGTCAGCGCCTTCCGAATCGCTTCCAGCTTTTCCAGCAGGCGCTTCAGCACTTTCCCTTCGCGGGTCTTGCTCGCCACCAGGTTGAACAGCAACACCAGCTTGGCCTTCTGCCCATACCGGTGAATCCGCCCGAACCGCTGCTCGATTCGCGCCGGGTTCCACGGGATGTCGTAGTTGATCATCAGCCGGCAGAACTGCATGTTCAGCCCTTCCCCGGCCGCATCCGTGCAGACCATGTATCGCGCCCCGCCTTCGGTGGTCTTCCGCCGGAAGAAATCCACCTGCTGTTCCCGTTCCCGGTAGTCCATCCCACCGTGGATGCTCGCCACTTGGTCCTGGTAGCCCAAGCCCTTGAGCCGGGTAACGATGTATTCCAGCGTGTCCCGGTGTTCGGTGAAGATCAGGAATTTCTCAGCCGCGAACTGCGGGTCCCGGAATGATTCCAGCATCCGATTGAACTTCGATTCCTCGCCCGACTCGTAAAGCGCCTGTGCCGCCCGGCGCAGGTTCTCCACTTGCCCGCGTTCTTCTTCCAGCTCGGCCAGCGACGTGGCCACGACGCCCGCGAGCAACGTGTCTTCCCCGCGCTCGTTCTCCTCGACGCCGTTCTCCGCTTCTTCTTCGTCCGCCGTCTCCAATTCAAACACGTCCCTGAAACCACGGCTCGACTCCAGTTTGCGCTGCTGGTTCGCCAGTTCTTCCGCCGACAGTTCCCCGGATTCGATCTGCCGAATCAGTTCATCCAGCTTTTGCACCCGCCGTTCAAACGACCGCATCAGCGCATAGGAGGAACTCGCCAGCCGCCGTTGGAACACGCTCATCGCCAGCCGCGCCGCCGACCGGTTCAGAATCCGCGCCTTGTTATACACCGCCCGCATGTAGTGCGTGGTCGCCTTATAGACCTCGTCTTCCGCCGGGTTCAGGTCGAAATTCCACGTCTGCGACTCGCGCACCGGGTAAAGCGGCAGGCCCTCGAAGGTCACCATCTCTTCCTTGGTTCGCCGGATGAAGTGTCCCCGCTTGGCATCGTCCGGGTAGCCGTCAAACGCCTCTGGCGCTGCCAGGACGTTAGGTTCCAGCAGCCGCCACAGCGCGAAATACGGGTAGTCCACCCCCATGTGCGGCGTGGCCGTCAGCAGCAGCACATGCTGCGCTTGCCACGGCAGGGCGATGGCATCGTCACTTCCCGTGCCGCACAGTGCCTCTGCCAGCCGGTAGCGGTCTGTCTTGCTGATGGTGCCATCCGGGTTGCGCCGTGCCGCCAGCTTGTGGGCCTCGTCGAATATCACCAGGTCATACGGCGCCACTTCCGGCGCGCCGATCCGCGACAGCATCTTTTCCCCGGTCAGCGTGTCCACGCTGACAATCACCAGGTCCCCGTCCTCGCCGACGAACGGGTTCCCGGCCCGCACGTCCGCCCCCATCACCACCCGGAAAGGCAGGTTGAACAGCCGCCGCATTTCCCGCAGCCAGTTCCCGACCAGTCCGGCCGGCGACACCACCAGCACCCGCCGGATCAGTCGCCGGGAAAGCATTTCCCGGATGTAGAGCCCCGCCATGATCGTCTTGCCCGCGCCGGCATCGTCCGCCAGCAGGAACCGCAGCCGGGGCTGCTTCAGCATCACGTCATAGACCGCAATGCGCTGGTGGGGCAGTGGGTCAATCAGCGAAAGCTCGGCCGCAAACCCTGGATTGGCCAGGTGCCCAAACCCCAGCCGCTCGGCCTCGACCACCGCCGCCACCACATCCGGCCGGCACCCGAAATTCAGCCCGCCGCCCGGCACGACCTCCTGCCGCAGAGCCGGGAATAGCTCCTGGCCGGTCGGGCCGAAACCGCCAAAGGCTTCCTCCTCGAGTTTCAAAATCTGCTTCCAGGCCGAGAACCCCGGCTTCGCCTTTTCCTTTTCCCACCGGCAGACCGAGATGTGCGACACCCCCAGCCGTTCCGCAAAGCCCATCTGTGTCAGGCCCAGCTTCCCCCGGACTTCCAGAATCCGTTGCGCGAAATCGGGAGGCACTTGCCTGCTAGTCAAGTCTCTGCTTGGCATTCCAATCTCCTCACCGAAGTAGAAAAAAATGCTGTTCCCAGCGTTCTTCTTCTCCGCTTCACTGCAAAATTCAAATGATCGCTCTTTCGATCTTACGCTCCAAAATACACATCGCGTGATATATGTCAAGCGGTTAGCATATGCTAATTATCACCGAATTGGCAAGGTCAACTATGTAGAGTATGGTCATTTTGAAATGGAGAGGAGCGGCACAATGCTCGGTGGAGAGGGTCAACTGGGAGCCACGGCGACGCAGGTAGAGATTGGAGTCGCCCCAACCGCGCAGTTCGCTGGAATCGCGCACGGCCTGGCCCGGGCGGGAGGAGCTGGAGTCCTTGCGGGCGTGATGAACCAGAAGCACGGCCAGTTGGAACTGGCGTTGCAACTGGCGTAGGAAGGAGAGGAATGCAGAGAAGCGTGGTGGCGAAAGAACGGCTTCGAGATCGAGTGACAGGTCTATCGCATGACCACTGACGCACCGACACACCGACGCACCGACGCACCGACACACCGACGCACCGACGCACCGACACACCGACGCACCGACACACCGACGCACCGACGCACCGACGCACCGACGCACCGACGCACCGACGCACCGACGCACCGGCCCCCCCAACTCCGATCTTCGATTGTCGGTTGACGGGCACGCGGATTCGGGCAGTCTTGGGCGCGTGAAACTGCGTTTTGAGGATCGGTTCATGGTCCGGGTCGGGTGGAGGGCGTCGTTCAAATGGGTTGCTTTCGCGGCGTGCATGGCGCTCATGGCGCCGCTGCGCGCCCAGCAGGTGCCGGTGATCGAGAAGACGCTGCCCAACGGGATGCGCCTGTTGATGGTCGAGCGGCATGACGAGCCGACGGTGTCCGGGGCCTGGGTGGCGCACGTGGGCAGTTCGAACGAGCGGCCTGGGCTCACGGGCATCGCGCATCTGTTCGAGCACATGATGTTCAAGGGCACGCCGACCATCGGCACAAAGGACTACTCCAAGGATCTCGAGATCATCGCTGCGCAGGAACGGGTGCGGGAAGAGATGCGGCGCGAGGAGGCGAAGCTGCGCGCGGCTTACCGTCGTGGCGATGTGGACGATCTTCAGAAGATCGAGAACAGGTCGGAACGTCTCAAGGAACTGGACAAGGAGTTTCAGGAGTTGATCGAGCAGCAGCGGCAGATTCTGGTGAAGAACGAGTTTGACCGGGTGTACACGACCGCGGGGGCAAGCGGCATGAACGCCTTTACGAGCGAGGACATGACCGCCTACTTCATCACCGTGCCGGCGAACAAGCTCGAGTTATGGATGTGGATGGAGTCGGAGAGGCTGTGGCGACCTGTCTTTCGCGAGTTCTACGCGGAGCGGGATGTCGTCTATGAGGAGCGGCGGTTGCGGACCGAGTCAACGCCGCTGGGGAAGTTCCAGGAGAGCTTCATGGCGATGTTCTGGGACGCCAGCACCTACAACTGGCCGGTCATTGGCTGGCCGGCGGATTTGCCGACGATTTCGAAGGCGCAGGCGGACGAATTCTATGGCACCTATTACGCCCCGCAGAACATTACCCTGATCCTCGTCGGCGACTTCAAGGCGACCGACGCCGAGCCGCTCGCACTGCGGTATTTCGGGCGCATCCCCCGCGGCGCGCGCGAGGCGCCGGACGTCGTGACATGGGAACCGCCGCAACCGGCGGAGAAGCGGATGTTGGCCGAGGCGGAGACCAATCCGCAGGTGGACATTCTCTGGCACACCGTGCCGTTCGGACACAAGGATTCGTATGCGCTCGATGTGCTGGCGCGGATTCTGTCCACGCGCACCGGGCGATTGTACAAGGGGTTGGTCCTGGGCTCGCAGGTTGCGACCGAGGTTTATGCGCAGCAGGACGCGCGCAAGTGGGCGGGGCTGTTCAACGCGGGCGGGGAGGCCAAGGAAGGCCACACGCCCGAGGAGGTCGAGCAGGCCATCTACGCCGAAATCGAGAAGCTCAAGGAGGCAGAGGTGCCCGACCAGGAATTGCAGAAAGTGAAGAACAACTTCGCGGCCTCCGAGTATCGCAAGCTGACGTCGAATCTGCCGATTCTCTTTCAGTTGATCGTCGCGGACGGTCTGGGCAACTGGCGCGAGATCAACGAGGCGGCCCCCAAGTATCAGGCCGTCACGGCAGCCGATGTGAAGCGCGTCGCCAGGGTTTATTTCACCAGGGAAAACCGCGCCGTCGCCATCTACGTCCGCAAGCCCGGGACCGGGGGTGAAGACCCGGACCTGGCCGAACTGAACGCCGACCAAAAGAAAGCGGCTCAGGCCATGGTCGGGCGAATCCGGTCCGAGACCGACGCCAAGAAACTCCGCGAGAACCTGGATCGTGTCGAGGCGCAATTAGCCCAACTCTCCGCGGAGGTGAAGCCCCTCCTGGATTTCCTGAAGAAGAAGATGCAGGAGCGGTTGACACAGATCGAAACCAAGTGAGTTGTCTCGGGCGCCGCCGCCGGTGTCGACCGCGCATCCAGATCGCATCTAGCCCTTTTCCATTATGATCACCCGATTGCTTTGGCTCACCTGCCTGTCCATCTCCCTGGCCGCAACCGCCGCGGATATACCCGATCGCCCCGAGAAGCTCGACTTCCCCCCGCTGATCTACGAGCCGCCCGACCCGGCCGATTACAGGGTCGCGTTGAAGACCGGTCCCGTGGCTTACGTGGTCCCCGACCGCGAGTTGCCGCTGGTCAATATCAGCATCCTGATTCGGACCGGCAGTTATGTGGTGCCGCCCGGCAACGAAGGGCTCGAACACCTGACCGGGTACCTGCTGGCCCGCGGGGGCGCCGGCTCCCGAACGGCGGAAGAGCTCGAGGAACGAATCGATTTCCTGGCCGCCCAGCTCGGCTCGGGCATCGGGGATACTCAGGGCAATGTCGCCCTGAATCTTCTGCGGAAGGACATCGACGAAGGGTTCGCCATCCTGCGGGAGGTTCTGACGGCGCCGCGGTTTCAGGAGGACAAGTTGGCGTTGCGCCGCCAGCAGATGCTGCAGGAGATGAAGCAGCGCAACGACGATTCGGCGGGCATCGAGGGACGCGAGCGCGGGTATCTTGCGTACGGTGAAAAGTTCTTCGTGAACCGCCACCCGACCGCCGCGTCGGTCGAGGGTATCGCCCGCGCCGATCTCGAGAGGTTCCATCGCACGTGGGTGCACCCGGCCAACTTCGTCGTGGCCGTCAGCGGCGACTTCGACCGTGCGGAAATGGTCGAGCGGCTCGAGCGGCTGTTCGCGGACTGGCCGTTCCAGGGCCAGACGTCGCCTCCCGTGCCGAACGACCCGGTGTTTGCAGCGCCCGGGGCCTACCTGGTCGAGAAGGACGTCAACCAGGGCCGCGTCGCCATGATGCTCCCTGGCGTCATGCGCGAGAATCCCGACATGTTCGCCCTGATGGTGATGAACGACATTCTCGGGGGCGGCGGTTTCACCTCGCGCATCATGAACCGTGTGCGGTCCGATGAAGGCCTGGCTTACTCGGCCGGCTCGGCGTTCCCGGGCGGCGTCCACTTCCCAAGCGTTTTCACCGCCTCCTTCCAGACCAAGTCACGCACCGTGGCGTACGCGACGTCCATCGTGCTCGAAGAAATCAAGAGGATCGCGAATGAACCGGTCAGCGACGAGGAAATCGAGACAGCCAGGAAGTCGTTCATCGACACCTTCCCCCGGACTTTCGGCACGAAGGGGAGGATCGCCGCCACTTTCGCCGCCGACGAATTCACTGGCCGTTACGCCCGTCAGCCCGATTTCTGGAAGACCTACCGCGACAAGGTTGCGGCGGTGACCAAGGAAGACGTCCGGCGCGTCGCCCAGAAGTACCTGACGCCGGACAAGCTGGTGGTGCTCGTGGTCGGACAGAAACAGGAAATTCTCAAGGGTCATCCCGACCACGCCGTGCAGTTGGGGGATTTGGTGGGGAACAGATTCACCGACGTGCCTTTGCGCGATCCGCTGACACTCAAGCCCCTGGCGCAGTGAAGCTGCCGATCGAAGCGCGTCGCCGGACGGCTTCGGCGCGGGTATTTCAGGGCTTCGCGGGGCCGCCTATCCCGGCTCAGGCAAAACCGCGCCCAGAAAGAGAACCGGGGGCGTCTAGTCGGTTCTGGGGGCGTTCTGTCGTCGGACCAGTGTACTGCATTCCTGGATGTCTCAGACCCGGCGCGGTTTTGCTTTTCCAACCCTCATAGCAGTCATCCTGCGAGGTCTGAGCGCCCTGGGCTCCGGCGGGGCGTGAAAGATGCGGGTTAGTCAACGTCCAAGGAACTTGGCCACCGCTTCCGTCCGGGTGCGCACCTGGAGTTTCTCGTAGATGCGCCGGATGTAGGTGTGGACGGTTTCATAGCTGATGCCGAGGTTGTCGGCGATCTCCTTGTAGAGGAAGCCGCGAGCCAGGTCGTCGAGCACCTCCTGCTCGCGCGGCGAGAGGTTCTCCGCCGGTTGGGGCGAGGCGCCCGCGCGCTGGAGCGATTGGACCACCTTGCGGGCGATGTGCGTCGTCATGGGCGAGCCGCCGCGGTGCACATCGCGGATGGCAGCCAGCAACTCGTCGCGCGATGTGCGCTTGAGCAGATAACCCGTGGCGCCCGCCAACAGCGCGTTGTAGATGTTGTCCGTGTCCTCGTAGACCGTCAGCATCAGGAACTGCACCTCGGGGATTGTCTTCTTGAGACGCCGAACACACTCGACGCCGTTCATGCCCGGCAGGTTGATGTCCATCAGCACAACATCCGGACGATCCCGCGGCAGGCCCGCAATGGCGTCCTCGGCGCTGCCGTACTGGCTGGCGCAGCGGAAGCCCTCGGCGCGGTTAATCAGGCGCGCCAGGGTCTGACGCACCTGCTCGCTGTCCTCGACAATGGATACGGCGATCGGCATGGTGAATGCGGCGGGCGGGGCTTTGTCCCCCGCTGCCGCCACGCAGTGTTACCTGCAACCGGACCGCGCGTCAATTCGTCCGGAGCCAGACCGGAGTGGATTATTTTGTCGAACAACAATAGACTGCTGTTCGTTATGACGAGTCCTCAATTGGTGACACTCAAAGACGGCGAGGGAGGTTCAGCCACAATCGCTCCGGGGCTGGGTGGTTGGCTGCTGCGGTACAGCCGCGAGTTTGTCGCGCACGGCCGCGTCGAGGCCCTCCACTTCGATCCGGCCGTGATCGAACGTTATCCGCGGGAAATGTACGCGGGGTCTCCAGTGTTGTTTCCCCTGGCCTCTTTCAACCACGTCCCCGGGCGCGATCATCACTACGAATGGCAGGGCCGCACATACGAGATGCTTCAGCATGGCTTCGCTCGCCGCCATCCGTGGACGGTGCTGGACCAGACCGACGCGTCGGTGACGATCGAGTTGACGGACAGCGAGGCGACGCTGGCCCAGTTCCCGTTCGAGTTCTCGCTGCAGTTGACCTACCGGCTGGCGGGCGGGCGGTTGTTCTGGCAGCAGAAGGTGATCAATCGCTCGCCCGACCCGCTCCCTTTCACCACGGGTTTTCATCCCTACTTCGCCGTCCCGCTCGCGCCTCGCGGGCTGCGTTCCGAGTGCTTCGTCGAGATTCCCGATTGCCGGCGGCTGACAATGCACGGACGCGGAGACCAATTCACCGTCAAGCCGTTCCCGAGCCAGAACTGGAGCGTGGCGGAAGACGTGTCGATGACCCTGTTTCTGTCCGATCTGAAACGGCGCGAACTCGTCCTGGTCGATCCGATCAGCGAACTCGAAGTGGCCCTCGATTGGCGCGATGCGCCGGCGTTCCGGTTTGTGGCCATCTGGTCCAAGTCGACCGAGGCGCCATTCTATTGTCTCGAGCCCTGGACGGCCGTGTCGAATCCGTTCACACGGGTCAAGGACCGTGAACTCATTGTGCTCGAACCGGGCAAGGACTTCGAGGCCGCGTTCCGCATGGAATTGCGCGAAACGCCTTAGTGTCTGTGCAAAAACCGATTCCGGTTTTGCTGGAGGGGATTTGGCTCGCTGGCGAGGCGCGACGAGGGAGCATACCCGCAGCGGTCTGTGAGCGAGGAGCAATCACTCGACCTCTGCCAGGGATTCCAGCCCGGCTTTCGTCACGTGAGGTTCACCGGATCGATGTCCACGGTAAGCGTCACCTCTTCCGGCAGGCTTAGGCGGTCGATGATCTCAGCCAACAGCGCGCTCGCTTTCGCGAGTTGTCGGGTGCGCAGCATGATCTGGTGCCGGTACAGCGTCTCCGCGCGCAGGAGCGGCGCCGGCGCCGGCCCGGCCAGCACGGCGTCCTTGAACCCGGCCAAAGCCGAATCGAGTTCCCGTTTCACATGGGCGGCGGTGAACTTGACCTTGTCTTGGTTGCGGCCCTTGAGCGTGAGCAAGGCGATGCGGCTGATGGGCGGGTATTTCAACTGCGTCCGGAACTCGATTTCCTGCTCGTAGAAGTTGACGAAGTCGTGCCGCTTCGCGTACTGGATCGCGGGATGATACGGGGTGAAGGACTGCACGATCACCTCGCCCTCGACATCCCCGCGCCCGGCGCGTCCGGACACTTGCGTCAACAACTGAAACGTCCGTTCCGCCGAGCGGAAATCCGGCACGTGAAGCGTCAGGTCGGCATGGATGATCCCGACCAGGGTGACGTTAGGGAAATGCAGCCCCTTGGCGATCATCTGGGTGCCCAGGAGAATATCGATCTTGCCCGTCCGGAAATCCCCGAGGATGCGGCGGTAGTCTTCCTTCCGCTTGAGAACATCCGAGTCCATCCTTTGAATCTGCGCGCGCGGAAACACGCGCCTCAGAGTCTCCTCGACGCGTTGGGTGCCCAGGCCGGCATAGCGGATCGCCGGGTTGCGGCACGACGCTTCCGGACATGCCGTCGGCGCCGGTTTCTGGTGGCCGCAGATGTGGCAAAGGAGTTGTTGCCGGGATCGGTGGTAAGTCAGGGCCACGCTGCAGTTCGGGCAATTCGCAACATAGCCGCAGCGCGGGCATTGCAGTGATGTGGCGTAGCCGCGACGGTTAAGGAACAGGATAACCTGTTCCTTACGTTCGAGCCGGCGTGTCACGGCCTCCCGCAGCAGGTTCGAGAGGATCGGAATCCCCTTGTCGCCGCGATATTCCCGGCAGAGGTCGACCACGCGGACCACAGGGAGCTTCTGGTTGTCGACGCGGCTGGGCAGTTCGAGGAGCACATACTTGCCGCGGCGTGCGTTGTAGTAGCTTTCGAGGGACGGCGTGGCCGAACCGAGAACCGCCACCGCCCCTTCCCGCTGGGCGCGAACCACGGCCACATCGCGCGCATGGTAGCGCGGGGCCTCCTCCTGCTTGTACGAATGCTCGTGTTCCTCGTCGACGATGATCAGCCCCAACGGCTCGACCGGAGCAAAGATGGCCGACCTCGCTCCAATGACGATCCGGGCCCGGCCCTGGCGGATTTTGTGCCATTCGTCGTGGCGTTCCCCGACCGAGAGGTGGCTGTGCAAGACGGCCACGAGCGTTTGCAGGCGTCCGGAACAGAACCGCGCCTTGAATCGTTCGACGGTCTGGGGCGTGAGCGAGATTTCCGGCACGAGCACAATCGCCCCAAGCCCGAGAGCAAGGGCGCGCGCGATGGCTTGGAGGTAGACCTCCGTTTTGCCGCTGCCCGTCACGCCGTGAAGCAGAAAGGGCGCATGTCGGGCTCCATCGCGCGAAGTGTCGAGCGCTCGCGTGATCGCGTCGATAGCCTGCCGCTGCTCGGGATTCAAGACCAGAGGCGATGTGGGCAGAATCACCTCGTGGGCGTAGGGATCGCGTTCGGATACCTGCGCGGCCACGGTGACCAGGCCCCGGGCCTCGAGGCGCCGCACCGTCTCGGACGTCGTGCCGGTCATGCGCAGCAATTCCTGAAGCGGCATCTCCTTGCGCTCTCCAATGATGCCGTGAATCTCAGCCTGGCGCTTGCTCAACTTGGGCAGGGGACCGCTCACCGGCAATGCGCGCACGAACAAGCGTTCGCGCCAGCCCTCTTCCTCCCGCCGGACCGCCTCAGGCAACACGCTCTTGATGGCGGTCTCGACATGGCAGCAGTAATAGCCCGCAATCCAGCGCGCCAACTCGAGCACGCGCGGAGTCATGAGGCTCCGGCGGCCCACCACCCGCAACAATGGACGCAGCTTCGCGCACGGCGAGGTCTCGACCAGAGCCGTGACGCATCCGAAGACCTGGCGCGCTCCGAACGGGACCTTGACCCAACTGCCGACCTCGACTTGCCCTGCTAACTCGGGAGGAATCAGGTAGTCGAATTCCTTGCGCAGCGCGATTTCGAGTGTGACGCGGGCAATCATGATCATCCCGACCAGCGGGCCTGTCCACGCTCTTCAAACCGATTCACTGCTCGCGCACGCAGACGATCTGGACCAGGTCCAGTCCAAGCCCGGATGAGCGCTCGTTCTTGCCGGGCAGTTTGAGCATCAGGTCATTCCGCCCTTCCGCCAGCACCAGGCGCCCCAGGAGAAGGCGTTCGCTCTTCACCGGTTCAGCGGCGTGCAAATCCACCGGTTCGCCGACCGGGTTTTCGTTCTGGAACAACTGGACCATGCCTTGCGCTGGTCCCTTGACGGCCTCGATGAAGACCGCGTAAACGCCCGCCGCGGGAACATCGATCGTCGGCGAGATGAAATGCGGGCCGAACCAGTCCTGGCCTTCGGCCGCCAGCGATAGATACCGAACCTCCTCGCCGCCGATCTGCGCCTTCTTGCGGGTCAGGCTCGCTCGGTCGAATGACCATGCATAGATCGGCGTCTGCCACCACATCGGGAAGACAATCTCCTGGGGATCGCTCACCGCCCGTTGCCCGAGGGGCGGCGCGGCGAGACTCGTGGTCGGACGCCCCTCCGAGTAGAACCAGGCGACACTGCAGTAATCGGTGATGATGCTGTTGTCCTCACCTCCGTGCTCGATGGTCTGAAGCAGGCTTTGGCGGTACGGATACGCGTCGGCGAGGAAGAACCGATAGGCGCCGGTGCGGCCCAGGTGCTTCTGATAGCCGAGGCAACCGCTCAAGGGAAAAGAGATGCGTTTCTCCCAGCGATCCGGCACGTCGTACCACCCCCCATTGAAGAAATCCTCCGAACCGGTCCCGTGAACGGCCAGGGTCCCGTCGATCGTCGTCTGATCGTCTCCCTCGAAGAACAGGGTCTTGCCCGACTCGAATCCCTGGGATTGCAGCACGACTCCCACAAGGTGACCGCGTCCCTTGGTGTCAAGAAACTCGTACGGTTCCCCGATTTTCGTCGGATTCTCACGCCGCCACAGGGCGTAAAACATGCCCTCGATGGCGGTGCGCGCGATTGGGGTGTGGACGACTTCGGTCCAGAGCGCGACCGGCACCGAGCGCTGCGAGACGATCTCGACCGTCGCCTGCCGCTCGAACGGCATCGGGTAATAGCAGTAATTCGTCTCCCCCATCGTCCCCACAAGCAGGCCGTGCGTGGCCGGTTGCCCCCAGGCGTATCCGAAGAAATCCCCAAGCGGAACCTCAACGCATGGCTCGGTCCCGTCGAAGACAATCCTCAACAGCAGATCGCGAGCTTTGCCTGCAATCGCCGACGCCGGACCAACCCGCAATCCGACAATGCGCCCGCCCGCCTCGGCCCGATAGGCCGCTTCAGACGCGTTGGGACTCAGCACAAAAGAGCGGCGCGCCGTCTCAAGCCGCGCCCCGGGCGGCGCCGAGAATCGGGCGATGTCCTGTCCGGCGCTGCGCCACAGTTCGACCGCCTTCTCGAGGTCCGGCTGTTGGGTGCCGGCCTTCAGCGGGCCGAATGATGTCACGGAGGCATCGGGCGCGCACTGGACGTAGTTGATCTGGTAGAATTGCGCCTTGGCTGCCCTCAGGCGGACCACGCACGACTTGGCGAACGGGATGGGGACATAGCAGTAGTAGCCGCCCGCGCCAAAACCGACCAGCGGTTGCGGAAAACCGGGGTGATGGCCGAGGAACAGATCGCGAAACCCGACCTGCAGGCGCGCTTGCGGCTCGCCATCGAAGAGAAACTCGAGCGTGTCGTCCGTCGGCGTCGGGGTCCAGATTCGGGTGATCACCCCCGGCCCTTGAAGGTCCGCCAGCACCAGTCCCTCCGCATCTTTGCGCACGAACGAGTACTTCCCGGAGAATCCGTCGTCGTTGCCCCCGCTCCGATCGTAACTTGTCACCGCGCCGACCTTGGCGTGGTCACGCAAGACCGGCAAACGATCCAGCCGGTAAAGGTCCGACAGAGCCGGTGGCTCTCCTTGGCCCGACAGCCCCATGAGAAGTGCCAGGCCACAGCCGATTTCGAGAAGGCGCGCGAGTTTCATCGGACGAGACTTAACATGACGCGCTCCGGTCCGCCAGCCCGCACCGAGGGGCGCAGCGCCGTGCGGCGCATCCGACAGTTGTCGGGATTCTGTCGTCCGGTGAGGGCAGCCGCCCCGATCATGATCAATGCCTGCTTTGGTGTAGGCCGCGGAGTGCATACGCCGTCAATGGACGGAGCGGTCGGACTCCGCACGATGACGGCTATGCGGGCCAGGCCAAAAAAGGTGAAGCGATGGGCAATCCCGGTGTTGCCGCCCGCTGCTCTGGCGAATCGAATGCGTCCGGGTGCGGACAGTCGCGCTCATGGAGAAACATATGAATGTCAAACCCGATCGAACTGCATGGCTCAAGGGCGGAACAGCGCAATTCCCGGCGACTCCGCGTCCAGGGGCGCGACCCTGCCGCCTGATTCTGCTGGGGGCGCCGGGGGTCGGAAAGGGCACCCAGGCCGAGTTGCTGTCCGAACGTCTCGGACCGAGTCATCTGTCGACCGGCGATGTGTTTCGCGCGGCGAAGTCGCTGAACTCAGCCGAACGCAGTCCGGCGCTCAACGCGGCGCTCGATGCGATGCGGCGGGGGGAACTGGTATCCGACGAGACGGTGATCGAGATGGTGCGCGAGCGGGCGAGTTGCCTGCGTGACCCGGGCGGTTTTCTTCTCGATGGGTATCCTCGGACCGTGGCGCAGGCCGAGGCGCTCGATCAGCTTCTGAAGCGGGAGGGCCTCAGGCTGGATGCGGTGCTCAGCTACGATCTGCCAATCGATACCATCGTCGCGCGCTTGAGCGGGCGCCGGACCTGTGGCCAGTGCAAGGCGGTGTTCCACGTCCAGACTCGGCCCCCCAAGGCGGACGGCGTGTGCGACCATTGCGGCGGCGCCCTCGTTCAACGCGAAGACGACCGCCCCGAGGCGGTGCGCGTCCGCATGGAGACCTACGAGCGAAGCACCGCTCCCCTCGCGGATTATTATCGCCAACGCGGCCTGCTCAAATCCGTCGTTGCCACCGGCACGCCCGAGGAAATCTACCAGCGTACCGTCGCCCTCCTCGGCGCGTGAGGGAACGCGCGCCCGGCATGGCGCCCAGGTCGCGGAGCGCCCCGGAGCGTCGGCTTGCAGACGGCTTGGCGAGCGCCCTGCCTGTGGCGTTGACCAACCGCGGCCCGGTGAGGACGGCGCGGGTTAGCGATCGGGTCCGATCTTCTCGATCGGGATGCGTCGGAATCCGAGTTTCCAGGCTGGCGACTCCGGCTTCAATTCGAAGTTGCCGCGGGCCGCATCGACGAACAGCGGATCGGCATCGAGCAGATTGTCCTCGAACGTGATCAGCGGCCGGGCCTTGGACTCGATGTCGTCCCAACGCCCCCCGACACAGATGTTGCGCGCGATCACGTTGCCGCGCGGAGCCCACGGATCTTCATCGAGGATCGTCGGCAGTTTCGGATACCGGTCGCTGTAAGGCGCCTGGGTGTAGCGAATGCCCGACAGAGTTCCTTTCTCCCGCCCCTCCTTCACCCACTCGTCGGCGTGGTACTTGGCCCAGCCCATGGCCCGGGCGTCGACGTGGACCGCTGGCGCGCAGTCCACAAAGATGTTGTTCTCGATGCGGCAATCGCGTCCGCCGCCGATGAACGCCGCGCTCGTCACCCGCCAGAACACATTCCCGACGATCTCGGTGCCGCAATACATGTCGTCCAGATACACCCCCACGCACCCCCGGCCCTCGAACCCGGTGATGTCATGCAGATAATTGTGCCGGATGACTGTGCCGCGCATTGTCCAGTCGCGTCCGGAGTAGATCGCTCCGGCGTCGTTGGACTCGAAACAGACGTTGTGGATTTCGTTGAACTCGATCAGGTGATCGTTGCCGCCGAAGGAAATCGCCTGGTGCGGCGCGTGGTGAATGAGATTGTGCGCGGCCCGATTGCCCACGCCGTTCAACGCGATCCCCGCCGAGTACATCGGGCGCCACCGCCCGTAATCGTGGATGTGATTGTTCTCCGCGTGGTGGCCGGCGGGCGTCAGCGTGATCCGATTGCCGCCGCTGAGCGAGAGTCCTCCCGCGCCGCATTGATAGACCTCGCATGACACGACGCCGTGGCCGGCGCCGCCCGACACACTTGCCGCCGCGCTGCCGACATTGCGCAGGATGCAGCGCTCGATGCGATTGGACTTTCCGCCGGTGATCGTCACGGCAGTGCCCCGGGCCGCCTCGAAGACGAACCCGTGAAAGGTCGTGTGCGCCACGTCTTTCATCTCGATCAAGGTGGGCAGAACCGAGACCACAACCCGGCCTTGCTCGATCGGTCCGGGCGGCCAAAGGTACAGGATGCCCGCCTCGCGATCTAGATACCACTCGCCTGGTCGGTCGATCTCCGAAAGCAGGTTGTACGCGTAAAACCACTGACCTTTCCGGTAGCCGTAGTTGTGATACGGCGGCTCGATTGCAATTGTGCGCTTGGCGATGTCAATCGACTTCACGCGCTGGCGCTGGTCCGACCAGTCCCAGAACCAGTAGCCGTGCACCCAGGCTTCCTTCTCCGCCGACCATCGCCCGAGACGATCGCTGTCGATCGCGAACAGACCCTCGACACAACCCTTGGTGCCTCGCACGTCTACCGGCGTCTTCCCCAGGATATCGCTGATCTTCACAAAGCCGGCATTGGGCCAGCGCGCCAAAGGCATCGGTTTGTCGTTGACAAACAACTCGAGGCCGCCTCCGCCCGGCGCGCCGTAATCGGTCATACCCAGGGCGCGCAGGTCCGCCTGACGCACGGTGTCGCGCGCCGATTCGTCCAAACGCTCCCGCACGGCCGGCTCGGTCACGGGCTTGAACCCGGTCACACGCCTGCCGCCCGTAAGCCGCACTTCCTCTCCCGCCGCCGCGCGATACACCACCAGCGCGTCCGCCGCTCCCGAGTCCTCGGTGCCCAATTCGAGCGGACTCGTGAGTTCATGCGTGCCGCCATGGACGGTGACAACGACGCCTCCCTGGGGCAGCCCCGCCGCTGACTTGATGCGGCGGATCTGATCCCTGGCCCGCTGCAAGGTGGCGAACGGCCCGTCGGATCGGTCCTCACTCGGGACCGCCAGTTCGCCTGACCAGGAGTCGTTGCCGTTGGTCGACACGTGCAGGTCGAACGCGGCCATCGCCTGATAAGCCAGGAAGCCCAGGACCGCCAGCCCGGCAGTTCCCCATTGCCATCGCGCCTCGGGCCGCCAGCAGGGCCCGACGCCCCGTCTCAGGCGCGGTCCAGCAGCCTTGGCTCGCAGCCTTGACCGGCACAGCGGTTGGATGTTCATGCGCGTGTGTGTACTCCGGAATTGTCGAGAAGCCAAGAGTCGAAAGGCGGTTTGTCGACAGGCGGTTGCACAGACCCTTAGCCCGCATTTCGCTCCAATGGAAAGGTGTAGCGAAAATCCGGACTGGATGCTCCATCAAGCTTTGCGGAATTGCACATCGGGGCTCAACGCGGGATTTCCACTTGTCCTCGCGATTCGTGTGGGGCATCTATTCATGCATGAAAAACCTCCTGCTTCCAGGCGAGACGTCCAGGATCGCATGGGCGTGGATCGCCCTGATCCCGGTGTTTTGCATCGTGCCTCCCGGCCATGCTGCCGGGGAAAAGGCTTTGACCGGCGACCGCATTCCCGGGCTCGGGGGCGACCTCATCGTGCATCCGGTCGATCACGCGTCGCTGCTTCTTGGTTGGAAAAGCGAGGTCATCTATGTCGACCCGGTTGGCGGGGCCGCACGCTACGCCAGTTTCCCGCCTCCGACCATCGTGCTGATCACGCACATGCATGAGGATCACCTGGACCTCGCCACGCTGCAAGGCGTGACCGGTGAGCGCGCCGATCTAATCGCCCCGCCTACGGTGGCCGAGAGACTGCCGGCGCATCTGCGCCGCCGGACGAAGGTCCTGGCCAATGGCGAGGAAACGTCTTTGCGCGGTCTCGATTGCAGAGCCGTCCCGGCCCACAACCTCACCGCCGATCGTCTCAAGTACCACCCCAAAGGCCGGGACAACGGTTATGTCCTGAACCTCGGCGGGCAACGCGTGTATCTCAGCGGCGACACCGAAGACATCCCTGAAATGCGCGCCCTCGAGAACATCGACGTCGCCTTTGTCTGCATGAACCTGCCCTACACCATGGACGTCGAGAAAGCGGCCGAGGCCGTGCGCGCGTTCAAACCCGCGATCGTCTATCCGTATCACTCGCGCGGGAGCGATCTCGAACGATTCAAGGCCCTGGTCGGGACTGATCGTGGCATCGAAGTGCGCCTGCGCGACTGGTATGCGAAGTGACCAATGCAATGGGGTCACACGGGATGTTACTGACACCACACCGGCCATGAACGACACGACAGAAATCACCGGCAAAAAGGCCCCTGCATTCAAAGCCCCCGTTGTCGGAGGCAGCTATGAGGAAGGCGCCACTGTCTCCCTCGCGAATCTCAAAGGGCAGACGGTTGTCCTCTACTTTTATCCGAAGGACGACACGCCCGGCTGCACCGCACAAGCCTGCGCCCTGCGCGACGGGTGGAGCCGTATCCAGAAGAAAGCTGCGGTGTTCGGCGTCAGTGTGGACCCGCCGAAAAGCCACGCCAGGTTCATCAAGAAGCACGGCCTGCCCTTCCCGCTCATCAGCGATGAAGCGAAAGAGATTGTGCAGGCCTATGGCGTGTGGGTGGAGAAGTCCATGTATGGGAAGAAATACATGGGCACCGAGCGCAGCACTGTCATCATCGGCCCGGACGGGAAAGTGAAAGCCGTGCTTCGCAAAGTGCAGCCCGCGGAGCATCTCGATCTCGTGCTGCAAGCGCTGAGCTGAGCCCGAGTACTTCAACGGCGCTCTGCACCAAACGCGGCACTCCGCACGGATTCACCCCGGAGACACTGGTGGAGGCGGCGGGAGTTGAAGGCGGTCAGGATTTCGAGACCATGCGCGAAGGTGCGTAAACATTGTCGATTCTGCATGTCGCTCTTTGCCGTCAACGCACGATAACGCACCAAAACGCAGTCCCTTTGTCCCGTCCTGTCCCGTCTAGAGAAGGGGGGCGGGGGGGGTAGCTCGCGGTGGGTCGGGCGAGTTGTGGTGATGGATTTGGGCGGAGGAAATTTTTCATGAAGGGGCCGCTTTGCCTTCGCCACACTGCCGTCTCCCGACAGGTGCCCCGGAGCGATACGTCTGCCGTTTGCCAAATGGAAAGAGCGTCGAATCAGATACCGTTGCCGCTTGTCCGCCTCAGTTCATCACATCCAGGAAGAAGTCCATCTGTACCTGGCAAGGGCGACAGACGGTTAGGGGGGAGGCCGGCCTTGCGCAGCCGCCGCTTGAACATCCGCTGCAGGTCGTTATCGGTCATCGCGACGGTCGAAAGCGCTCCCTTTTTGCCCTTTGAGGAGCGAAAAATCGGCAGATCACCGTCCAGTTCGGTGATACCTGCGGCCTCCAGGTACGCAAAGAGGATGCGTTGCAGGTCATGGCGGACCGGCACTTTGCGGTGCTTGCCGCCTTTGTCGTTGAAGGCAATGACCCACTGATCTCCTTCGTAGAGCAGGTCCCGGCGTCGCAGGCGCGCCACGGTGCCGATTCGCGACCCGGAGTAGGCCAGGACGGCAATTGCCGCCCGCTCGCGCAGCCCAACGACGGTCGAGCCCTCGATGGACCCAAACATCCGCCGGGCCTGCTCAACGGTGATCTCCGGCGTTCTTCCTTCGGTTACCTGGTCCCGTTCGTTGCGCACCGAGCTTACCGGATTGAGCACCACGGCGTGCCGCTGGACCTGGAAATCGAAAAAGTGGTTCAGGGCCGCCCGGTGAAGCTTCTTGGACGGGATCGCGAGGTTCAGGCTGTCCAGACAGTCGCCGACATCCCGCGGCGTGACCCTGCCCAACGAGACCTCGCGCAAGCGCAGCCATTCCAGGAACCGATTGACGGCCGCCTGGTACGCCCGGTGCGTGCTCGGATTTGGGATATGCCCGAACAGGAATTCCTCGTAAGCGAACCCCGAGGCGGCTCCGGCCTCCTGGATGGCCGCCGGCAGGTCCTTTCGCCGCAGATCAAGCGTCCGGCTTTCGGGCACGACCTCGACCGGCACCAGCGCCGCTTCCTGGGTGTCCCCTGCTCTCTGTTCATGCATGACAACGTCCTTGTCATGCATGATCTCCAGGTCGCCCAGGAGGATCTTCGCGTTGAGGCCGCCGAACGATTCGATATTGGCATTTGACACTCGATTCTCGAATTGAGGTCTAGCAGCCTGTCGGACTTAGATCGAGAAGCAAGTGAGGGTGATGGTGGTAGGAGTCGTGGTAGCTGAGATCACGAGCCCACCGGAGCACTCCTTCACCGGCGAAATCAGCCGACGGGACGACTCCCGCAGTCCGGATGACGGCAGCCCGA
>Ga0208197_1001517_pt1 | contig 22827 bp, 14 predicted proteins | sample AD_JPNNA4_MetaG_FD_184444 | JGI IMG/M metagenome (GOLD analysis project Ga0208197, IMG submission 184444) | Active sludge microbial communities of municipal wastewater-treating anaerobic digesters from Japan - AD_JPNNA4_MetaG (SPAdes) (version 2) | ecosystem: Engineered > Bioreactor > Anaerobic...
CATCCTGAAAGGTGGGTTAATGGTGTGAGAAAGTGGGACCGAAAGGATGTGATTGTACTTAATCCGAAGAAGGAACCGTCAAGTAATGCAGCATAAAAAAAGGCGTCAACTTTGTTGACACAAACCGGAGTGTTATTGACAAGGTGGGATGATTTGACGGTTACCATAATTCTAATTTCATTGCGAGAGTCATTCGAGACGTAAGAAGACGATCGAAAGTTATGGATTCCCTTGACAATGAGCATGGCTGACATTGTATACTCATAGGTATCATGAGAGAACAGAAAGGACGGTTGCCTAATAGGAGCCACTGGAAGAAAAGTTGATTACCTGATCTGGCAGGTTTACACACTGAATGGTACGTGACCAGCGCTTAGCTGATATGGCGTAGTTTCTGCAAACCCGGCGCCACCCAAAAATCATCTTCGGTATAAATCACTAGCTGCATACCAGCCGGAAATTATCATTCAATCAATTTAAGCATACAACTTTCATCTTTTTTCGAATCACAAAGATTGATAAAAAGCCTATGGCCATTCATGTTTGAATCATTTAAATAAATAACATTTTTATATCTAAGAAGAATACCGGAAACCGTTCCAGATTTATTTTTATCAGCCGGGTAGGTACTTACCCATTTCCCGGTATAATGAGAATTATCAATAAACGAAATATAATAATTAATATCGCCATAAGAATATTCCAACTTTTTTGTTTTCCATGTTTTATCTTCTACAAACATATTTTTATATGCTAAATTCTTATCCAAAAGCCATCCCTTACACAACGATTCTTTATTTAATTTACATGTATAATACATCTTAACGAAAACCCAAGTTACCTTCTCGCCATCCTTCTCAGCAGCTGGTTCCTCCTTGTATAAAACGATAACAGTATCAGTTGGATGAAGTTTTGCAATTGTTGTTGACTGAATTGATGGACTGACTTTTAATTCAACACGATCTATAACAACAGCATAGAAATATGTTTTATCACCCCAAAATTTTCCAGAAAATTGATTCTCAATGCATTCTCCTGATAAACAATTTGTAGCCACTTCGGGAATAACAGCTTGAGTTTTACTACAGCAAATCATCACAATTAGACAAGCAACTATTCTGGAAAAAATTCCTAAATTTTTCATTTTATTCCTCATCATTCTTAATTATTGGACATTACCTGCGTGAATATGATCTGGATGTTTTTGCTTGGGGATTAGTGGACTTAGAATTTCAAGACCCCCTTCATCATGAAATGCATTAACAAATGATTCTATTATATCAAAATTCCCATGCCTTCTCATGTAATCAACCGACAATGGAGAATTCCAACGATTAGAATTTGCGTCATGAAATTGCTGACTACCACCAGAGTTCGCTACCATATTAATATCTACAGCATTACCAGATGAATGATAACCTTGCCCCGGGCCACGCACACTGCTATTGATATTGAATGACAAACCATGCTTGCCAGCAATATTCTCCAATGCCTGTGCTAGTTTAAAACTCACTTTTCTATCTGTTGTAGGTTTACTTGCATCATCATTAATGAAACTTATCTTTTGCTTACCAACAATTCCAAGTCCCAGAACACCACCCCCCGTTGGATCAATATAACGTCCTTCTTTTTCTGTAGTTAAACCAAATCTAAAACCTTTAAAATTTCCCTTGGAATCTCTCGGTTTTTGTTGAAAATAAAAATATTTATCACTAAATGGAACTTTTATGACAAACTTCCCGTTAGGATCAACATATACAATCGGGTTGTTATATCCATAACCATATAAATTAAGATTTTCAGAATTATAAATGTCATCTCCAGGAAAATTTAAGTTGTAATTTTTTGCTTGATCTCCGTTTAGTACTTTCGGTAGATACTTATAAAGTATCGGGTCAGGCGAAATCCATCTTGACACCCGCGCATCATAGTACCTGGCCCCGAAGTAGTACAGCCCCGTCTCCGGATCAAGCTCCTTGCTGGTGAACTTGTACGGCATGCTCTCGCCTGTGGTCGCCTTCTCGTGCACCCAGGTCTCACCGTAGGGGAAGTATTCAAGGTTATCCCTTTTTCACAAAAACATCCCCCTAAAGCCGGGGGGCCGGAGAAAAAACATTTTCAAAGAGCGGCCTTCTCGCATATCACAGAATGACCATGCCATCACGGCACGTCAAGACGATTTCACCCGTTGGGCCGTCCCCTTTGTGAAAAAGAACACATGGTTCAGCAGCAGGGCTGTGGGTATGTGGTCAGGCCGGCGCACACACTCCCTCACCAGTACGCCACGTCGGCGGCCTGTCCACATATCCACGGCCGGGAATGCGCAGGAGAGTTCGTCAGAGGCGGCACAGTATCATTCAGGAGCACAGGAGGATGGCGCATAATGACCCGGGGCGTGGACGCCGGTGCCGCGTGCGGATGAAATTCTTTGCTGTGGAAAAAACGGCACTGGCGGCCATGCCGAATTATGCGCCGTCCCTTTCCCGGAATAACGTGTCCCCCTGGAGCCCTCCGACACGAAACATACTCCGAAGACTCCGCGAGCTTCCGATCAACATGGGATTCCGCCGCATTGCTTCGCAATGTTCCCTCAGGTCACATCGGAGCGGGAACCCTACCCGCCCCTGGCGGCCTTCGGCTACGGAATCCATGTTATCGTAAGCGCGCGGCCGGTATCCCGGGAAGAAACTCTCCGCGAGGAACTTACTCCGTCTCATCGACGGCGCCCCGCAGAAGCCGCACGATCCGTCCCCGCTCCTCCTCCGTCATCTCCGTGAAAAGCTCGTTCTCCCGGGGATGGTACCGCTTCATGATCCGCCGCAGCCCCTTCACCGAGAAATGCGTGTAGATCACCGTCGACTCAAAGCACGCATGCCCCAGGATGTCCTTCACCTGCTTCACGCCGGCCCCGCCTTCCAGCACGTGCGTGGCGAAGCTGTGCCGGACCATGTGGGCGCATACCGTCCCGTCGGAGCCGGATTTCGTGTAATGTTGTTTTAATTGGGAATTTACCGCCGCCCAGCTCATACGTTTCCCCCGTACCGTAAGAAAGAGGGCCTCGGGCTCTTCGAGACCTTCTGCGCGGTGCAGGCCGAACTTCGGCCGGGCATGCGTGAGATACAGGTCAAGCCACGTTGCCGCGTTGGCCCCCAGCGGCACCACCCGGTCCTTCCCGCCTTTACCCCGGCGCACAAAGAGCGTCCCATTTGCCAGGTCCACGTCCGCGAGATCAAGACCGCACACTTCCCCCGCCCGAAGGCCCGTGCCGTAGAGAAGCTCGAAAAGCGCACGGTCGCGGATTCTCGTCATCCTCGTCCCCTCGATGCCGTCAAGGAGCCGGTGCATACGCTCCTCCGGGATGCTTGTCCGCAGACGCCGCACGGTCACCTCATCAAGGTCGATCCCGTCAAAGGGGTTGGCAAGCACGTACTCGTACTTCGCGAGAAAGAGAAAGAGACGCCGCACCGAGAACACCATCCCCCGCCGCGTCCCGTCGCTTAACGCTTTCCCGTGTCGCGTGGAGGAACGCAGAAACTCCCGGTACGCGGCGATATCATCCTTGTCCACTTCCCGCGCGTCGGTCTTCCCGCGTTCTTTCGCGAGCCAGGCGAAAAAGGCATCCGCCTCCCGCAGATACCGCGTGACCGTCCACCGGGAAAAGGAGCGGTTGGAAAGATACCCTTCAAAGAGGTTCTTCACGGTCGTCCAGGTCATTGCCATGGCGCTCCTCCGCGTACCGCCGCTCGCGCGGGTGGCTCCGCTCTATCGCCTCCTTCAAATCGTCCGGAAACAGGCGCGTGTACACCTCCGTGTTCTTGATCCTCCGGTGCCCTAAGTACTCCTGCACCTCCCGGATGTCCGCCCCCTCTTTAATCAAATGGGTGGCGACGGTGTGCCGCAGGCCGTGGCAGGTGATCCGCGGAAGCTCCCGCTTCTCCGTAAGCCTCTTCAGCCGGTTATTGAGCCAGGTGTTCAGCGTCCGCGTCTCTCCGTGGGCGAAAACTTTTCCTGCAGGAGGAACGACGTTGTGGGTAAGATACAGAGACAAAAGCTCCCTCGCCGTCTCGGTAAGCGGGCATCGCCGGTCCTGCCGCTCCTTGTCGTCGCGGATGAGGATATACCCGCCCGCAAGGTCGATATCTCCCCGCGTGAGCCTTTCGATCTCCCCGGCCCGGGCCCCCGTGGCATACAGAAGCTCCACGATGACCTTGAACTTCACGTCCGAGGCATCATTGAGGGTGATCCCCTCAAGGAGCTTCCGCGTCTCCTCGACGGTGAGGATGTTCCTCGGCAGCCGCACCGGCTCCCGCATCCGCTCGATGCCGTTGAAAGGATTCTGTGCGGCCGTCCCCGTCTCCACGAGGAAGCGAAAGAACTTTCTCAGGTGGGCGATTCTCACGTTGATCGTCGCGGGGGCGTAGCGCGGAGTCCCTTTTTCATCCTGCGACCGGCGCAGCTCCTCCCGGAAGGACTCCGCGGCCTTGACGTTCACGGCCTCAAGGGCGATGCCGTGCTCCTCGGCGTACGCGAGGAATCGCCGGGCCGTGCGCAGCTCCTCCTCGATGCCGCGCGGCTTGTAGCCTTTGAGGGTGAGCCAGCGGTGGTAGTCGGAAAGGAGGGGACGTTGGGGTGCGTGTATCTGCCTGCGTGGTGCGTTCATGTTTTTCCTCCCGGCCATCCCCCCCGGAACATTGGTGCCCAGTTTGTAACTCCTGAATCCTTCAGGGATTTTCCGGAAAAACTGGGCAGTGCCCAGTTAGTGCCCAGATTGGTCCACATTATTGCTGTTTATGTCGATTTTTCCTTCCCGGAGACGTTTCGCCAACGCCTCCCGGGAGGGAATCATCGAAAAGTCGGCATCCTGGATCGGCTCATCGGCCCGTAGGCGGTAGCGTCCCTTCGTCCGCGCGCTTCCGCCGGCGACTATGATGAGGTATTCGTATTCCACAAGAAGGCGGAGGTTCTGCTTCACCCAGGTATGCCCGAAGCCCGTGTACTCCCGGACCTCCCGCTGGCCGAAGGTGATCTCCGTGGGCGACAACTCCTCCCGCGACGAGCGGTTCCCGGCCATGGTCCGTAGCGTCTCGTAGAGGTCTATCGCGCTTCGCGGCAGCTCCCGCATGGTCGAGGCGAGCACGCCTTTGACTAAAATCTCCCGGGCGATTGCATAGTCTTCAAGGTCCGCCTCCAGGTAGTCAATGCTCCCTTCGGTTATAATTTCCTTCTGGAATTGTCGAAGATACGAGACGCAGGCGATGAGGTCCAGAAACCGCGCCTGGTCGCGCCGGGTGCGCATGAGGGTGTCCGGGAAGTCGATCTGTTCGGCATACGGAATCACCGTGGCAAGGGGGCGGAGCAACCGCTGGGCCGCGCGGTGCGTCCGCACGATCTCCGGCAAAAGGGCGCGGCGGCGGGACAGGTGCTCCGCACGAAAGCTCTTGCGCTGCAGCGCGTGGATCCTCCGCGTCTGCGCCCTCGACTCGTCCACGTTCACCACGAAAAAGCGCGAGGCGTTCTCCGGGTTCACGTCGTACTTCGTCCCGGTGATCACCATCGACACCGCCGCGGGGGAGGTCACCAGTTCGCTTTTAAGCTTCCCGGTCTTCGGGTCCTTCACGGTGACAAGCCGGGAGATCATTTTCCCCGAAATAATCTCCCGTATCTGGTGCTCCACGGGCTCCGAGTGCACCGCCTCGCCGAGAGACAAAAACTTGTGGTCCAGCTCCTCGGCGTAGTTGAGCGCCTGATCGGAAAGACTGGTAAGCGCGATCACCTCCTCCGGGGGAAGAAGTTCCTTCACCGTATCAACGATGAAGCTTTTCCCCGCCGCCGAGCCCGAGACGATGAGGACCGAGAGGGGATTGTCGAGCTTCCGCGAGCTCGCGGCGAGGTAGATGAGCTGTTTGTTCAGGTCCTCGCCCACGTACCCGAGGATCTCCATGTCCTGGACGATCCGCTCAAAAAGCTTCGGGTCGCGCAGAAGAGAAAGCCCGAGCTCCCGCTCCTCCGGCGTCATCTCCACCGTTCGGTCATCCTCTCCCCGGAGTTTGCGGTCCCTCATCTGTTCCAAGTATTCCAGTATGGCAATGAGGTCACGCTCGATCCGCTTCGGCTCGATGCCGAACGCCTTCGAGAGGTTCATCGCGTAGGATGTGCGGCTCCTGGCCGAGTACAGGTCAAGATTGTCGTAGTATTTTTCCAGCGAGGGGTGCGTCGAGACACGGTCGCCGAGCGGAGTCGAGGCGTTGGTCTCATCCGTGGAGCGTTGCAACTCCGCTTTGACATTCACCCTGAGTGATCCGACGAAAAGCTCCTTCATGCCTGTGACCCGGTAGCTCACCTCGCCGATGCTAAAGGTGTAGCTCGCGGCGTCCTCCACGACCGTGAGGGCCGACGCGGAGGCCTCCGGGGCGCGGTGTTCTTCTGCGTCGCGGATCGCGTGCTTCACCAGTTCCTTCAGCTCTCCCGGCGTCGACGTCGAAAGGCCGTTTGTCAGGTACTCGTTCCAGTCCTTGACGAGCGCATTCTCGCCCTTCTCGAAGAGTCCCGGAAGCTCAGGCGGCAGAATCTCCTTCACGGCAAAGCCTTCCGCCAGGAGCCGCTCCTTAAGCTTCACGGAAGCTTCCCGGCCGGGATCGTCGTTGTCCAGGGCAAGGACCACCGTCTTCACTCGGTCCTCTTTGAGTATCGTCAGGTGCTCCTCCGTGAAGCCGTTCGTCCCGTAGAGGCTCTGGACGTTCTCGATGCCAAGCTCGATGAGGCTTACAGCGTCGATGATACTTTCCGTGAGGATCACTTCATCGTACACATTCGAGGCTTTCCAGTTGAAAATGCCCCGGTGCTTCCCCTTGAGGTAGAGGTGTGCCATTTTCGCCGAGAAATCGATAGCGCGGCCGTACATCCCCACTACCTGGCCGAGGTCGTCGGTGATGGGAAACGTTACGCAGCTCCTGAAATGCTCTCCGCCCTTCTCGGTGAGGATGCCGATTGACTGAAGTTCACGCTTCTGGCTCTCGCCGATCATCGAAAGGAGCGAGCCGTCAGCGTAACCGATCTTATACCGTGCGTACAGCTCCGGTGTGGCGATGCCCCGCTGTTTCAGGTAGTCCAGGGCCTTCTCGTGCTCAAAGAGCTTCCGGTGATAATGGTCGGCCACGGCGGTAAGCGTCAACCCGTCAGCTTTCGGGCTTTCCGGTGCCGCATCCCCTGCCGCATCTTTTCCCTGCGCGTTGTCTACTTGGTGCGCGGCACGAGACGCGGTTAATGAGGGAGAAATGGATTCTTCGTTTTCGGCCGTCCCGCTGTCGGTGCCGTTTCTATCGTCAGCGGCGGAAGTGGAAACCGTCCGGCCCTTCCACTCCTTAAGAAACGTCAGCGCTCCCTTGAAATCACATCCTCTCATCTTCTCGGTTAAGGTAAAAATATCTCCGCTCTCGCCGCACCCGAAGCAGTTGTACACTCCCTTCTCCCGGTCCACCGAAAGGGACGGGTTCGCGTCCTTGTGCCAGGGACACTGTGCCATGTAGCTCTTTCCCTTCTTCGTGAGCGCCACGCCGAAGTGGTGGAAAAGCTCCACGATATCCACGTACTTCTTCACGTCGTCCTTCTCGAACTCGTCAAGGAAGTTCGTCACCTTCAAGGTCTTCCTGCCGTGGAGCCTGTCCTGAGCTTTGCCGGAGAATTTGTCGGCCGTCATGTTCATGACTCCTCTCCGGAAACAACAGTAAGCGGGCAGTGAACCTCGCCACCCGAGGAACTCCCCTCAACCCGTTCGATGAGCTCCTCGCCAATGGCCGCGATCTCATCGCCCACCTTGCTTTCCCCGGCAAGGAGTCCCCGCCTGGCCGCCAACGCCTCCTCCACCTTCACCGAGCGGGAGAGCGTCGTCCGGAACACTAACTCACCGAAAGCCGACTCGATCTCCTCCCGAATCTGCCGGGTGATCACCGGGTGAGCGTCAAAGGCGTTGACGATCACGCCGAGAAAGGAAAGCTCCGGGTTGAGGTTCTTCTTCACCTTCGCCATGGTGGCCATGAGGTCGTTGGTGCCCTGCAGGCTGTAAATTGCCGGGTTCATGGGGGCGATGAGGTACCGCGAGGCCGTAAGGGCGTTCACGGTGAGCACACCCAAGCTGGGTGGTGAGTCGATGAGGATGTAGTCAAAGTCATCGAAGAGCGTCTCCATTAGGAGTTCCTTCATTCGGGTATAGGCGTCCATCTCGCCGATGAGGGATTTCTCAAGAGAAGCCAGGCGAATACTTCCGGAGAGGAGAAAGAGGTTCGGAATAATTTCAGGAATGTCGTAATCACTGCCGGTTAAGGCTTCGTAGAGGCCCGGCTCCTCGCTGTCAACAAGGCTTTTGGTAAGGTTCCCCTGGGGGTCGGTATCGATGAGCAGGGTCTTTCGGCCGGTTCCGGCCACGTGAATGCCGAGCAACCGGGAGAGCGTGCTCTTGCCCACGCCGCCTTTCTGGTTGGAAAAGACGATCACCCGGGGGCTCATCCGGACACCTCTTTCCCTGGCCGCACTTTCTCAAGGAATCCCCTCAGTGTTTCTCCCTCATGCACATAGAGGGGAAGCTCCGACCATGAAAGGGTGCTTTCAATAAGCCAGGAAAGGATGCGGCGTTCTTCTTGGGTAACGGATATAGTCTGTTCGGGGTAACACATGAGTGACCTCCGGAATGTGATTGACATTCTCGAAGGAACGCGCTTTGCTTGGGTCACGAGTGAAGAGCGTTCCTTCGTGTTCGTTACTTCGTAAAAGCCTCGGGTGCTACCAACATCCGGGGCTTTTTTATGCGAAAAAACTCAAGAAATCGTTCACAAAACAGATACAATATGCCTCATTAGAGAACAATGTCAACAAAAAAATTCTTGATATTATTAAAATTTTCTATATTCTTGATACAAAAGTTAAGTTGGAATGCTATTATTATGAATCTCGGCCAAAAAATAAAGCAATTACGCAACGAACGAAACTTGTCGCTTGAAAAACTAGCACAGAACCTTACTATTGCCAAAAGCATACTCTGGAAATACGAGAAGGGACAAACCGTGCCCTCTGCCGATATTATCAAACGAATCGCGGCGTTTTTCAATGTCTCAACGGATTACCTTCTCTTTGAAACCACGGAGAAGGATAATATTACTAGAATAACCGACAGGGGGCTGCTGCGACAATTCGAGGAAGTCGACAAAATGGATGCCGAGGATAAAGATTATATCATGAAAACAATCGAACTTGTCATTAATAAAAACAAAATAAAAAAAATGGTATCATAACTCATAGCACCTGAGCCCATAAGACAAAGGTACCGCACCATGATGACCATCGAAGAAAAAATAAACGCGCTCCCTCAGGAAGTAAAAAACGAGGTAATCGATTTTATCGATTTTCTGATGGAAAAGTCCATGCGGGAAGAGAAGCAATGGATGGCGAAGTTGTCGGAAAAATCCATCGATAAAATCTGGGACAACCCCGAGGACGACGTCTACAGTGAACTACTCTAAAAGCGATGTAATCCTCCTTCCCTATCCGTTCACCGATCTCACCGCCAGGAAAGTTCGTCCGGCCGTGGTTGCGGGTTCCGGCAAGGCGAAATACGAGGACATTTTCGTTGTTCCCCTCACCAGCAAGGTGAACAACCTCTCGGAAGACGAATTCCCCCTTAAACACTGGAAGGACGCCGGTCTTAACGTTCCCACCGCCATTAAAAGAGGCTGCATCCTCGTTGATGCGAGCCTGGTTATTAAAAAAGTGGGCACATTATCCAAGGACGATCTGGATCTCGTCGACAAGGCGCTTAAAAGCTGGTTGGAACTGTGATTTCACCCATTAAAGGGAAAAGCTAAAACTCATGTTTTATTTAGTGAAACAAGCTTTTCTTTTGCATGGTTTAAAGCTTCAATAAAATCATTTAGTGGTATTGATAGCTTATCCTTCTCAACATACAACTCCAACGCTAACTCTTCGCTTTCTTGATTTATTTCGGCGACAAGACGATTATTTAACCATATTTCTGCCACCAACTTTTCCCGATCTGGTACGCTAGTTACTTCAATAGTAATATTTTTCATGGTTCAATAAATCCAATAAATCTATTTCCATCAGAACTAAACCTAGCACCTTGCCCTCCTGGTATTCTACATTCCAATACATTACCAAATCTCGCATGGTGCCTTATAGTATTCGTGACATTGGGATCTGTAATTATCCCTCTCAATACAGATTCAGCTTGAGTATTAATGGAGGCAACACTACCCGTTGCTCTTGGAAAAACACTCCCAATCCTACTTCCGTGTTTCTGCAAAGCTCTGCCTGCAACCGTAAGTCCATTTCCATATACTTCATTTCCAGCCCTAAGTAAACTATTTAGTTTTCCACCCCTAAAAAGATTTTTAAAAAAACTTTTTATTCCCTGCAACAATGGTCTTGCAATTCTTGCTCCCCCACTTTCAATTATAGCTGGCCCTATTAAGTAATCTGCAGGAGAAGGCTCAAGTACATCCGCAACAAATCCCATGACCCTACTATTGGGGAATTGTTGTCGTATTTTATATGATACCGTATCCTCTTTGTTGATGATCTTCACAAACGCATTGCCGTCCGGATCAACCAGCTTCACCGGATTCAACCCTGCATAGTGATACACATTCAAGTTAACTGGGTTGAAGACTCCTCCCATTCCCGGCAGTTTACTGGTCTCATTATTCGACACATACCAGTAATAATCATGATCGGTGTCCATGTCATTAGGTTTCGGGAAATACTCACCTCGAACCATCGGCGGATCAACAGTTAACCACCTCCCCACCTTCGGATCATAGTAGCGATGCTCGAAACTATACAATCCCGTCTCAGGGTCCAGTTCCTTTGACGTAAACTTGTACGGCATGCTGGTTGCGGTCTCGGAAGCCTTCTCCTGCACCCAGGTCTCGCCGTACGGGAAGTAATCCAGGTACTCGTGGACAGCCCCGGTTCGTGTCGTGATGGAGTTGCTCGACGCAAGGTGGTCGCCGTGGTAATAGTACGTTCCCTGGTCTGTACCCTTGTTGGCCATCTTCGTGGCCACCCGGGTATTGCCCGCGAAGATCTGCTTCGACTCTATGGCGCCGTTGCGGAGGGCGTAGTTGCTGTTTACGTATAATACCTCGCCATACTGACCTTTCTTGATTACCCTGCTTCCCTGATCGTCATACGTATAATCAGTGGCAATGCTGTTATCAACAGTTTTGGTGATCCGGTTCTCCGCGTCCCAGGATATCTTGCGGTCCAGGTCCTTGTTCTTCATCGTGACCATGTTCCCGTTGGCGTCATAGGTGTAGGCCGTGTCGCCGGTTGACAGCACCGCGTGGGGCTTCGCGCCGTAGGTATAGTTAAAGGTGTACGTGGTCTTCGCCAGCGCTTCCTTAGGCCCGTCGGACGGGTCGAAGTCGTTGGTCTGGATTTTGCTGAGAATATTTCCTATGCTGTTGTACGTGAAGGAGTTGTGATAGGTGTTCTCGCCCTTGTCGCTCGTATAGGTACCGTCGCTCGTTACCAGCCGGTGCATATCGTCATAGGCGTAGGTCTGCTCGGAGTTCTTTGACGTTTCCCCCTGGGTCACAAATCCGTTGTTTGTGCGCCGCAGCACGTTCCCCACACGGTCGTACTCGTACGCAAGGTTCTGGAGGACCCTGCCCCCCTGCGTGGTGCGGAGGCTCGTGAGGCGACGCATGACCGGGTCGTAAGTATACTCGCTCGCTGCCCCGTTCCCGTAGAGCGCGCTTGTCCTGCTCCCGAACTCGTCATAGGCGATGTCTTTCACGTATTGCTCGGTCACGCTGCCCTTCGTCCCTGACGCGGACGCGAGCTGGCCGCCGTAGTCGTACCCGTAGGAGAGCGCCTCCCCGTCCGGGTAGACCATCCGTTCCATCTGCCCCAGGTTGTTGTACGCATAGGCCGTGGTAAAGGTTTTCGTCGCCTTCGACGGCACGGTGATGGAGGCGGTTTTATCCGGGCGTGCCCCTCGCGCCTGCAAGTTACCAACCGGCTTTATTTACGCATAGCCGATTGAAAAATGACGCACGCCGCCCCGCGCGCTCGGGTCGGGCTGCTGCGGGCTCCGCTTCGCTCCGGCCCTGTGGGCCATGCCCTCCGCATCCCTCACGCGGGATTTATAGTTTTCAAAGAACTCTCTTTAGAATAAAATATATAATTGCAACTTTAACTGAAGTGACTGTCAGGCGAATATCATCACTGTATTATATATGTTTCAAAGTTGATAATTCATTTAATTTCTATCAATCTTACTATTATTCATAACATTACCCAAATATCTTTAAGTTCATTCGACAAAATATTGTATATTTGTATATAAATCTGCAATTATAAACTGTCTGGGTCGCTTTGGATTTATCAATACACCGATTGATGCTCCTTCTTTCATATGATATGGAATTTTATATTTTCCTGCCATTTGCTTCTTCCGTAAAAATATTTCGCCAGCATAATCATAAGTAATTAGAATACTCACATCATCTTTTTCAAAATATTTTTTTTTGATAAAACCTTTCACTAAAACTGATTTCTTTAAAATATCTCTGAAATATAAATATCTTATAATAATACCAAGTGAAGAAACTATTGTACCGGCACTAGTCATTGTAAGAATAAAAGGCATATCCTTTAATGTAATCACACCACCTGATTCTGTCGTAAATCCTCCAAATATTTCAATTGAACCAATTACTATTATAAACATAATTATGAATGCGAGAAGCACACCAAAACATATGACAAATACTTTATCTGACTTAATGATTGCTAAAATATTAATCTTTTGTTTCAACATATCTAATACTCTTTTTTTTTGATTGTTAATCAAGCATTGATTATATATTTATTTATTAATTGTTGGTGATCTTTTTGTTCCACTATGACAATTTGGATTCATTGGAGGCACACCATTTATACTTCTCAATCCACTATTTAGCACTGACGTGAGTGGATCTGTATTTTGTTTTACCCCTGTAACGGAATCCCTTTGTGTATTTGCAATAGCTTTTGAAGCTTGAGGAACATTTAATTTTGAATGAAATAAATTTGTAAAATTTGTTATATTCTCAGCCTTCCTTGATGGTTCGTATGCAGTTGTATTACGAAATGCACGTGACATGAAACTGGTGCCATTGTTCCAAAAACGCTGACCTATTCCATTTATCAAAGCACTCCCACCCCTACTTATTACATAAGATTCAGCAAAAACAATAGCAACTGATGCAGAATCACTATTTTCGTTGTTATACTCTCTCCACGCACTCTTGCTCGCCCGGACAATATGTTTTGATTCGCTTAAAGTTCTTCTGATTACACCAGAGCCACTCAATGTCAGCAAATCAAGCGTAGTTCCACCAATTGCTAATCCAAGATCAACACCATCTCCATTTGAAGCAGCATTATAAATGTCATACCCATCCCATATAAGAGTTACTGCAATTAGTAGAACAGCTCCCACATGAATTTTTCCATCAGGATCAATATAATATACTGGATTATTTGCAGCATAATTATACATGCTTAAATTTTTTGAATTATAAATTCCGCCATATCCCGGCAAATTCGAAACAGATGAATTATCAACTGGTAAATATCTCAATAATGCAGGATCAACAGTTGTCCATAAAGATAATCTCGGCTCATAATACCTCGCCCCGAAATAATACAGCCCCGTCTCCGGATCAAGCTCTTTCGACGTGAACTTGTACGGCATGCTGGTTGCGGTCTCGGAAGCCTTCTCCTGCACCCACGTTTCCCCATATGGGAAGTATTCAAGGTTATCCCTTTTTCACAAAAACATCCCCCTAAAGCCGGGGGGCCGGAGAAAAAACATTTTCAAAGAGCGGCCTTCTCGCATATCACAGAATGACCATGCCATCACGGCACGTCAAGACGATTTCACCCGTTGGGCCGTCCCCTTTGTGAAAAAGAACACATGGTTCAGCAGCAGGGCTGTGGGTATGTGGTCAGGCCGGCGCACACACTCCCTCACCAGTACGCCACGTCGGCGGCCTGTCCACATATCCACGGCCGGGAATGCGCAGGAGAGTTCGTCAGAGGCGGCACAGTATCATTCAGGAGCACAGGAGGATGGCGCATAATGACCCGGGGCGTGGACGCCGGTGCCGCGTGCGGATGAAATTCTTTGCTGTGGAAAAAACGGCACTGGCGGCCATGCCGAATTATGCGCCGTCCCTTTCCCGGAATAACGTGTCCCCCTGGAGCCCTCCGACACGAAACATACTCCGAAGACTCCGCGAGCTTCCGATCAACATGGGATTCCGCCGCATTGCTTCGCAATGTTCCCTCAGGTCACATCGGAGCGGGAACCCTACCCGCCCCTGGCGGCCTTCGGCTACGGAATCCATGTTATCGTAAGCGCGCGGCCGGTATCCCGGGAAGAAACTCTCCGCGAGGAACTTACTCCGTCTCATCGACGGCGCCCCGCAGAAGCCGCACGATCCGTCCCCGCTCCTCCTCCGTCATCTCCGTGAAAAGCTCGTTCTCCCGGGGATGGTACCGCTTCATGATCCGCCGCAGCCCCTTCACCGAGAAATGCGTGTAGATCACCGTCGACTCAAAGCACGCATGCCCCAGGATGTCCTTCACCTGCTTCACGCCGGCCCCGCCTTCCAGCACGTGCGTGGCGAAGCTGTGCCGGACCATGTGGGCGCATACCGTCCCGTCGGAGCCGGATTTCGTGTAATGTTGTTTTAATTGGGAATTTACCGCCGCCCAGCTCATACGTTTCCCCCGTACCGTAAGAAAGAGGGCCTCGGGCTCTTCGAGACCTTCTGCGCGGTGCAGGCCGAACTTCGGCCGGGCATGCGTGAGATACAGGTCAAGCCACGTTGCCGCGTTGGCCCCCAGCGGCACCACCCGGTCCTTCCCGCCTTTACCCCGGCGCACAAAGAGCGTCCCATTTGCCAGGTCCACGTCCGCGAGATCAAGACCGCACACTTCCCCCGCCCGAAGGCCCGTGCCGTAGAGAAGCTCGAAAAGCGCACGGTCGCGGATTCTCGTCATCCTCGTCCCCTCGATGCCGTCAAGGAGCCGGTGCATACGCTCCTCCGGGATGCTTGTCCGCAGACGCCGCACGGTCACCTCATCAAGGTCGATCCCGTCAAAGGGGTTGGCAAGCACGTACTCGTACTTCGCGAGAAAGAGAAAGAGACGCCGCACCGAGAACACCATCCCCCGCCGCGTCCCGTCGCTTAACGCTTTCCCGTGTCGCGTGGAGGAACGCAGAAACTCCCGGTACGCGGCGATATCATCCTTGTCCACTTCCCGCGCGTCGGTCTTCCCGCGTTCTTTCGCGAGCCAGGCGAAAAAGGCATCCGCCTCCCGCAGATACCGCGTGACCGTCCACCGGGAAAAGGAGCGGTTGGAAAGATACCCTTCAAAGAGGTTCTTCACGGTCGTCCAGGTCATTGCCATGGCGCTCCTCCGCGTACCGCCGCTCGCGCGGGTGGCTCCGCTCTATCGCCTCCTTCAAATCGTCCGGAAACAGGCGCGTGTACACCTCCGTGTTCTTGATCCTCCGGTGCCCTAAGTACTCCTGCACCTCCCGGATGTCCGCCCCCTCTTTAATCAAATGGGTGGCGACGGTGTGCCGCAGGCCGTGGCAGGTGATCCGCGGAAGCTCCCGCTTCTCCGTAAGCCTCTTCAGCCGGTTATTGAGCCAGGTGTTCAGCGTCCGCGTCTCTCCGTGGGCGAAAACTTTTCCTGCAGGAGGAACGACGTTGTGGGTAAGATACAGAGACAAAAGCTCCCTCGCCGTCTCGGTAAGCGGGCATCGCCGGTCCTGCCGCTCCTTGTCGTCGCGGATGAGGATATACCCGCCCGCAAGGTCGATATCTCCCCGCGTGAGCCTTTCGATCTCCCCGGCCCGGGCCCCCGTGGCATACAGAAGCTCCACGATGACCTTGAACTTCACGTCCGAGGCATCATTGAGGGTGATCCCCTCAAGGAGCTTCCGCGTCTCCTCGACGGTGAGGATGTTCCTCGGCAGCCGCACCGGCTCCCGCATCCGCTCGATGCCGTTGAAAGGATTCTGTGCGGCCGTCCCCGTCTCCACGAGGAAGCGAAAGAACTTTCTCAGGTGGGCGATTCTCACGTTGATCGTCGCGGGGGCGTAGCGCGGAGTCCCTTTTTCATCCTGCGACCGGCGCAGCTCCTCCCGGAAGGACTCCGCGGCCTTGACGTTCACGGCCTCAAGGGCGATGCCGTGCTCCTCGGCGTACGCGAGGAATCGCCGGGCCGTGCGCAGCTCCTCCTCGATGCCGCGCGGCTTGTAGCCTTTGAGGGTGAGCCAGCGGTGGTAGTCGGAAAGGAGGGGACGTTGGGGTGCGTGTATCTGCCTGCGTGGTGCGTTCATGTTTTTCCTCCCGGCCATCCCCCCCGGAACATTGGTGCCCAGTTTGTAACTCCTGAATCCTTCAGGGATTTTCCGGAAAAACTGGGCAGTGCCCAGTTAGTGCCCAGATTGGTCCACATTATTGCTGTTTATGTCGATTTTTCCTTCCCGGAGACGTTTCGCCAACGCCTCCCGGGAGGGAATCATCGAAAAGTCGGCATCCTGGATCGGCTCATCGGCCCGTAGGCGGTAGCGTCCCTTCGTCCGCGCGCTTCCGCCGGCGACTATGATGAGGTATTCGTATTCCACAAGAAGGCGGAGGTTCTGCTTCACCCAGGTATGCCCGAAGCCCGTGTACTCCCGGACCTCCCGCTGGCCGAAGGTGATCTCCGTGGGCGACAACTCCTCCCGCGACGAGCGGTTCCCGGCCATGGTCCGTAGCGTCTCGTAGAGGTCTATCGCGCTTCGCGGCAGCTCCCGCATGGTCGAGGCGAGCACGCCTTTGACTAAAATCTCCCGGGCGATTGCATAGTCTTCAAGGTCCGCCTCCAGGTAGTCAATGCTCCCTTCGGTTATAATTTCCTTCTGGAATTGTCGAAGATACGAGACGCAGGCGATGAGGTCCAGAAACCGCGCCTGGTCGCGCCGGGTGCGCATGAGGGTGTCCGGGAAGTCGATCTGTTCGGCATACGGAATCACCGTGGCAAGGGGGCGGAGCAACCGCTGGGCCGCGCGGTGCGTCCGCACGATCTCCGGCAAAAGGGCGCGGCGGCGGGACAGGTGCTCCGCACGAAAGCTCTTGCGCTGCAGCGCGTGGATCCTCCGCGTCTGCGCCCTCGACTCGTCCACGTTCACCACGAAAAAGCGCGAGGCGTTCTCCGGGTTCACGTCGTACTTCGTCCCGGTGATCACCATCGACACCGCCGCGGGGGAGGTCACCAGTTCGCTTTTAAGCTTCCCGGTCTTCGGGTCCTTCACGGTGACAAGCCGGGAGATCATTTTCCCCGAAATAATCTCCCGTATCTGGTGCTCCACGGGCTCCGAGTGCACCGCCTCGCCGAGAGACAAAAACTTGTGGTCCAGCTCCTCGGCGTAGTTGAGCGCCTGATCGGAAAGACTGGTAAGCGCGATCACCTCCTCCGGGGGAAGAAGTTCCTTCACCGTATCAACGATGAAGCTTTTCCCCGCCGCCGAGCCCGAGACGATGAGGACCGAGAGGGGATTGTCGAGCTTCCGCGAGCTCGCGGCGAGGTAGATGAGCTGTTTGTTCAGGTCCTCGCCCACGTACCCGAGGATCTCCATGTCCTGGACGATCCGCTCAAAAAGCTTCGGGTCGCGCAGAAGAGAAAGCCCGAGCTCCCGCTCCTCCGGCGTCATCTCCACCGTTCGGTCATCCTCTCCCCGGAGTTTGCGGTCCCTCATCTGTTCCAAGTATTCCAGTATGGCAATGAGGTCACGCTCGATCCGCTTCGGCTCGATGCCGAACGCCTTCGAGAGGTTCATCGCGTAGGATGTGCGGCTCCTGGCCGAGTACAGGTCAAGATTGTCGTAGTATTTTTCCAGCGAGGGGTGCGTCGAGACACGGTCGCCGAGCGGAGTCGAGGCGTTGGTCTCATCCGTGGAGCGTTGCAACTCCGCTTTGACATTCACCCTGAGTGATCCGACGAAAAGCTCCTTCATGCCTGTGACCCGGTAGCTCACCTCGCCGATGCTAAAGGTGTAGCTCGCGGCGTCCTCCACGACCGTGAGGGCCGACGCGGAGGCCTCCGGGGCGCGGTGTTCTTCTGCGTCGCGGATCGCGTGCTTCACCAGTTCCTTCAGCTCTCCCGGCGTCGACGTCGAAAGGCCGTTTGTCAGGTACTCGTTCCAGTCCTTGACGAGCGCATTCTCGCCCTTCTCGAAGAGTCCCGGAAGCTCAGGCGGCAGAATCTCCTTCACGGCAAAGCCTTCCGCCAGGAGCCGCTCCTTAAGCTTCACGGAAGCTTCCCGGCCGGGATCGTCGTTGTCCAGGGCAAGGACCACCGTCTTCACTCGGTCCTCTTTGAGTATCGTCAGGTGCTCCTCCGTGAAGCCGTTCGTCCCGTAGAGGCTCTGGACGTTCTCGATGCCAAGCTCGATGAGGCTTACAGCGTCGATGATACTTTCCGTGAGGATCACTTCATCGTACACATTCGAGGCTTTCCAGTTGAAAATGCCCCGGTGCTTCCCCTTGAGGTAGAGGTGTGCCATTTTCGCCGAGAAATCGATAGCGCGGCCGTACATCCCCACTACCTGGCCGAGGTCGTCGGTGATGGGAAACGTTACGCAGCTCCTGAAATGCTCTCCGCCCTTCTCGGTGAGGATGCCGATTGACTGAAGTTCACGCTTCTGGCTCTCGCCGATCATCGAAAGGAGCGAGCCGTCAGCGTAACCGATCTTATACCGTGCGTACAGCTCCGGTGTGGCGATGCCCCGCTGTTTCAGGTAGTCCAGGGCCTTCTCGTGCTCAAAGAGCTTCCGGTGATAATGGTCGGCCACGGCGGTAAGCGTCAACCCGTCAGCTTTCGGGCTTTCCGGTGCCGCATCCCCTGCCGCATCTTTTCCCTGCGCGTTGTCTACTTGGTGCGCGGCACGAGACGCGGTTAATGAGGGAGAAATGGATTCTTCGTTTTCGGCCGTCCCGCTGTCGGTGCCGTTTCTATCGTCAGCGGCGGAAGTGGAAACCGTCCGGCCCTTCCACTCCTTAAGAAACGTCAGCGCTCCCTTGAAATCACATCCTCTCATCTTCTCGGTTAAGGTAAAAATATCTCCGCTCTCGCCGCACCCGAAGCAGTTGTACACTCCCTTCTCCCGGTCCACCGAAAGGGACGGGTTCGCGTCCTTGTGCCAGGGACACTGTGCCATGTAGCTCTTTCCCTTCTTCGTGAGCGCCACGCCGAAGTGGTGGAAAAGCTCCACGATATCCACGTACTTCTTCACGTCGTCCTTCTCGAACTCGTCAAGGAAGTTCGTCACCTTCAAGGTCTTCCTGCCGTGGAGCCTGTCCTGAGCTTTGCCGGAGAATTTGTCGGCCGTCATGTTCATGACTCCTCTCCGGAAACAACAGTAAGCGGGCAGTGAACCTCGCCACCCGAGGAACTCCCCTCAACCCGTTCGATGAGCTCCTCGCCAATGGCCGCGATCTCATCGCCCACCTTGCTTTCCCCGGCAAGGAGTCCCCGCCTGGCCGCCAACGCCTCCTCCACCTTCACCGAGCGGGAGAGCGTCGTCCGGAACACTAACTCACCGAAAGCCGACTCGATCTCCTCCCGAATCTGCCGGGTGATCACCGGGTGAGCGTCAAAGGCGTTGACGATCACGCCGAGAAAGGAAAGCTCCGGGTTGAGGTTCTTCTTCACCTTCGCCATGGTGGCCATGAGGTCGTTGGTGCCCTGCAGGCTGTAAATTGCCGGGTTCATGGGGGCGATGAGGTACCGCGAGGCCGTAAGGGCGTTCACGGTGAGCACACCCAAGCTGGGTGGTGAGTCGATGAGGATGTAGTCAAAGTCATCGAAGAGCGTCTCCATTAGGAGTTCCTTCATTCGGGTATAGGCGTCCATCTCGCCGATGAGGGATTTCTCAAGAGAAGCCAGGCGAATACTTCCGGAGAGGAGAAAGAGGTTCGGAATAATTTCAGGAATGTCGTAATCACTGCCGGTTAAGGCTTCGTAGAGGCCCGGCTCCTCGCTGTCAACAAGGCTTTTGGTAAGGTTCCCCTGGGGGTCGGTATCGATGAGCAGGGTCTTTCGGCCGGTTCCGGCCACGTGAATGCCGAGCAACCGGGAGAGCGTGCTCTTGCCCACGCCGCCTTTCTGGTTGGAAAAGACGATCACCCGGGGGCTCATCCGGACACCTCTTTCCCTGGCCGCACTTTCTCAAGGAATCCCCTCAGTGTTTCTCCCTCATGCACATAGAGGGGAAGCTCCGACCATGAAAGGGTGCTTTCAATAAGCCAGGAAAGGATGCGGCGTTCTTCTTGGGTAACGGATATAGTCTGTTCGGGGTAACACATGAGTGACCTCCGGAATGTGATTGACATTCTCGAAGGAACGCGCTTTGCTTGGGTCACGAGTGAAGAGCGTTCCTTCGTGTTCGTTACTTCGTAAAAGCCTCGGGTGCTACCAACATCCGGGGCTTTTTTATGCGAAAAAACTCAAGAAATCGTTCACAAAACAGATACAATATGCCTCATTAGAGAACAATGTCAACAAAAAAATTCTTGATATTATTAAAATTTTCTATATTCTTGATACAAAAGTTAAGTTGGAATGCTATTATTATGAATCTCGGCCAAAAAATAAAGCAATTACGCAACGAACGAAACTTGTCGCTTGAAAAACTAGCACAGAACCTTACTATTGCCAAAAGCATACTCTGGAAATACGAGAAGGGACAAACCGTGCCCTCTGCCGATATTATCAAACGAATCGCGGCGTTTTTCAATGTCTCAACGGATTACCTTCTCTTTGAAACCACGGAGAAGGATAATATTACTAGAATAACCGACAGGGGGCTGCTGCGACAATTCGAGGAAGTCGACAAAATGGATGCCGAGGATAAAGATTATATCATGAAAACAATCGAACTTGTCATTAATAAAAACAAAATAAAAAAAATGGTATCATAACTCATAGCACCTGAGCCCATAAGACAAAGGTACCGCACCATGATGACCATCGAAGAAAAAATAAACGCGCTCCCTCAGGAAGTAAAAAACGAGGTAATCGATTTTATCGATTTTCTGATGGAAAAGTCCATGCGGGAAGAGAAGCAATGGATGGCGAAGTTGTCGGAAAAATCCATCGATAAAATCTGGGACAACCCCGAGGACGACGTCTACAGTGAACTACTCTAAAAGCGATGTAATCCTCCTTCCCTATCCGTTCACCGATCTCACCGCCAGGAAAGTTCGTCCGGCCGTGGTTGCGGGTTCCGGCAAGGCGAAATACGAGGACATTTTCGTTGTTCCCCTCACCAGCAAGGTGAACAACCTCTCGGAAGACGAATTCCCCCTTAAACACTGGAAGGACGCCGGTCTTAACGTTCCCACCGCCATTAAAAGAGGCTGCATCCTCGTTGATGCGAGCCTGGTTATTAAAAAAGTGGGCACATTATCCAAGGACGATCTGGATCTCGTCGACAAGGCGCTTAAAAGCTGGTTGGAACTGTGATTTCACCCATTAAAGGGAAAAGCTAAAACTCATGTTTTATTTAGTGAAACAAGCTTTTCTTTTGCATGGTTTAAAGCTTCAATAAAATCATTTAGTGGTATTGATAGCTTATCCTTCTCAACATACAACTCCAACGCTAACTCTTCGCTTTCTTGATTTATTTCGGCGACAAGACGATTATTTAACCATATTTCTGCCACCAACTTTTCCCGATCTGGTACGCTAGTTACTTCAATAGTAATATTTTTCATGGTTCAATAAATCCAATAAATCTATTTCCATCAGAACTAAACCTAGCACCTTGCCCTCCTGGTATTCTACATTCCAATACATTACCAAATCTCGCATGGTGCCTTATAGTATTCGTGACATTGGGATCTGTAATTATCCCTCTCAATACAGATTCAGCTTGAGTATTAATGGAGGCAACACTACCCGTTGCTCTTGGAAAAACACTCCCAATCCTACTTCCGTGTTTCTGCAAAGCTCTGCCTGCAACCGTAAGTCCATTTCCATATACTTCATTTCCAGCCCTAAGTAAACTATTTAGTTTTCCACCCCTAAAAAGATTTTTAAAAAAACTTTTTATTCCCTGCAACAATGGTCTTGCAATTCTTGCTCCCCCACTTTCAATTATAGCTGGCCCTATTAAGTAATCTGCAGGAGAAGGCTCAAGTACATCCGCAACAAATCCCATGACCCTACTATTGGGGAATTGTTGTCGTATTTTATATGATACCGTATCCTCTTTGTTGATGATCTTCACAAACGCATTGCCGTCCGGATCAACCAGCTTCACCGGATTCAACCCTGCATAGTGATACACATTCAAGTTAACTGGGTTGAAGACTCCTCCCATTCCCGGCAGTTTACTGGTCTCATTATTCGACACATACCAGTAATAATCATGATCGGTGTCCATGTCATTAGGTTTCGGGAAATACTCACCTCGAACCATCGGCGGATCAACAGTTAACCACCTCCCCACCTTCGGATCATAGTAGCGATGCTCGAAACTATACAATCCCGTCTCAGGGTCCTGGAGCTTTGCAGTGAACTTGTATGGCAGCGTCTCAGCCTTCTCTGCCAGCTCATGGACCCAGGTCTCTCCATAGGGGAAGTATTCAAGGTTATCCCTTTTTCACAAAAACATCCCCCTAAAGCCGGGGGGCCGGAGAAAAAACATTTTCAAAGAGCGGCCTTCTCGCATATCACAGAATGACCATGCCATCACGGCACGTC
>Ga0208197_1001523_pt1 | contig 22803 bp, 15 predicted proteins | sample AD_JPNNA4_MetaG_FD_184444 | JGI IMG/M metagenome (GOLD analysis project Ga0208197, IMG submission 184444) | Active sludge microbial communities of municipal wastewater-treating anaerobic digesters from Japan - AD_JPNNA4_MetaG (SPAdes) (version 2) | ecosystem: Engineered > Bioreactor > Anaerobic...
CACCAGCTTGGCCTTGTTCGCCCCGAAGGACATCACGCCCTGGCCCGCGCCGCCGATTCTCTTGCTGAGATAATTCCAGAAGAAAACCATCAAGACGATCGGGAACACCCAGGAGAGGAGGGCGCCCAGCCAGGATTTGTTCTCCGGGGCGACCGCGTAATAATCGAGGCCTTTTTCTTCCATGAGGGGCACAAGATCCGCATCGGCCATCAGGACGGCCCGGTAGGTTATCGAAGCCGCGGCCGGGGCCGGCGCGCCGGGCTCGGGTTTCCCGGGGGCCGTCTCCGGAGCCCGCTTCTGGGTGAATCCCGTCACGTATTTTTCGCTGATTTCGACTCGGACGATCTCCCCCGATTTGATGCGAGCCTTGAAATCGCTGTAATCGACGGATTCGTACTTCGGCCGCAGGAGCACGGTGTTGATCAGGAAAAGGGCGGCCAGGGCGAACAGGAAATACCAGATGGAAAATTTAAACTGCTTGCGGTCCAGGGGCTTGAAGAGAGGATCGTTCTTCTTGAGCCCCGGGTCTTCTTTGTTCTTTCCGTTGCGGGCCTGCAGAATTTCCTTCTTCTCGTCGTTGGCGGCCATGCCGTCCTCCTCCCTTTCTCGCGGGTCAAGCCCGCGGCCGGAGCTCCCGGCAAGCGCGGGGAAGCGTCCCGGTTTCTCCATCTCCCCGGCGTCGGGCCGGGCATCCATGATACTCCGGAGGGGGCGGTGACTTCAATGCGCCGCCGGCGAAGGCCCGGGCGGCCGGTTGGAATTTTCCGCCGGACCGCCCGACGGGTCCGCGATCCGCTCGAAAAGCGTCTCCAAATTCAGCGTCAGCCCGTTCTCCCGCCCCTCAAGAAAGGAGATGAAGCGGGATCCCCCCTCGTAAAAGGCCACCCGGGTCAAGGGGAGAGCCAAGCCGCCGTGGTTCTCCTCCATGTCCAGATGCCGGAGCATCGCATTCTCCAAGTACCGGGCGAAGCCTTCTTTCCACTCCTGCCAGCAAAGGTACTCGTAGTTTTCAGGTCCGAGGAGGTCCCTCAGCCGGGCCCGGATCCGGAGCGCCTCCGGGCCGTCGCCCCGGTCCATCCGGTCCAAGGCGGCGGGATAGTCTTCGGCGAACTCCGCGTTTTGGTAGGGGAACGGGTAGTTCAGCTCCCACATATAATCGCCCGCCTCCACGGCCCGGCGATAGATGGAAAGCCGTTCCTTCAAGACCGGCTCGACGGTCTCCCACTGGCGGCAATGGACGAACTCATGGAAGATCGTCACATACCCGCGGACGGAATCGAAGACCTCCGGGCTGACGACGCAGGCGCTCCGGTTGTCGAGGGCTTCGAGGGGAAACGCCGCCCGGACGCCTTGCGGCATGGGCATGGGGACGGGCGCCTCCTTGAGAAAACGATAGCCGGTTTTCGATTCATCCAGATCGAAGATCAGGAAACGGTCGCCGTCGACGACGGCCACGGGATGCAGTTTTTGAAGAACGGGGTGAAGAGAGCCGACCTCCGCCTGAAACTCGATGATCCGTTGAAGCTTGGGCGCCAGGCTTTCCTTCAAATCTTCGGCGCCGGCCGCGGCGACGGCCGAAGCGGCCAAGGCGATCACGGCCGCGGTGGTTATTTTTCTCATTTTTTCACTCCTTGAAGCGCGTCCGAATTGCTCCGTCGGCGATTATTATCCCGCCCGTTCATGGTCGGGTGGGCGCCGATTCCAAACATCGCCGGTTATTTTGACTCACTTCCGGAGCGATCGCAACCCGCGGCCGGTTTCGGCGCCGATGTGTTCCTCAATGTCAACGTAAAAACAACCGGGAAAAGTTCTCTTTCGTCCGCGGCCGCCGGCCGGCCCAAAAAGGGAACGGCCGGAAGCCTCAAAAACGGGCCTTCCGCCGCCTGGCCGCGGGCACGGCTCCGGCTTGCTGGACGCCTTCCTCTTCTTGACACCGCCGGACAAGTCGATTATTACTGCCTTCATGACGGCCGTCCCGAAATCCGCGGTTTCCCGCCCGGTTCTGTGGGCCTCGGCCGCGGGGCTGGCCGCTTACGGAACGGCCTGGTTCCGGGCGGCCGGAGCGACGGTGTTCGATCACGGATTCCGGCCGGTCGGAATCACCGCGGCCTTGTTCCTGGGGCTCGCGGCCGCGGCTTTCGTTCTCCTCTCCCGGAGCGCCCGGTCTTGGCCGGACGAAGCGTTCGGCTTCGGAGGACCGTTTTGGCCCCCGGCCGTTCTTCTCGCCGCCCCCTTCCTGACCATCGATTATTTCGACCGGGACGACCTTCAGAGGCGGCTCCTTCTCCTCGGCTTGCTCGCCGCCGCGGCGATCGTCTACCTGGGCGTCGCGGGATCCGCGCCCCGCCCGGATCCGCGGCGGCGGACGGCCCGGCTGCAGGAAGGCTTTCTCCGCCTTCCGGTCAAGCGCCGGCTTCTTGTCCTTTTCCTGGCCGCGTTTCTCGTCTACAACGCCTGCGCCCTCGTCCTCGTCTCGCGGGGGATGACTTTTTCGGGCGACGAGCCGAACTACCTTCTGACGACTCACAGCCTCTTGGCCGACCGGGACATCAATCTCGAAAACAACTACCGCAACCGCGATTACTTCCATTTCTACGACGAGAAGGAGAATCCAAACCTGCGGATGAATCCCTACGCCCGGGCGGGGGTCAAAGGCCGCGGACATATCTACCCGATCAACCTGCCCGGCATCTCCTTCCTGATGGTCCCCTTCTACGCGGCCGGGCAGGCCGTTCACGGCTTCGCCCGAACCTTTCTCCTCAAGGGAAGCCTGGCGGTTTGGGCGGCGCTTCTCGGCCTCCAGATCTATCTCCTCGCCAGGAAGCTCTGGAAGCGGGAGGGGCTGGCCCTGGGTCTCTGGGCGCTCGTTTCCTTCACCCCGCCCGTTCTTTTCTACGCCGTCCATCTCTACCCCGAAATCCCGATCGCCTTGTTTTCGGTTTATATCTACCGGATGACCCGGTCGCGGCGGCCGATGTCCGCCCTCCGGCTGGCCCTTCTCGGCGCTCTCCTCGGATCATTTTTCTGGTTCGGCCTGAAATACAACATGATTTTTTGGCCGCTTCTCATCGTGGCCGTCCTCTCCCTCCGGCCGGCGGTCCGTCCCCGGAGCCGGATTTTATGGTTTGTGATCCCGGCCCTGGCCGGCATGGCCCTCTTCTATTTCGCCGTCTGGAACATGTACGGAACATTCTCTCCGTTCGCCGTGTACGAGGGCGTCCTCGAGCCGGGACAAGCCCGGGAGATCGCCCGCTCCTTCCTCGACCTGCCGTTATCGGCCCGGATCGAGACCTTGCTCGATTATTTCCTGGACCAGCGCGACGGGCTCCTGCCTTACGCGCCGTTCTGGGCGTTCTTCTTCCTCGGCCTGGTCGAGATGGCCCGCCGCGGCCGGAAAACGCGGGCCGAGCTTCTCGGCCTGCTGTTTATCGCCGGGCCGTACCTTCTTAATTACGCCTTTTTCACCCACCGGCAGGGATTCTGTCCGCAAGGCCGGGTTCTCGCGCCGATTTCCTGGGTCGCGGCCGCGGCCCTCGGCTGTTTTTTGGAGCGACGGGGGAACCGTCTTTTCAAATGGCTGTTCGGTTTCGGGGTCGCGGCCACGGCCGCCATGTCCCTGATCCTCCTTGGTCATCCGGATTATCTTTACCAGCCGACAACCCACGACTTCACGACCCGGGCCGGCGACCTTTTCGTCCACCTGGGCAATGTCCGCTTGTTCCTGCCGCCTCTCCTGCCCTCCTTTATTAAAATCGACAATTCGGCCTATCTCCCCAATTACCTCTGGACGGGGCTGCTCCTCCTGTTCATCGCCGCCTACGCGGTCTTCGCCAAGGGCGGCGGAAAGCCGCTGCCCCGGCTCTTTCCCCCGGCCGCGGCGGCCGTTCTGCTCGCCGGCGGGCTCGGACTCTGGGTTCTTTTCCCGCGCGTCCCGCTTCATCCGTCCCGGACGGTGGTCTATTCCACCGGCGGAACCCTGGGTTTCTACCTGAAGCCGATGGGACGGGGCGTCGTCGCCAAGAAAGAAGGCGAGATGTACCTCCATTTTGAGAAGTCCTACCGGTTCGTTTTCGCCTCCCGGCGGAAGCTCGGGAACATCCGGCTGGCCTACGGTTCAAGGAAAGGCGAACACGAAATCCGGATGACGTGTTTCGACTCCCCCTTGCTGGAAGACGCCACGGCCCGGGAAATCAAGGAAACCGTCTTCGCCCCGCGGGCGGCATACCGCCTCCGGGATCTTTACCTTTACGAGATCGGCCTGACGCTGAAAAAACGCAGCGGGGAAAATCTTCTCGTTGATCCCTATCTTCTCAAAATCACTCCCCTCCGGTGACGAGGCAACGCCCGGCGGAGCCGGGCTCGACGGCGCTGCTTGCCGCCCTCAACGCGGCGAGCGGGGATAAGCGTCAAGATCCGGGCGGAGGGGGATCTTATTCCTTGACGCTTGGATTTTCGCCCAAGCCAAGGCGCCGACCATCGCCGCGTTGTCCGTGCAAAGCTTGGGCGAGGGGATGCCGAAAGGCAATCCGCGCCCGGAGGCGAACCGCTCGAAGGCGGCCCGGAGGCGGCGGTTGCGGGCGACGCCGCCGCAAAGAATGAGGGATCGCGGGCCGAAGCCTTCGACGGCCCGCTCGACGTTGCGGACGAGGGTCCGGACCACGGCGTTCTCGAAGCTGGCCAGGAAATCGGGCAGGGCGGCCGCCTCCCGGCGGACGGCGCTTTCCCGGATGATCCGGACGGCGGCCGTCTTCAATCCGCTGAAGCTGAAATCCAGGCTCCGATCGCTCATCCGCGGCAGGGCGAACGGGAAGCGGCCGGGATCGCCGTTTTCCGCCAGTTTCTGAATAAGGGGGCCGCCCGGGTATCCCAGCTCCAGGAATTTGGCGACCTTGTCCAGGGCTTCGCCGGCCGCGTCGTCCCGGGTTCGGCCGAGAAGGCGGGCGCGGAGCTTCCGGGGCATCAGAAAAAGCGCCGTGTGGCCGCCGGAGACGATCAGGGCGAGGACGGGAAAGGGAAGATCCGGGCGGTCGAGGAAAGCGCTTTCGATATGGGCCTGGACGTGGTCGATCCCCAGAACGGGTTTCCCGTGGTAATAGGCCAGGCCCTTGGCGAAAGAAAGCCCGACGAGCAGCGAGCCGATCAAGCCCGGCCCCTGGGTGACGGCGAAGAAATCCATGGCCTCGAGAGGCGCACCGGCGGCCGTCAGGCTCTCCCGGACCACGGGCGTGATGGATTTCAGATGTTGACGGGAGGCCAGTTCCGGAACGACGCCTCCGTACGGGGCGTGAACCTCGTCCTGCGAAAGGACGATATTGCTGAGGATCGTCCCGTCCTCGCGGGAAACGGAAGCGGACGTTTCGTCACACGAGGTTTCGATCGCCAGAAGATGCCGCATCGCTTTTCCGTTTATTTCCGGCGGAGGGCGTCGAGGCTCTCTTCGTAGGGCGGGCGGGCCACGCCGTTCTCGGTGACGATCCCGGCGATGTAGCGGGCCGGGGTGACGTCGAAAGCGGGATTGCGGACCCGGGCCTGAGGCGGGACGATGAGCCGCCCGTTGATCTCCCGGACCTCGGCCGCCGGCCGTTCCTCGATGGGGATGAGGCTCCCGTCAGCCAGCGAAAAATCAAACGTGCTGAGCGGGGCGGCGACATAGAACGGCAGGTTGTTTTCCCGGCAGAGAACGGCCACGGAGTACGTCCCGATCTTGTTGGCCGCGTCGCCGTTGCGGGCGATGCGGTCGGCCCCGACGACGGCCGTCGAGATTTCGCCCCGGCGCATGAGCCAGCCGGCCATGTTGTCGGTGATGACCCGGTAGGGGACGCCGATCCGCTCCAGCTCCCAGGCCGTCAAGCGCGCGCCCTGGAGAAACGGCCGGGTTTCGTCGGCGAAGACGGTGAATTTCCGGCCGGCTTCCCAGGCCGCCCGGATGACCCCGACGGCCGTGCCGTAACCGGCCGTCGCCAGCCCGCCGGCGTTGCAGTGGGTCAGGACCGCCTCGCCGTCCTTGATCAGCGGAGCGCCGTGGGCTCCGATCCGGCGGCACAGCTCCTCGTCCTCGCGGTCGATCTCGACCGCCTCGGCCGCAAGCTTCGCCTGGAGCGAAGCCAGCGGCTCGCCGCGATGGGCTTCGAAGACGGATTTCATCCGCTCCAGGGCCCAGAAAAGATTGCGGGCGGTCGGGCGGGTCCGGTGAATCCGGTCGTGGACGCGGGCGAAGGCCGCGTCCCGGTCCTCCCCCTCCTTGACGGCGCGCATCCCGAGGGCGACTCCCATGGCCGCGGCCACGCCGATGGCCGGGGCGCCGCGGATAACCATGGTTTCGATGGCTTCGGCCGCCTGCTCATACGTGCGGCATTCGACGTACGTTTCCTCCAGCGGAAGCTTCCGCTGGTCGATCATGATGATCCTGTCGCCGGCCCACTCGATCGTCGGACGCATGAAGACTCCTTGGGAACGACCCCCAGTATAGCGTTTTCCTCCGCCTGGGGAAACCGGCGGGCGCCCCGTCAGAACACGGTCTTGACCCGGACGCCGCGGGCCTGGAGCTCCCGGGCCAGGGCCCCGCCCTGGCGGCGGAAAAACGCGTCCGATAAAAATTCGAGCAGGCCATGACGGGCATAGAAGGCCCGGACGGCCGGCAGGTAGTTCATCCGGTCGATGAACACGTGCTCGACGGCCGGCGCCAAGAGAGCCGCCAGCGTCTCGGGATTTCCGGGCAGAAGCGGCCCGGCGAAAGCGTAGGTCCGGACGCCGGCGGCTTTGAATTCCCGCAGGATCTCGATCCGCTCCAGAACCGGGGCGGCCCGGGGCTCGAACAGCCGGGCCGCGGTCTCGTCCTCGGTGGCGATGGAGAACCCCGCTTCGATGTTCTTGATCCGCCGGATGATGTCGAGGTCGCGGCGGAGGAGGGCCGACTTGGTTTGAATCACGACGGGAAAATCCCTCCCGCCGAGGATTTCCAGAAAGCGCCGGGTCAGGCCGTATTTCTTCTCGAGCGGCTGGTACGGATCGCAGACCGAGGCAATCCAGATCGTCCCCCGTTTGGCTTTGGCGATCTGCCGCTCCAGAAGAAGGGGGGCGTTGATCTTGACGTCGACGAATCGTCCCCACGGCTCGGCGTGCCCGCTGTACCGCCTCATGAACAGGGCGGCGTAGCAATAGACGCAGGCGACCTGGCAGCCGGTGTAGGGATTGAGGCAGTAGTCGTAGATCTTCGAGGCGCTCAGGATCGACTTGGCCTCGATTTCGCGGACGACGGGAACCGGAGCGGGCGCCTGTTCTCGCATATTCTCCCGCTCCAGTATAACGATTCCCTATCGGCCGCGGCAATCCGTGATCCGCGGCCGGGCGGCTGACCGCCGGCCCTACTTGACTTCCAGGATGGCCAGGAAGGCTTCCTGCGGAATGTTCACCCGGCCGACGGTCCGCATCCGCTTCTTGCCGGCCTTCTGCTTTTCCAGGACCTTCATCTTCCGCGAATAGTCGCCGCCGTAAAGCTTGGCCAGGACGTCCTTGCGGAAGGCCTTGATCGTCTCCCGGGCGATGATCCGGCTGCCCAGGGCGGCTTGCAAGGCGACCTCGTACTGCTGGCGCGGGATCGCCTTGCGCATCCGCTCGACCAGGGCCCGGCCGAAGGGGTACGCCTTGTCCTCGTGGACGATCACCGAAAGCTCGTCGACCTGTTCGCGGTTGATCAGGATGTCGAGCTTGACCAAGGGGCCCTCCCGCCAACCGGCCAGCTCGTAATCGAGGGAGGCATATCCCTGGGAGGCCGATTTGAGCTGGTTGAAGAAATCGAAGACCACCTCGTTGAGTGGCAGAAGGTATTGGAGGAGGACGCGATGGGGACTGATGAATTCGAGCTTCTTCTGCTCGCCCCGCCGCCCCTCGAGAAGGGCCAGGATCGCCCCAAGGTATCGGTCGGGCGTGAGGATCATGGCCTCAATGACCGGTTCGGAAATGGAGACGATGTCCTGGGGCCGGGGCAGCTGGGACGGCGTCCGGATGTCGAGGGTTTCGCCGGACCGGACCTTCACCCGGTAGCTGACGCTGGGAGCGGTCGTCAGGAGGGTCAGGCCGAACTCCCGTTCCAGGCGTTCCTGGACGATCTCCCGGTGGAGAAGCCCGAGGAATCCGCACCGGTAGCCCTGGCCCAGGGCTTGCGAGGACTCCGGCTCGTAAAAAAACGAGGCATCGTTGAGGCGCAGCTTTTCGAGGGCCTCGCGGAGGTCCTCGATGCGGGTCTCGGCCGCGGGAAAGAGCCCGCAAAAAACCGTCGGCTTCGCTTCCTTGAATCCGGACAGGGCGGCTTGGGCCGGGCGGTGCGCGTGGGTGATCGTGTCGCCGATCCGGGCGTGGCTCATCGTCTTGATGCCGGCGATCAGATACCCCACTTCGCCCGGCGACAGGGCCTCCCGCTTCACCGGATCCGGCGTGAGAAAACCGATTTCCTCAACTTCATAATCGGCTTGCAGGCCCATCAGCATGATCGCGTCCCCGGTCCGGATCGTTCCGTCGACGACCCGGACGAGGACGACGACGCCCCGGTAGTTGTCGTACCAGGAATCGAACAGCAGGGCTTTGAGCGGGGCGTCCGGATCCCCTTTCGGCGGAGGAATCCGGGCGACGACCGCTTCGAGGATCTCCTTCACGTTTTTGCCGGTCTTGGCGCTGGTGAGAAGAGCTTCGTTCCGGCTCAGGCCGACGATATGCTCAAGCTGGTCGAGGGCGGCCTCCGGGTCGGCCGAGGCGAGGTCGATTTTATTGATGACCGGGATCAAGGGAAGGTCGTTTTGCACGGCCAGGTAGGCATTCGCCAGCGTTTGGGCTTCCACGCCCTGGGAGGCGTCGATGACGAGAAGGGCGCCCTCGCAGGCGGCCAGGCTGCGCGAAACCTCGTAGGAAAAATCGACGTGACCCGGGGTGTCGATGAGGTTCAAGACGTACGGCCGGCCGTCGGCGGCCGTGTAGTCCAGCCGGGCGGTCCGGGCCTTGATGGTGATCCCCCGCTCCCGCTCCAGCTCCATGGTGTCGAGCGTCTGGGCCCGCAGATGGCGGGCGGCGACCGCCCCGGTCATTTCGAGGAAGCGGTCGGCCAGGGTGGATTTGCCGTGGTCGACGTGGGCGATGATGGAGAAGTTGCGTATGGAGTTCATGGGAAACATTCATCTTCGCAAAAAAACGGCGTTCGGTCAATGAGACCGGGGATTCCAAGCCGCCCGGCCTTGTGTTCCGGCGGCGGGGGGGGAAGGAACCCGGAGATTCCGGCCGTTCCGAACGCGGGCTCCGGGCGCCCGTTATTCGTCCGCGAACGGCCGGTCGATCGCCAAGGCTTCCATCCCGCCCAGGCGGCGGGCGCCGTCCTCCGTGGCGACCATGCTGTCTTCGTGCCGGATGCCGAATTCCCCGGCGATATAGATTCCGGGCTCGTTGCTGAACGTCATCCCCGGCTCGATCCGGAGCTTGTTCCCCCGGACCAAGTAGGGATATTCATGGCCTTCCAGGCCGATGCCATGGCCGACGCGGTGGGCGAAATACGCGTAGTCCGGGCCGAAGCCGGCCTCCTCGATGACCTTGCGGGCGGCCGCGTCGACATCCTCGCAGGCGACGCCCGGCCGGCAGGCCCGGAGGGCTGCGGCCTGGGCCTTTTTCACGACGTCCCAGATCCGGACCATTTTGTCCGAAGGTTCGCCGAAAACGATCGTCCGGGTGACATCGGAGCGGTATCCTTCCACGCTGCAGCCTCCGTCGACCATGACGGCCATCCCGGGAGTCAGCGTCCGCGGCGCCCGCGAGCCGTGGGGAAAGGACGTGCCCGGGCCGAATTGGGGGCCGCCGCCTCCGGCCGCTCCCATCGCGGCGTGGGCTTCTCCGATCAGCCCGGCCAAGTCGCGGGGCGTCATGCCTTCCGACAGACGGCCGAACGCTTTCCGGTAGGCCAGCTTGGTGATCCGGGCGGCCAGATCCATATAAGCGATTTCCTTGGGCGATTTGGTCCCCCGGCAGCCTTCCGTCACAGGCGCCGCATCGGCCTGCTCGATCCAGGAAGCGTCTCGATGCAAGCCGAAGACCTGGAAGGCGGAGGTGTTCGGGGAGAGTCCGAGGCGCCGCCCGCCGAGATCCTTCAGGATCCCCCCGATCACGGCGTACGGGCTCTCATGTTCCTTCCAGGTCCGGATCTCTTGTCCGGAGGGAACCATTTCCTCGGCCCGGTCCAGTTCGAAGGCCGGACAGACCCAAATCGGGGCGCCTTTTTTATTCAACACCGCCCCGAAAGTCCTTTCGCTCGTCCACCAGCTCACTGAGGTGAAATACGTCAGGTTCGCCCCGCCGGACAAAAAAACGGCGTCAAGCCCGCCGCCGGCCATCCCCCGGACGGCCCGTTCCCGCCGCTCTTCATAGTCCTCCGGATCGAGAGGCCGGACCCCGGCGGTGAGATTTCCGAGATCGTCCCCGCCCCCCGGGGACGAAGCGAACAACCCCCGGACAAACACGGGAAGAGAAAGGGACAAGCCGCCGATCTTCAAAAACTCGCGCCGGGGAATCATCAGGATCTCCTTTGAGGATGGGATTCGCGTCCTGATCATGACCGTGTATCCTCTCACCCGGACGGGCCGATGTCAAACGCGCGGCCGCCCGGGACGGACGAAGACGCGTTTCATTGACTTTTCGGGCTCTCTCGAGTACTTTCATAGCGTCATTCAAGGAGGCCGGTATGTTTCTGTTCGGCACGGTCGGACCGCAAGAGCTGCTGATCGTCCTGTTGATCGTCATCATCATCTTCGGGGCGAAAAAGCTGCCCGATCTCGGCAAATCGCTCGGCGAAAGCATCCGGAATTTCAAGAGCTCCGTCTCGGGAAAGGGAAAAGAAGCCGGGAAGGACGAGTCGAAAGACAAAACCCCCCCGGCCGACTGATCCGCCGTCCCGATGCTCCGGACGATCGAGATGCTGGCCGCGCGGCGCCGCGCGGCCGAGGATGATTTTCGGCGGACGCTCGCCGAGCTCCGCCGCATATCCGAAAGCCTGGATCCGCTGATCCGGCGCCTTTCCGCCCCGGCCGAGACGTCCGGAGAAATCCGGTCCGCCGTGGCTGAAGCCGCCGCCGCCTTGAAAGCCCTGGCCGAGGCGGCCGCCCGGCAGGCCGAGGCCCTGGACGTTCTCTCCGACATCCGCGACAAGCTGTGGGACGCCGAGGGCAACAACCATGTCGGAATGATTTTCAAGAGCATGGAGTGGCGGGTCGACCGTCTCGCCGTCGCCGCCGAAGACGCCGCCGCCCTTCTTAAAACATTCGCCTCCCTCCAAGACGAGCTCCACCGGCTGCTGGCCGCCGTCCAAGACAAGAATCTGCCTGCGCCCGCCCGGCTCGCTCCGGTTCTCGAGCCGCTCGAGGACGGGCGCTACCTGCGGTTCGAAAACCGCTTCCGCGGGGCTGAGGCGGAAATCCGGAAGCAGCAGATCGCCTATCTCGACGACTTTCCGCCGGGCGGACGGATTCTCGACCTCGGTTGCGGGCGGGGGGAGTTTCTCGAGCTTTTGACCGCCCGGGGCTTCCAAGCCGAGGGCGTCGACCTCAACGCCGAGATGATCGCCCTCTGCCGGGATAAAGGCTTGGCCGTCGAGAAAGGCGATCTTCTCGAGCGCCTGGCCGCCCGGCCCGACGCTTCCCTCGACGGGATCTTCTCCTCCCAGGTCATCGAACACCTGACACCGGCCTCGCTTCGCCGGCTGGTCGAGCTGTCCTATGCCAAGCTCGGCCGGGAGGGGCGGATTCTCCTGGAAACCGTCAATCCCCTGTCCGTCTTCGCCCTTGTTCACATCTATTTCCTCGATTTCACCCACCGAACCCCGGTCCATCCCCAAGCCCTTCAGTTTCTTCTGGAAGCCGCCGGCTTTTCTTCCGCGGCCGTCCGCTTCGGTCCCGGGCTGGAGGCGGAAAAGCTCGGCCACGTCCCCCCCGCGGACGAGGCCGCGGCCGTTTTCAATCGCAACATCGACCGCCTCAACGCCCTGTTGTTCGCTCCGCCGCAGTATTCCGTCCTCGCCCGCAAGGCCTAGACCGGCGGTCATCCGGGCGGAAGCGGCCTTTTTTCAAAACACGGCCTCTTTTTCGCAAAAGAAAGCATCGAAAACGCCCGTTCTCTCGTACCAGAGATGGCGGACCGGCGCGCCGGATACGCCGGATTTGCATTCAAAGAGGATGTTCTTTAAAATTGGGCTCTTGCAGAATCAAGAAAGGCGAGAACTGATGAAAAAAAGAATCTTTGCGACAGGGATGCTCTTTCTTGCCCTTGGGGCGGCCGCCGCGTCGGCCGGGCCCACCGTGCAGGAAACCGGGACGATGTTCGGCCGGGTCACCGATCTGGACGGCAATCCGCTTCCGGGGGCTTCCGTGTCCCTCATGGGCCCGTCTCTGATGGGCCTGAACAGCAGCGTCACCTCGGCCACCGGCCAGTTCTTCTTTCCTCTTCTCGCCCCGGGCGTGTACGAAATCCGGGTCGAGATGCCCGGCTTCAAGATGCAGATCCAGAGGGGGCTTCGGGTCCAATCCGGACGGGCGATGCAGATCCATGCCCGCCTGGAGGAAACCGCCGTGGACGAGGAAGTCACCGCCCCCCCCGGCGACCGGCCCGTGGATACAAGAAACGTCAAGAGCTCCTCGGCCCTGGGCTCGGACACGCTGGCCCGGCTTCCCTTGCCCCGCGATCATTTCCTTCCGTGGCCCCTGCTCCCGGGGGCGGTGGCCGATGTCGCCCGGGACCGCCGCTTGGCCGCCGTTGAGGGCGCCGCGCCCCGGAGCCAGATCGTCCTGTGGGAAGGCGCGATGTTGAACGATCCTGTTTCGGGGCTTCCTCTGGTCCACCCGGTCGACGACGCCGTCGAGGAAATCGAATACGCGACGACGGGGCTTCCGGCTTCCGTTCCGGCGACGGATGGGGCTTACCTCCAGATCGTCGGCAAAAACGGCGGCAATGACTTTCACGGCGGGCTGTCCTATTATTCCACGGGAGCGGCCCTGGCCCAGGATCTCGACGAATCCTCCGCCGGCCCGTACCGGCCGGCCACGCCCGACCGGTACGAAAGCTACCGGGATCTGTCCTTCCATCTCAGCGGATCGTTCATGGACGACCGGGCTTGGATGTTTCTGGCCGGCCGGAGGCTGACCTCGACGGTCTCCAATCCGTACTCGCCGGAAAAACGAATGGCCGCTCTTGGATTCACCGACAGCCCGGCCTTCGACCTGGCCCGCAAGGAATGGAGCGGATACGCCAAGGTTCACGTCCGGCCGACGAACGACGTCTCCTATTCCGGACTCGTTCTCTTCAACAACTTCGTCGAACCCTACGATACGGCTTCGATTTCGGCCGGGGCCTCCTCCGACCGCGTTCCCGAGCGGAGCCCGGAGAACGTCCTCGTCACGACCCACAATGTCCGCTTTTCCATAAGCCAGAACTCGGCGGCCGAGTTCCAAGCCCATTACATCCACCACGGCTTCACCTTGGCTTCCCGGGGATCGACCGGGGCGGCGGCCGTTTATGACGCGGCCCAGGATGTGTGGTGGGGCGCCCCGGCCCGCGAGGGAACGGAAAAAAGCGAGTCGTTCGGCGTTTCCGCCGCCTTGACGCATTTCAAGGAAGATGTCTTCGGAGCGGATCACGACCTGAAAATCGGATTTTCCTACGATCAGGCCGAGACGCACAACGACTGGTACCGGGCCAATCCGTTCAACACCTATTGGCGCGATTACAAGACGAAAAATCCTTACTATTACGACGGTCTGTCGCTCGGCCGCCTTGAAATCCTTCCGGCGCCGGCCGCGGCCGCGTCCTGGGACGTCTCGGAAATGACCCGCAAGCTCGGCGCGTTCTTCCAGGACACGCTGACCCGGAAACGCCTGGCCCTCAACGTCGGGATCCGGGCTGATTTTCAAATCCTCTCCCTTCCCCTTCAAGGGCGGAACCTGACGACCCCGACTTATGCCCCGGCGTTTTTCAACACCAGCCTGGATTTGAAGGATTTCATGAAGGCGATCGACTCCCTCATCAACAATTCAGGAGTGACGTCGCCGCTCTCATCCATCACCACCCTGGAACGCACCTCGGTTTCGTTTTTCACCCTTTCGCCCCGCGCCGGCCTCATCCTCGACTTGCTCGGGGACGGCCGGGCCGCCCTGAAATTTTCTTTCGCCCGCTCCCATGAGCCTTTGTGGATCTCCGGCTACGACGAGGACCAGTTCCTCGAACCGCAGACCATCACTCTCATCTGGCACGATTTCAACTCCAACCGGCTGATGGACATGCCGGGCACGGACGACTACACGCTCCAATCCTGGCGACTGCAGAATCTCGATTCCGTTTATTACGACGGCGTCAAGGCCCCCCGGACCGATGAATTCACGGCCGGGCTGGAGTACGGGCCCGCCTCGAACCTGCGGGTGGGGCTGAAGTTCACGTATCGCAAGACCACGCGCATCGTCGAAAACATCGACTCGGTCAACGGATCCGACCCGCTGGCGACGGACGAGATCGGGAGGATCTGGCTGCCGATGACGGTCACCGACCCCGGCGCCGACGCCCTGTTCGGCACGGCCGACGACGCCTCCCTCACGGTTTACGGCCTCCGGGCCGACCGGCCGGCCCCGGTCTGGGTCGCGGCCAACCCCGAGAACGCCTTCCGGAAATACCTGGGCGCGACGCTGACGCTGGAAAAGAGGATGGCCGACAACTGGCAGCTGCAGGGATCCTTCACTCTCAGCTCGCTTCGGGGAACGGCCGATTACGCCCTCCCCGGCCGGATCAACCGGACGTTTCTTTTCAACGATCCCAACGCCGTGATCAACACCGAGGGGCCGCTGGCCTTCGACCGGCCCGTCCAGCTCCGGCTCTCGGGAACCTACCTGTTCCCTTACGGTCTATCGCTCAGCGCCTTCTTCCAATACTATTCCGGCGCCCCGTGGGCCCGGACCCTGACGGTGTATTTCCCGGCCGGCTACATGGGTTATGGGACGCGGGAACCTTCGGTCACAGTGTGCGCCGAGCCCTGGGGAACGAACCGGGCGCCGGGCGTCGCCTGCCTTGATCTCCATCTGGAGAAACGATTCACCCTGAAAAAGGGCGCCTCGCTGACCCTGATGGTGGACGTCTTCAACACGACCGGCCGGAACACGCAGACGATCTCCCTGGACCGGGCCGGCATCCTCGACGAGCGCAAGACGCCGGCGCGTTACACCGTCACGCAGGACGAGCGGATGGTGAATCTCTACGGAGTCCGCCAGTTCCGGGTGGGGATCAAGTTCGGGATTTAAACCCGCTTATTTCCACTCGACGGTTTTATCGATGTCCTCGGATCCCGTCTGATTGGTGAGCTTCACATCGACCGTCGCCGTCCCGGCGGCGAGGCGGGCCAGCGCTTCCTCCTGGACGATGTAGATCGGGACCTCGATCACATGGACGTCCCCGTCCCGCTTGTGGATTTCCGTTTCGTCGTAATTCGCTTCGGCCGAGAAGGTTTTTTCCCAAACCGCCTTCTTCTCCTCATCCCGGACCCGGACGAAAACGGTGAAAGTCGTGAGGAATCTCCCCCCCTCGGATTTGAACCAGATCAGCCGGAAGGGGATTTCGAGCCGGAGCACGCCTTCCATCCGATCCGCCCGGCGGACCGTCGACCGGAGCTCCGCGGAAAAATCGAGGACCGCCCGGGCTCCGCGGGAACGGCCGACCGGTTGACCCGGACGTCTTCCCGGTTCCCCCGGCCGGCTTCCGTCCGGCCCGAGCGGCGCGGGCGGCTGGTTGAGGCTTAAATCGTTGATCGGCGCCAGGTCGAACGTCGCCTGCCGGAAATTCCCCGTGCATAATTCGTCGAGGAACTGGATCGGGAATCCCTTGTAGTACCAGATTTCCAGGCAGTTTCTCCCCGAGGTCCCGGCGAGCATGGGAACCCTCTTCTCATCGGGAGGGCCGTAGAGGACATAAATCCGGCCCCGGTCCGTCAGCCAACCCTTGACGGCGTCCGTGCGGTACATTTCGTTGGCCTGGGCGATCCGGGCGTAATACTCGGCCCGGACTTCGTTGTCGGCCGTGTCGGGATCCGGATCGCGCCGGGCCCAGAAATCCTCGATGAACGCGTCTTTTCCGGAATCGGGCGTGGACAGGAATGTCTTCCGCTCGGCATTCGTGATCAAATAGCGGACCTCGCTGAGAAACGCGGCATATGTCTCCGGCAACTCCCGCTCCATCTGGTAGAGCGCGCAGCCGGCCGACCCGAGGACGGTCAAAGCCAGGGCGGCCCAAGCGGCGATCGCCGGAAGGACGGGGATTCTTTTCATGATCGACTCCTGTCCGGAATCTTATTTTGAACGTCCGGGAAACGCAAATCGTTCCAACGGGCCGTGTTCAACCCTTGCAGATCTCCAACGCCCGGCGATAGTATTTGGCGATATACTTCTCCTGGTAGCCGTAGGACCAGTGGACGTCCCGGATGTGGGCGGCCGCCTCGTCTTTTTTCCCGGCTTTCACCAGCTCGAGAAAGGCTTCGTGCTCGCCGATCGAGGCCACTTCCCATTCCTTGACGAATCCCTGCTGGCGGGGAAAATCGTACAGCCGCCGCTTCAGGTTGTTGACGACCTTCAGAAGGTTGGCGTTGCCGCACCGGGAGAGAAAGACATCGTGAAAGGCGAGGTTCTTCTCATAATAGAGGTCGAAGTCGTCCCGCCCGATCGCGTCCCTCATCTCCGCGTTGAGACGAGTCATCTCCTCAAACTCGGGCCCCCCGAGGAGAGCAAACGCCTGGCGGAGGGCCGTGCTCTCCAGCGCCCCGATGATCTCGTAGTAATTCTTGATGTCCTCCGGGCGGAGGACGTTGACCACGACTTTCCGCCGCGGCAAAATGGTCACAAATCCCTCCATCTCCAGCTGAAGAAGAGCGTCGCGGAGAGGGGTTTTGCTTACGCCCAGGCGGAGGGAGGTCTCCTCCATATCGATGACCGAGCCGGGAAGGATTTCGCCCCGGCGCATCGCCTCCCGCAAAAACTCATAGACCTGTTCCTTCAACGATTTGAGGTTGAGCAACGGTTTCGTCTTCACGCGGTCTTTCCCTCAGGCAGGATATTTTTCGCGCCTCCGGCGCCGCTCAACTATAGGACTCCGGCTGTTTGAAGTCAATGGGCTCCGCCTCCGGCCGGGGAGGCGGCGAGCGCCTCCAGCTTTTTCCGAAGCTCCGGCTGGCCGGGATTCAGGGCCAGCGACCGCTCCCAAGCGGCCCGGGCTTCGGCTCGCCGGTTCAGGCCGAGATAACCGTCTCCGATGAGGTTCAGAAGCCGGGGATGAATCCCGAACCGCGTCATCGCCCCGTCCAGGACGCCGACCGCGCCTCCGAAATCCCCGCCCCGCAGCCGCGTCTCGGCGGCCAGGATCCAGACGTCGTACACCGGCTCCGCCCCCGCCGCAAGATAGGGATCGAGGATGAAAGCGGCGGCCGCGTATTCGCCGGCCCGATCATAAACCCGGGCGAGGGCCAAGGCGATTTCCGGCCCGGCCGTCCTCCCGGCCACGGCTTTTTCCAAGAACGGCCGCGCCTCGGCCGCCCGGCCGGCGGCCTCGAGCTGCCGCCCCAGCAGCCCGTCGTACGCCGGATCGCCGTCGGCCGGCATCCGCTTGGCGTGGATCCAGGGCCGAGGGACCGCTTCCAGCGGCGTGACGGCGAAATCCCCGCCCCCGGCGGCCGCTTCCCGCCCATCGATGACAAGCCGGACGCGGGCGGTGTAGAAAGCCGGGTTCAATCCGGACGCCGGGATCGATTCAACGACGTCCGGAACGCCGGAAAGATCCCGCTCCCATTCCTCAACCACAACGTCGTCCCGGGTGATGGAAAACCGAAGGCGGGCCCGGCTTCGGGCCGGGCCGTCGAGGCCGAGAACTTGGAAGGCCAGGACCACGTTGTCCGAACGGACGAGGGTCGGGCCGGACTGAAAATAAACCTGGGTCGAGCCGAACAAGAACGGTTTGAGGGCTGAGGGTTCCGGCCCGGACGGCCGGACCCTATGCCCGAGAAGCGGCGCGGTGAGGCCGGGCCCGGAGCCGGATTCGGGGACGACGACCATCCGCTCGAACGCGCAAAATTCCTTGGACGCCTCGTTCTTGAGCAGCAGGGAAACTTTGAACGTTCCCGGGATCAAGGGGAAGAGATCCTGGATCATGAACGGCACGCGGCTCAGCGTGTTTTTCCGCTCTTCGTCCATCCGGACGGAAACGATTTTTTCGAAGGCATAAATGATCCGGCCATCCTCCAGCGAAACGGCGCCGTTGAGGCGGAGCGTCGCGGCGTATTCCCGGCCGGCGGCGGCGAGGGAAAGACGGGCCGGCTCGATGGCGTAATGGACGAACGCGGTTCCGGAAGGCTCTCGCCGGACGATCATCGTCCCCCGGCTGTCCAAGTAATTGGCGCTGTATTCGACCTCGATGATGTCCTTGTATTCAAGGAACTTGGCCGCGTACTCGTCGTCGATCCGGCCGGCGCCGGAAGCCGCGATTTTTTGGAGAAGAATGTCGGAGGAAGGAGACGGGCGCCCCGGAAAACCGGACGCCTCGCCGGGAATCAGGGAAACGGAAACCGCGGCCAAGCCCGCGTCGAGAGCGGACAAGGCCCGGCGGGCCTTCTCATAATCCCCGGGATCCCCCCGAAAATCGGAGAGGAGGGCCGCCGGTCCGTCCTGGAACGGGCTGTAGATCTTGAAGTCGCCGACGGACCCTTCTTGATAAAAAACCAGATTGAACGACGGCGGCAAGCCGGCCGTTCGCGCGTTCTCCTCGTTCCGGTAGAACCAGACTTCGGCCTCGCGGATTCCGTCCTTGCCGGAATACCGGACGATGTCGTCCGGCTCGCCGAGGAGGACGTACATGCGCCCGCGGCCGGTTTTCCGGCCGGGCCGGGCCGCCGTGCGGCCGAAATGCGCGTCGGCGTAAGCGAGCCGGCGCTCATGCTCCGCCTTGAATTCGTTTTCCGGGGTCGCCGGAACGGGATCGCGGCGCTTCCAGAAGGCGGCGATGAAAAGATCGCGCTCGCGGTCGGAGTCGAGCCGGAGGAAAACGTCCCGCTCGCGGGAGGAAAGGATGCCGTCGACGTCGTCCTCGAGCCATTTCCGGTGGACGGGGGACAGATCTGTTCCAGACGGGCGGGCGGGCCCGGCCGCGCCGAGAAAAAGACAGGCCGCCAGCATCAAGATCGCCGGGCCTACGGCCGCGGAGCGTCGCTTCATGTTTTTCTCGATCCGGCTTTCATTTTACAACAATCACGGGGAGGCTTCACGCCGGCCGTCTCCGAATGGGATCGAGGGGTTGAGCGAAACCTTCCCTTTTTCTATCATACCCGGAGGAGGGATCTCATGATCGAGCTGGAAAACGTTTCGAAAAGCTACAACAACGGCCGGGTGAAGGCCGTCGACGACCTCACCCTGACCGTGCGGCCGGGGGAGATCTTCGGCTTCCTCGGGCCGAACGGAGCCGGCAAGACCACGACCATCAAGCTGATCGTCGGCCTCCTCCGGCCAGACGCCGGAACCATCCGGATCGACGGGATCGACATCCGGAAGGATCCGATCGCGGCCAAATCCGTGACGACGTACGTCCCGGACACGCCGGCCGTTTACGAGCGCCTGACGGGCCTGGAGTACCTGAACTTCATCGGCGACGTCTACGGCGTGCCGAAAGCCGAACGCCTCCGGCGCATCGAGCACTGGCTTGAGATTTTCGACCTCTCCGCGGCCGTCGCCAATCCAATCCAAAGCTTCTCCCACGGAATGAAGCAGAAGATCGTCCTGATCGCCGCCCTTCTGCCGGCGCCGCGGGTGATGGTCCTGGACGAGCCGATGGTCGGTTTGGACGCTCGCTCGGCCCACCACATGAAGGAGATGATGCGGACCCATTGCGCCGGCGGCGGCACGCTCTTTTTCTCGACTCACATCATGGAAGTCGCCGAGAAGCTCTGCGACCGGATCGGCATCATCGATCGCGGACGGCTGATCGCCCATGGGACGCTCGAGGAGCTTCGGGCGATCGACCGAGAAGGCCAGTCCCTGGAAAAGATTTTTCTGGAGCTCACCGCGGAATGAAAAAATTTTTCCGTCTCGTCCGGGTCGGCCTCCGGGTCAATTTCGGCCTGTCCCTCCTCCGGCCGAAAGCCCTTCTCGAAAACAAACGCGACTTCTGGCTGATCGTTCTGATCCTCGTGGGGATCGCCGGGTTGAGCCCCGTTCTGCTTTATTATCTCAAGGGCATCCGCTTCCTCTACGGCCTCCTCGCTCCCCTCGGCCAGCAGGCGGCCCTCCTCACGCTTGCGATCCTCGCGGGCCAATTCCTGATCCTCGTCTTCGGCTTCTACTACGTCCTCTCGGCGTTTTATTTCTCCCGGGACTTGGATCTCCTTGTCCCCCTGCCCGTCACCCCGGCCCAAGTCCTCCTTTCCAAGTTCTCCGTCGTCGTCGTGAACGAATACTTGACGGCCTCGCTCCTCGTCGTCCCCGTGCTGGCCGCCTACGGCTTTCATTCCCGGGCCGGCCTCCGCTATTGGGCCGGCGCGGCTCTCGTCTACCTTTTCCTCCCCGTCATTCCCCTGGCCGTCGTTTCCCTCCTCGTCGTCGGGATGATGCGTTTCGTCAATGTCGGGAGGAAAAAAGACGCCCTGATGATCGCCGGAAGCTTGGTCCTGATGGCCGCGGCCCTCGGCCTGCAGTTCTGGCTGCGGAGCCTGCCCGCCTCCGGCCCGGGCCGGCAGGCGCTGGTCGCCTTTTTCTCCGAGGGGGGGATCATCCGCAAAATCGGGGCGTCGTTCCCGCCGAGCATCTGGGCGACGCGGGCCCTCGTCCCGGAGGCCGGAACGACCGGGCTCGGCTCGTTCCTGCTTTATGCGGGAGTCTCGGTCGGGCTGTTCGCCGCCCTCTTCCTCGCCGCCAGGGCGCTCTTCTACCGGGGGCTTCTCGGCCTCGGCGAGGTCTCCGCCCGGAAACGGCGCCTCTCGAGGGAAGCCCTCTCGGCCCGGGTGTCCTCGGGCCGCCGGCCGGTGCGGGCGATCTTCCTCCGGGAGTTGCGGATCATGAACCGGACGCCGATTTTCCTTCTCAACGGCGTTCTCTCGGTCGTCCTCATCCCGGTCATCTTCATCCTCTTCGCCCGGGGGGGCGGCGGCGGCTCAAGCGGCGACGCGTTCCAGATCATCCTTCTCCTGGCCTCGTCGAATCCGGCGGCGGTGATCCTCGGCTCGGCCTTGTTCATGACGATTTGCGGCTGCTTGAACGGCACGGCGTCCTCCGCCTTCTCCCGGGAGGGCGCCCATTTCTGGATGTCGAAGGTCATCCCGGTTTCGCCGGCCGATCAAGTCAAGGCTAAATTCCTCCACTCCTTCGCCGTCGCCGGCCTGGGCATCCTGGTTGCGGCCGGGGCCGCCGTCGCCGTCATCGGGGCAAAGCCCGGCTGCGTCCTCCTGGCGATGCCTCTCGCCCTGGCGGCCGCGGCCGCCCTGACCTCGGTCGGTATGATCATCGATCTTTCCCGGCCGCTTTTGAAATGGACGAATCCGCAAAAAGCCATCAAGCAGAACTTCAACGTCCTGATCGCCTTTTTGGCCGACGCGGGGCTGTTGATCATCCTGACCCTGGCCGTGACGGCCCTGTACGGGGAAGGACTCGGCGGCGCGGGAATCATCGGAGGGCTGGCCGTCTTCCTGGCCGGCTTGTCCTTCTTGAGCTTCTCTTTCCTGCTGAGAATCGCCGGCCGGCGTTACGCGGAGATCGAGGCTTGACTTCTGTCCCGGCCGGGCCGGGAGCGGAGGAAGCGGCGCCTTACCGGATGATCTTGTAGATTTCGCGCCAGGAGACGACCCGGAGGTTCGAGCCGACCGGCTGTTCCAGCCGCTCAATCGTGGAATCGTATTCCTGGATGTAGATTTCCTTCTTGGACGACGATCCGCCCCCGGCTTGAAGCTCCCCGACCGTGACGGCCCGACGGGCCTTGCTGGCCAGCTGAAGGCTTTCGATCGACGAGCCGCCGGCCGATTTGAGCCCCGAATCGCCGATGACGCTCCCGGCCGCCGTCTGGACATAGCGGGCGTACAAACGGCCGGTCTCGGCGAGGTTGAGGCACGGATTGACGTTCTCGATGCTGCCCATCAGGGAGCTGAAATAGACGATCCTGTCCGAGATGACCGGGTCGGACCATATCTTCTCCCCGGTCGCCATCTCCCCGGTCTGAAGCGAGGCGGCCAGCCCCAGCTCATCCTTGTTCCCGATATACCACTCCACGCTCGCCTTGGAGCCCGTGTCGGTAAGGCCGATAAAGGCATACGGCCGGTCGGCCGGCGCCCGGTCGTCCCCTCCCGTCCCGAAGAGGATCTTCAAGGGGAGGCCGCCCGAGGCCGGGTCCGGAAAAACGGCCGGCTTGGTGATGATCGGGTAGGACATCCGGTCGGTGTAGATGGTCTGCAGCGCCCAGTTGTTGGCGTTCGTGCTGGTGAAGGGCACGCGATAGAGACGGCCGTCCAGGTCTCCGAAATACACATAATCCGTCCGCCCGTCCCGGTTGATATCCACGGCCGTGGGCGAACCGGGAACGGTGACCTGGATGTTCGGGTAAGGCCGCGGGCATTTGTTGTTCAGGCTCGTGTTGACGTCGGTCGCGACGGTCAGAGTCTTGAGGATCGCCCCCGTGTCGAGCCGGATGACGTAGAACCGGTTGCCGATGATCCGGGCCGTGTCGTTGTCGTACCCCGACCCGACGAACGCCACCCAGTACGGGGTCGTTCCCGATATGACCTGG
>Ga0208197_1001530_pt1 | contig 22697 bp, 14 predicted proteins | sample AD_JPNNA4_MetaG_FD_184444 | JGI IMG/M metagenome (GOLD analysis project Ga0208197, IMG submission 184444) | Active sludge microbial communities of municipal wastewater-treating anaerobic digesters from Japan - AD_JPNNA4_MetaG (SPAdes) (version 2) | ecosystem: Engineered > Bioreactor > Anaerobic...
ACGGGGTGTTCGTCAATTCGATCGTGACCTTCCTCATCGTGGCCTTTGCCATCTTTCTGCTCATCAAGCAGATCAACCGGCTGAAGCGGGAAGAGGCGCCCGCAGCGCCGACGACGAAGGAGTGCCCGTTCTGCCTCTCGGCGGTGCCCCTGAAGGCGACACGCTGCCCCCAGTGCACCTCGGAGCTGAAAGCCTGAGCGGATACTGCGGGAAGGAGAGAAGAACCCGGGACAGGGCGCCGGCCGCAGGCGCCCTTTTTCGTGGCGGCGGTCGTGAAGGGGATGGGGGCGCCGTCCTAGCGGCGCTCGCTCGACGGGGCCATGCCGGCAATCACCTTGCGGCGCGCCCAGCCCAGGAATCGTTCGATGGGCCAGATCATCAGGGCGACGACCGCAAGGACCAGTCGCTCGGCCATCGTGTATCTCGGTTGAACGGTCTGCATCAGATGCTCCTCTGCCGGGATTCCCGGAATGGAAGAGTTGCAAATTTGCTGCCACGTTCGTTCGGCAGCGCTCGAAAATCCCCCTAAAGAAGCATCGGTTTTCTGACGAAAAGACTTGAGCGCGGCGTTCGGGCCGCGTGTATTTTCCTGCAATCATCGAACCCTGTCCGGATAAGGCCTGCCCTCCGTGCTGGCAGGATCCCTGCATGGTTCACCCCGGGGGCGGGGGACCCGCTCCCCGGACAAATCCCATCGACGGGAGACCGTTTCGCATGCGAGTACTGATCGTGGAAGATGATTTCGTGGGAAGCCGCCTGATGAAGAAGTTTCTCGAGGCGGACTGTTTCTGCCACCTCGCCTTCGACGGCAGGGAGGCCATCGAGGCCTTCGATGCGGCCCTCAGGGAAGGCAAGCCCTACGACCTGCTGTTCCTCGATATCATGATGCCCGAGGTCAACGGCATCGACGTGCTCAAGGCGATCCGGGGCCTGGAGGAGGAGCGGGGCATCGCCCCCGACAAGGGCGTCAAGGTCATCATGACGACGGCCATGAACGACGCCGACGTCATCCTGGAATCCTTCAGCGCTCGCTGCGACGGCTACATCGTCAAACCCGTCCGCAAGGAGCAGCTTTTCGAGGAGATCCGGAACCTGGGTTTCCTTCCCGCCACTTCGCATTAACCCATGGCGGGGGCCGCCCGGCGGCCCCCGTTTCCTTTCCACACCCCTGCGCATTCATCCTTGACCGGAGGGCGTCCGAGCGATAGAAAGCGGGAGGGAGCGCGTAATCGAAGGCGGCACGGAGCATCGCCGTGCAGCACGATGCGCGGCCGGAGTGTCACGGGATGAGAACCGGAATCACCCACCTCCCCCTTCACAGCGGCAGGGCCCCGGCATGGCTCTTCGGCCGGATGAAGCTCCTTGCCCGCGAGATCGTCCTCGTCATCCTCCGGGACTTCGGTCCCGGGGAGTTGCTCCGTAGGCTCTCGGACCCGTTCTGGTTCCAGGCCCTGGGGTGCACCCTCGGCTTCGACTGGCACTCGAGCGGGCTGACCACGACGACCTGCGGGGCCCTCAAGGAGGGCATCCGGGGGATGGAGCACGAGATCGGCTTCTTCGTCTGCGGGGGCAAGGGGCGCGTCTCGCGGGCCACGCCCCGCGAGATCGAGGGCCACGGGAAACACCTGCGCGCGGACCCCGGAGCCCTCGTGTACGCGAGCCGCATGGCGGCCAAGGTGGACAGCGCCGCCGTCCAGGACGGCTACGCCCTCTACCACCACGTGTTTCTCTTCGATCGCGACGGCCGCTGGGCCGTCGTGCAGCAGGGCATGAACGACGAAACGAAATTCGCGCGGCGCTATCACTGGCTGGGCGGGGGCGACCTGGATTTCGTCTGCGAGCCGCACCGGGCGGTCTGCTGCGACCGCCGCGGCGCGGCGCTGAATCTCGTGGCCCGCGAAGGCGAGGCTGTCCGGGCGCACTCCGCGTCTCTGGCCCGGGAGTCCCCCGAGCGGATCCTGGGCGAGTGGAGGCGGGTCGAGCGTCTCGACATGCCCGCGCACCACCCGGTGACACGCGGGCAGATCGGCGCCGCCCACCTGCACCGGGTTCTCCTGAGGACCTACGAGCAGAGACCGGCGGACTTCGAGGCGCTCCTCGGGACGGCCGGCGTGGGCGCCAAGACCCTCCGGGCCCTCGCCCTGCTCTCGGAGCTTCTCTACGGGGCGAAGCCGTCGTTTCGTGACCCGGCCCGGTTCAGCTTCGCCCACGGCGGCAAGGACGGTCATCCCTATCCCGTGGACAGGGAACTCTACGACCGCTCGATCGAGTTCCTGAAGGAGGCCGTCAACGCCGCCAGGGTCGAGGAGCACGAGAAGAGGCGGGCCTTCGCCCGGCTGGGGGCGTTTTACGACCGGAAAGGATGAGCGAGGACCCTTGCGTATTGGAATGCCGGGTAAAACGTGATAAGAGAGGACGGCGGCACGGGATGACCGGAGGTGCGGCATAAGTTCCCGCCATTTCCGTGCGGGCTGTAATCAAAGCAGGGATGCCGGGTCGCGCCCGGCATGACGACGGTTGGGGAGGCAAGGCATGCGAATCGGGATCATCGGCATCGGGGGAGTGGGAGGCTATTACGGCGGCAAGCTGGCCCTGAAGTATTCCGGCCGCAGCAAGCACGAGGTCATCTTCTTCGCCCGGGGCGCGCATCTGGAGGCCATCCGGCGGGACGGGCTCAGGCTCGTGACCGTCGACGGCGAGTACCTCGTCCGGCCGGCGCAGGCCACGGACAACGCGGGCGAGATCGGCCCGCTGGACCTGGCGATCTTCTGCACCAAGAGCTACGGGCTCGAGGATGCCGCGAGGGCCGTCGCGGGGAACCTCTCCGACGACTCGGTCGTGCTGCCTCTCCTGAACGGCGTGGACATCACGGAGAGGCTGCGGGCGGTGCTGCCGCGGGGGGCCGTCCTCTACGGCGGCGTCTTCATCAGCTCGGCGATCCAGGGGCCCGGCGTGGTGAAGCAGGTGGGCGGCACGGGCCAGCTCTTCTTCGGCCCGGCCGACCCGGCCGACGTGGAGACGTACCGCCCCATCGAAACCCTGCTGCGGGATGCCGGCATCAAGGCGGAGCTCTCCGCCGATGCGCTGCTCCCGCTGTGGACGAAGTACATCTTCATCGGTCCCATGGCCGGGGTCACGTCGCTGACGGGGAAGGCCTTCGGCGAGGTGCTGGGAGACCCGGCCGACCGCGCCCTGGTCGAGGGGATGATGAAGGAAATCGAGGCCGTCGCGCGGAAAAAGGGGGTCCGACTCCCCCCGGATATCGTGGAGACCTCGCTCGGCAAGGCCGCCGCCTTCGCCCCTACGACGAAGACCTCCATGCAGCTCGATTACGAGCGGGGCAACCGGACGGAGCTCGACATCTTCACCGCCTACATGGTGAAGGCGGGCAAGGAACTCGGCATCCCCGTGCCGCTGCACAAGAAGGTGTACGTCGAGCTGCTGCAACGGGACTGAGGCCTATCGCATGCTGACCCTGCGGAGCTGATCGAAGTCGGTCAGGCCCTTCATGGCCTTCTTGATCCCGTCCTGCAGAAGGGTGGTCATCCCCTCCGAGACGGCCATGTCCCGCACCTCGGCCGCGGTGCCCCGTTTCTGGATGATCCGCCGGATGGCGTCCGACGTCACGAGGACCTCGTGGATGGCCAGCCTCCCCCAGTACCCCGTCCCGCCGCAGGCGTCGCAGCCCTGCGAGCGGTAGAGCTTCAGCTGCTCCCGCCCCCGGATCCCCAGCGCCGTGGACAGGAACCCCTCGCCGCAGGCCCGCAGGATCTTCCGGTACTCGATCTCCGTGGGGACGTATGCCTCCCGGCACCGCTGGCAGAGGCTTCGCACGAGGCGCTGCGAGATGATGCCGATCAGGGAGTCGCCGAAATGGAAGGGGTCGAGCCCCATGTCCAGGAGCCGCACGACCGTCTCGGGCGCGTCGTTGGTGTGGAGCGTGCTCAGGACGAGGTGTCCCGTCAGGGAGGCCTCCGTGCCGATCTTCGCCGTTTCCGGGTCCCTCATCTCGCCGACCATGATGATGTCGGGGTCTGAGCGGAGGAAGGACCGCATCGCCGCCGCGAAATCGAGACCGATCTTCCGGTTCACCTGGACCTGCCGGATGCCGGGCTGGCTGATCTCGATGGGGTCCTCGATCGTGATGATCTTGAGGGCCGGCCGCTTGATTTGCTCGATCAGGGCGTGCAGCGTCGTCGTCTTGCCCGAGCCGGTGGGCCCCACGCAGAGAATGAGCCCGTGCGGTTTTTCCGACATCGCCAGCAGGTGTTCGTAGTTCACGGGGTCGAGGTGCACGTCCTCGAGACGGAGCAGCTCCCCCGTGGCCAGCAGGCGCAGCATGGCGTCCTCGAGGCCCCCGATGGGCAGGGTCGCGACCCGCAGCTCGATGGTTTCGCCGTTGTAGCAGCGGAACTTGATCTTCCCGTCCTGCGGCAGCCGCTTCTCGGTGATGTCCATGTTCGCCATGATCTTGATCCGCGAGACCAGGGCCGTCCGGTAGTTGAACGGGAGCGACTCGTAGGGGGTCAGATCCCCGTCGATGCGGAACCGGATGTCGACGCGCCTCTCCCGGGGGTTGGGTTCGATGTGGATGTCGGAGGCCCGCCGCCGGAACGCCTCGTTGATGATCTTGTTCATGATCTGCGGGACGATGTTGTCCGTCTCGGTGACCTCGACCTCGTCGTCCACGGGCCCCGACTCGTCGGGAACGCCCTTCTCGAGCATGTCGCGAAGCTCGATCTCGCCGCCCATCTTGCTGTAGAAGTGGTGAATGAACTTGAAGATGTCCTCTTTCTCGGCGGGGCGGAAATCCACCGCCTTGGTCTTCAGGATCGCCTGGATCTCGTCGCGGCGGATCAGGTCGTCGAGGGTGTCGATGATGACGACGATCCGGCTGCCCGCAACCTCCAGGGGGCACCACCGCTCGCGGATGAGGTAGTCCTTGTTCAGGGTCTTGAGGATTTCCTTCGGGGCGGGAATGCCGGCCAGGAACTTGACCCGGATCTTCGACCGGATGCTCTCGGGCAGGGAGTCCCGCGTGATGGCGCCGCCGGTCATGCCGGCCAGAACGTCCTGTATAACGGTTTCGAGCTCGGTGATATTGCCGGGGAAATCGTAGTCGCACAGGGTGCTCATGGCGTCCTGCGCCACGGCGATGTCGCGGCCGCCGGCGTAGGCGCTCACGAAGTGCTCGACCAGCAGCGGGATGTCGCTCTTTCGCTCCTTGAGCGTCGGCAGGATGAGCATCGACCCCTTGATGAAGTAGTACAGGTCCTTTCTCAGCTCTCCCTTGGCGACCAGCGCTTCCGGATCGAGCCTCGTCGAGATGATCAGGCGGGTGTCGAGCGGGCATTTCTCGTTCGTGCCGGGCCGCGTGAAGCTGTTTTCCTGCATCGCCTTCAGCAGCATCGCCTGCGCTTCGGAAGGCAGGTAGCTGATCTCGTCGAGGAACAGGGTGCCCTTGCGGGCCTGCTCGATGTGGCCGCCGCCGTTTTCGCCGCCGAACAGGGCGCTCAGGTGCTGATCCCCTCCCAGCGCTTGGAGGTTCAGGACGACGAAAGGCCCGTTCTTCTGCGAACCCGATTCGTGGATGAACCGGGCGACGGTCTCCTTGCCCGTCCCTTTCTGGCCCGTGATCAGCAGCGGGACCATGATGGAGGCATACAGCTCGGCCTCCTTGAGGAGCCGCAGCATCTTTTCCGACCGGGCGATGAGGGCCGAGGGGATCTTGCTCGGGGCGATCTCCGGCGGGGCCTCGCTCTTGACGACGGCGATGACCTCCAGGAGGCGCTTGCGTTCCAGGGCGCGGCGGATCGCGGCCACCATGTCGTCGCGGTTCAGGGGCTTGGTCAGGTAGTCGTAGGCGCCTTTCTTGAGGCAGTCCACGGCAACCTTCGCCTCGTTGACGGCGGAGACCATGAGGCATTCCGTCTCCGGGCTCGCGTTCTTGATCCGCTCCAGCAGCTGCAGGCCGTCCATCCAGGGCATGTTGATGTCGATCAGGGCGACATCGAACCGGTCCCCGTTTTCCACGGCGGCGGCGGCATTCCGGGGGTCGCTTTCCAGCCGGAGCGTCTTGAAGCCGGCCCCGAGCAGGCCCCGGCGCGCGCTGTCGAGAAAGTCCTGTTCGTCGTCGACGATGAGTATGGGGTTCAGCATGGGGAAGACTCCTTGTCCGTGAGGGGTTACGCCTGCGGCCGAGCCGCGTCCTGCTGATCGGCCAGATGGAGCCGGAAGACCGTCCCGGCGCCGGGCTGCGACTCGACCTCGATCTTGCCGCCCATCTCCTCGATGAGGTTTTTCGAGACGTAGAGGCCGAGTCCCGTGCCCGTCCCGTCGTGCTTCGTCGTGAAGAAGGGCTCGAAGATCCTCCCGCGCGTCTTGGCGTCCATGCCGCAGCCGTTGTCGGCCACCTCGAGGATCAGCTTGTCCTGCCAGGAATTCCCGCTGCGGGCCGACACCCGGAGCATCGATTCCGGCTTGTCCGCCGCGTGGGCGGCGTTGATCAGCAGGTTGATCATGATCTGCTCGAAGGAATCCGTGTCGAGGACGATCTCGGGGAGGTCCTCGGGGATGTCCACCTCGAAGGTCTTCACCCGCTTCTTGATCTGGCTCATGCAGATCGACGCGGCCTTGCGGACGAGATCCCCGATCGGCATGGGGACCTTCTTTTCCTTTTCCTTCTCCTTCTGCCTGGAAAACTCCCGCAGCTTCGAGACGGTCGCGTTGATCCGGTGTGAGCCGTTCTCAATGTTCTGCAGCAGCTTCAGGAGATCCTCGCGAAAGTCCCCGTAGGGCATCCCGAAGTACTCGCGGCCGGGGTTCGCCGCGGCTTCGCGGTCCATGACGGGGAGGATCTCCTGCAGGTACTCCCGGAGGATGGGGAGGTTGAAGACGATGAAGTTGTTGGGGTTGTTGAGCTCGTGGGCGATCCCGGAGACCAGGAGTCCCAGGGAGGCGAGCTTTTCGCGCTGCACGAGGTCCCGCTCCATGAGCTTCTGCTTCGTGATGTCGGCCACGCGGAGGATCACGGCCCCGCCCTCGCCCGGTTCGTACCGGATGGGGTCGATCGCGACGCGCTCGAACCTGACGGACTCCGAGCGGTTCTCGAGGTCGAAGCTGCAGGGCGCCGCCGAGCGGGCGGCCGCCAGGATCTTCTGCACGTGGTCCCCGTCGTAGCGGCTGCCGAAGAGCTCCGCGCAGGAGGCCCCGACGAGGTCCGGCCGGTCCGCCGTCGCCCAGGTGTCGCGCGCCGCCCGGTTCGCGAGCTGCACGGTGAGATCGCCGTCGACCATCAGGACGGGGTCGGAGATCCCGTCCAGGACGGTCATGAGCAGCGTGGTGTTTTCGCGGAGCTTTTTCTCGGCGGCCTGCTTTCTCTTCAGCTCCTCCTCGAGCTCGCGCGTGGCCCGCTGCAGGGCCTCGGTCCGCTCCTCGACCCGCTTCTCGAGCTCCGAGGCCGCCCGGCGCAGGGCCTCCTGCGCCTTCCGCTGATCGGTCATGTCGTCGAGAATCACGATGGGTCCCTTCGAATTCCGGACGGAGAGGGCCGTCAGGGAGACTTCCCGGCCGTTGTCCAGGACGAGCGGGGAGATCCTCTGGCGCGCCCCGCCCGCGGCGGCACGGAGGGCATCGGCCACGGCCGCGTGATTGCCCGGGCCGGCAAGGCCCGCGAAGTCGCGGGAGACGATTTCCTTTTCCGGTAGGCCCAGGATCCGGAGGGCGGATTCGTTTGCATAGAGAATCTTCCCTGCGCCGTCGAGTTCGAGCACCCCCTCCGCCATGCTCGAGATGAGGCTCTCCAGGTGCTCCTTGACCCCGATGAGCTCGCGGATGATGTTCTGGCCGGGCTGATCGCGGAACCCGAGGATCTCCGTCCTGTCCCGGAGAGGTTCGTCGTGGAGAATCGCGAGGATGTTCTTCGAGAGCTCGTGGAAGGGTTCCTTGCGGATGCAGGCGTTGGCCCCGAAGGAGCGGAAATCGAGCAGCTCATCCTCGGAAAGCGCCGTGATGACGCAGAGGTAGGTTTGCCCGGCCCGGCTGTCCTCGCGGATGAGGCGGCAGAGCCGGTCCCCCGGCATCCCGGGCATCACCATATCGACAAACACGATGTCGGGCAGCCAGGTCCCCAGGATCTCGAGGGCCCCGGCGCCGTCCTGGGCGGTCCGGACCTCGTGTCCCTCGCGGGTCAGGAATTTCCCCAGGAGGGCGAGCATCACGGGGTCATTGTCCACAATCAGGATTCTTCTCGGTGTCATGGCGGGTCTGCCGCAACCTCCTTTCCGGTGACCGTAGTTGTCCGAAGAGGTGTCTTGCAAAAGTCAAACCAGTTTGAGTGCAGGTCGGTTGGGGACTAAGGACTTGACCGGAAAGGGGATTGTGGGATGAGTCAGCGCACGGCCATGGCCGGTTCAGCCCATGGCGGGCCGGACGAGCTCCGCCACGCGCCCGGCGATGGCCAGGCAGGCCGTCAGTCCCGGCGATTCGATCCCGATGAGGTTGATCCAGCCGGGCAGTCCCAGGCGGCTCTCCTCGGCGATGACGAAGTCGCGGATCTCCTCCCCCGGCCCCTGGAGCTTGGGCCGGATGCCGCACATGTCGGGCTGCAGGGATTCCTTCGGGAGCAGGGGCAGGTAGGTGACGATGGAGGCGTGGAAGGCGTCGCGCTTGCCCTCGTCGACGCGGTAATCGACGGCCTCAACGTACTCGACGTCGGGGCCGAAGCGCACCCGGCCGCCGAGGTCGATCGTGGCATGAACGCCGAGACCCTCGTGTTTCGGCGTCGGGACCGGGTAGACGAGGTGCCGGATCCGCGGCGGGGGAGAGGCGGAGAAGTAGCTTCCCTTGCAGAGCTTCAGGCGGTAGCCCTCCGCGTCGACGTCGATGCCGGGAAGGGCCGCGACGTTGTCCGAATGCAGCCCCGCGCAGTTCACGACGACCCGTGACGTGACGAGGCTCTCCCCGCCGTTGATCTCCAGCTCGTGGCGGACGCCGTTATAGTGCGCGGCGGTCACGCGGGACCGGAACACGGCCGTGACCCCATTGCCCGTTGCGCCGACGAGCAGGGCGCGCATGAGGGCGTGGGAGTCGACGATGCCCGTCGACGGCGACAGCAGTCCCGCCGTGGCGAAGACCTCCGGCTCGAGCGAGCGGACGACGCGGCCGCTGAGCATGAGCACGTCGTCCACACCGTTGGCGTGGGCCTTCCCGAGCAGAGCGTGCAGGGCCCCCTCCTCGGAGTCGTTCACCGCGACGATGAGCTTGCCCGTCCGGCGGTGGGGGATGCCCCTTTTCTCGCAGGCCTCGTAGAGGAGCCTGCGTCCCTCTACGCACAGCGAGGCCTTGAGGGTCCCCTCGGGGTAATAGATCCCGGCGTGGATCACCTCGCTGTTGCGGCTGCTCGTTTCCTGCCCCTGGCTCTCGTTTTTCTCCAGCAGCAGGATGCTTCCGTAGTGCCTCGAGAGTTCCTCCGCGACGGCCAGTCCCACCACCCCGGCGCCGATGACGGTGATGTCGAAGGGGTGCGTTTCCACGGGCGCTATTCTAACCGATCGGCCGGGCCTTGCAAGGCAAAAGGCAGGGCGGCGAAAAGACCGGTTGCCGTCTCGGCGTTCCATGATTACAATGAATCATCATGGCTTCGTCCACCATCCGGATCCGCGGGGTCCGGCAGCATAACCTCAAGGGCTTCGATCTCGACATCCCCCTGGGCCGCCTCACCGTGATCACCGGCGTGAGCGGCGCCGGGAAGTCCTCCCTGGCCTTCGACACCCTCTACGCAGAGGGCCAGCGGCGCTACGTCGAGACCTTCTCCCCCTACGCGCGCCAGTTCCTCGACCGCATGAACCGGCCCCGCGCCGAGCGGATCGAGGGCATCCCCCCGGCCCTGGCCATCGAGCAGGGCGACCCCGTGCGGACCTCGCGCTCTACCGTGGGGACGATGACGGAGATCACGGACTACGCGAAGCTGCTCTACGCGCGCATGGCCGTGCTGACCTGCCGGGGCTGCGGCAGGCCCGTCCGGAAGGACACGGCCCAGTCGATCTTCGAGGCGATCGCGACCATGCCCGAGGGGAGCCCTGTCGTCCTCACCTTCCCGTCCGCATCGAACGGCGACCCCTCCGCGCGGGAGAAAACGCTCCGGCGCTCGGGCTTCGACCGCATCTGGAAAGGGGGTGAGATCCTCCCTCTCGAGGAGGGGCGCGGCGAGGCGATCCTGGACGTCGTGGCGGACCGCCTGATCTTCCGAAAGGGCGACCGCAGGCGCATCGTCGACTCCCTCGAGACGGCCCTGCGGGCGGGCCTGGGAAAGACGGACGTCCACGCCGGGGAGCGGACGCTCCGCTTCAGCGCGGCCCTCCAGTGCCCGGTCTGCGACATCGAATACCGGCAGCCCACGGCGAACACCTTCTCCTTCAACTCGCCCGCGGGGGCCTGCCCGGCCTGCCGCGGTTTCGGGCGCATCATCGACGTGGACATGGATCTCGTCGTCCCCGATGCGGGCAAGTCGATCCGCGACGGCGCCGTGAAGCCCTGGACGGGCATTGCCCGGGCGGAGTTCGAGGACCTCCTGGCGTTCTGCCGCCGCCGGCGCATCCCCGTCACCACGCCGTGGCGGGACCTCTCCGAGGAGCACCGGCGCCTCGTCTGCGAGGGCGACGAGAGCTTCTACGGGGTCCGAGGCTTTTTCCAGTGGCTCGAGACGAAGCGCTACAAGCTCCACGTGCGGGTGTTCCTGGCGCGTTACCGCGGCTACAGGACCTGCCCCGACTGCCATGGCACCCGCTTCCAGCCGGAGGTGCTGCTCTGGAAGATCGGGGGCAGGAGCATCGCCGAGCTCTACGCCATGACCGTCGAGGAGGCCTCACGCTTCGTCGGGGGGCTGGCGGCGGGGCCGCTGGACGAGGCCTCCGCGCAGCTCGTCGGCGAGGTGGGCCGGCGTCTGGGCTACCTTCTCGATGTGGGCCTGGGGTACCTGACCCTCGACAGGCAGTCGCGGACCCTCTCGGGCGGCGAAGTGGAGCGGGTGAGCCTCACCAAGGCCCTGGGCTCATCGCTCGTCAACACCCTGTTCGTCCTCGACGAGCCCACCGTGGGCCTGCACCCCCGCGACAGCGGCAGGCTTCTCCGAATCCTGAAATCCCTGCGCGACCAGGGCAACACCGTCGTCGTCGTCGAGCACGACCCGGAGATCATGGCCGGCGCCGATCATATCGTCGACCTGGGGCCCGGGGCGGGCGAGCGGGGCGGAGAGCTCCTCTACAGCGGCACCCTGAAGGGTCTCCTGAAACAGCGCGGGTCGCCGACGGGCAGCTACCTGAGCGGCGACTTCCGGATCCCCGTCCCCACACGAAGGCGCAAGCCGCGTGCGGTTCTCACCATCCGCAGCGCCGCGGAGAACAACCTCAAGGCCATCGACTGCGCCATCCCCCTCGGCGTCCTGACGGCGATCACCGGCGTTTCGGGTTCCGGCAAGAGCACCCTCGGCGTCGACATCCTCTACCGGGCCCTCAAGCGCGCCCTCGGCGGCCGGGAGGAGCGCCCCGGAAGGCACGCATCGCTCGAGGGGGCCGAGCGGGTGAAGGACGTGATCCTCGTGGACCAGCGGCCCGTCGGGAAGACGCCCCGGGCCACCCCGCTGACCTATCTGAAGGCCTACGACCCCATCCGGGCCATCTTCTCTTCCGAACCGGCGGCGAGGGAACAGGGGCTCACCGCGTCGAGCTTCTCCTTCAACACGCCGGGCGGGCGCTGCGAGGCCTGCGAGGGGGAGGGCTACGAGAAGGTGGAGATGCAGTTCCTCTCGGACGTCTACCTTCCGTGCCCGCAGTGCGACGGAAGGCGCTTCAAGGGGGAAGTGCTCGAGATCCGGCACCGCGGCCGCAGCATCCACGACATCCTCGAGATGACGGCGGAGGAGGCCATGGATTTCTTCGCGGGGCACAAGAGGATCGAAAAGGCCCTCAGGCCGCTTCTCGACGTGGGACTCGGCTACCTGCGTCTCGGCCAGCCCGTCAACACGCTATCCGGCGGCGAGGCCCAGCGGATCAAGCTCGCCCGCCACATCGGGCTGGAGAAGGTCCGCGATTCGCTCTTCATCTTCGACGAACCCACCGTGGGCCTGCACCCGCGCGACGTCGCGGTCCTGCTGGCGGCCTTCGAGAACCTGATCGCCTCGGGCAACAGCGTCGTCGTCATCGAGCACAACCCCGAGGTGATCAAGTGCGCCGATCACGTCATCGACCTCGGGCCCGAGGGCGGCGAGGCCGGGGGGCGGATCGTCGCGCAGGGGCCGCCGGAGCAGATCGCAGAAAACGCGGGGTCGCACACGGGCACACACCTCAGGCCGTATCTCGAGGACGGGCGGGGCATCGCGCCCCCGCCGCGGGATCGCCGGGTGAGGCAAGGCCGCCGCGAAGAGCAGGCCATCGAGGTCCGCGGCGCCCGGGAGCACAACCTGCAGGACCTCACGGTCTCCATCCCCCGGGACCGCTTCGTCGTCGTCACGGGCGTGAGCGGCTCGGGCAAGTCGACGCTCGCCTTCGACATCCTCTTTGCCGAGGGCCAGCGGCGGTACCTCGAGTGCCTGCCGAACTACATCCGCCAGTACCTGAAGATCATGGACCGCCCCGAGGTGGACGCCGTGGCCGGCATCCCGCCCACGGTGGCCATCGAGCAGCGCACGAGCCGGGGGGGCCGGCGCTCCACCGTGGCCACCCTCACGGAGATCTACCACTTCCTGCGGCTGCTCTACAGCAAGCTGGGCACGCAGCACTGCCCGGGCTGCGGCGATGCCATCGTCCCGCAGAGCCCCGAGGCGATGCTCGAGGAGATCGTGCGCCGCGTGGGCAAGGGGGCCGCGACCGTCACGGCGCCGCTGGTCTTCGGCCGCAAGGGGTTCCACCGGGAGCTGCTCGCGCGGCTCAGGAAGCGGGGGTTCGGGGAGGTCAGCGTGGACGGACGGATCCTGCCGCTGGAGCCGCTGCCGGCGCTGGACCGCTTCCGGGAGCACGACATCGACGCCGTCGCCGGCCGCGTGCGCGCGGGCGCGGGCGCCCGGGAACTCCGGGAGGTCGTCGAGCGCGCGCTGGCCGCCGGGAAGGGGAGCCTGCGGGTGATCGACGACGAGGGAGCGTCGTGGATCCTGAGCGAGAAGCTCACCTGCCGCAGGTGCTCGAGGGGGTTCGAGCCCCTCGACCCGCGGCTCTTTTCCTTCAACAGCCGCTACGGGGCCTGTCCGGCCTGCGAGGGGCTCGGCGCTGTTGATGACCGGACATGCCCGTCCTGCGGGGGCAGGCGGCTCAGGCCGGAGTCCCTGGCCGTCCGCGTGAAGGGGATGGGCATCGCGGAGCTCACGGCCCTTTCGGTGCGGGAGGCCGGCGAGGCCGTCCGCGCATTCGACTTCGGGCCGCACGAGGCGCCCGTGGCCGACGGGATCGTGGCGGAGCTCATGCCGCGGTTCCGGTTCCTCGAGCAGGTGGGGCTCGATTACCTGACCCTGGACCGAAGCGGCGACACCCTGTCGGGAGGCGAGGCCCAGCGGATCCGGCTGGCGGCCCAGCTGGGCTCGAACCTCACGGGGATCGGCTACATCCTCGACGAGCCCACCATCGGCCTGCACCCGCGGGACAACGAACGGCTGATCGCCACCCTGCGGGATTTGCGCGAGAGGGGCAACTCGGTGATCGTCGTCGAGCACGACGAGGAGACGATCCGCGCGGGCGACTGGATCGTCGACCTCGGCCCCGGCGCGGGCCCCCTGGGGGGCCGCATCGTCGCCCAGGGGACGCTCGGCGATCTCAGGAAGAACCCGGACTCGGTGACGGGCAGCTGGATCAACGGGCACAGGCGCGAAATCACCTCGCGGCTGCGCCCCGTCGGCGAAAGGCCGAGGCTCGTCATCGAGGGGGCGAAGAAAAACAACCTCAGGGGGATCGCCGCCGCCGTGCCGCTGGGGACGCTGACGTGCGTCACCGGCGTGAGCGGTTCCGGGAAATCGACCCTCGTCAAGGAGGTCCTCTACGAGGCCCTCCGGGCAAAGCTCTCGAAGGGAGTCCCGGAGCCCGCCGGGTACGACCGGATCGCGGGCTGGGAGACTCTCTCCCGGGTCGTCGAGATCGATCACTCGCCCATCGGGCGCACGCCCCGCTCGACGCCGGCCACCTACGTGGGGTTCTTCGACGAGGTCCGCAGGCTCTTTGCGAGACTGCCCGACTCCCGGACGCGCGGCTACGGGCCGGGACGGTTCTCCTTCAACGTGGCGGGCGGGCGGTGCGAGTCCTGCGCGGGCCAGGGCGAGATCCGCGTGGAGATGTCCTTCCTGCCCGACGTCTTCGTGCACTGCGAGACCTGCGGCGGGCGCCGCTACAACGAGGAGACGCTCGCCGTCCGCTACCGCGGGAAGAGCATCCACGACGTCCTGCAGATGACCTTCGGGGAGGGCCTGTCGTTCTTCGCCGCCGTGCCGGCGATCCGCAGGGAGCTGGAGCTGCTCGTGGACGTCGGCCTCGACTACATGACCTTCGGGCAGCCGAGCCCGACGCTCTCGGGCGGCGAGGCCCAGCGGATCAAGCTCGCGCGGGAGCTGTCCCTGTCGACGGAGGGGCAGGGCAGGACGCTCTACATCCTCGACGAGCCGACGACGGGGCTGCACCTGGCGGACATCGAGAAACTGCTGCGCGTGCTGCAGAGGCTCGTCGACCGCGGCGACACGGTGCTCGTCATCGAGCACAACCTCGAGGTCATCCGCGAGGCCGACTGGGTAATCGACCTCGGCCCCGAGGGGGGCGAGGGCGGCGGCCGCGTCGTGGCCGAGGGAACTCCCGTGGACCTGGTGAAGCGGCCGGGCGGTTCCCACACGGCGCAGTGGCTTGCACGGTACCTGCGGGAGCCGTCAACGGGGGCGCGCCCTGCGCGTTAGACAGGACCGAGGGGGTACGACGATGATGAGAAGACTCTCCGGGGCGGCCGCGATCGTGCTGTGTGCCCTGTCGATGCTGTGCGGTGAAGGCGCGGCGGCGACAGGGGCCCTGCCGTTCAGCGCGGGCGAGCGGCTCGTCTACCGGGCGATGTGGGGGTTCATCCCCGCGGGCGAGGCCGTCATCGAGGTGCTGCCCGATGCCGCCGTGGACGGCTCCCGGGCTCGCCACTTCGCCATGACGACCGCGACGAATTCCCGGGTTGACCTGTTCTACAAGATCCGGGAGCGGCAGGACTCCTTCACGGACGTCGCGATGACGCGGACCCTGCAGTACCGCAAGAAGAGCACCGGGGACCACCCGCGGGACGTGATCGTTACCTACGACTGGAAGAACCGGACGGCCACCTATGCGAGCTTCGGCAATGCCGAGCGGCCCGTGGCGATCCTTCCCGGGTCCTTCGACCCGCTGGCGATCTTCTTCGTGATCCGCACGCACCGGCTCAGGCCCGGAGACGTCCACGAGATCCCCGTCACCGACGGCAAGAAGTGCATCGCCGTCAAGGCGACCGTCGCGGGACGGGAGACGGTGACGATCGACGGGAAGGTGTACGATACCTTCCTGGTGGTCCCCGACATGGAGCGCCTGCAGGGGGTTGTGCCGCGCCAGGACGACCCGTCGCTGAAGATCTGGTTCACGGCCGACGAGAGGCAGCTTCCCGTGAAGATCCAGAGCAGGGTGGCGATCGGGAGCTTTGTGTTCGAGCTGGTCTCGGCGAGCTTCTGAGGTGTGGGCTGTCGACCGGGGGCGACGCCCGTCAACAAAAGAAGGTAAGAAGGTGAGAGGGTAAGAAGGTTGGATTCGGCTGCGGCCGATGCCTGCGCTCCGCTTCTCCAATCTTCACACCTTCTCAACCTCTCACCCTCTGTCTTGAAGGGTGCAAGGCACCCTTCAGGGTCTCTCCCTCGTCCTCGCTCTCATCTCCTCGATGACCGGCCTGATCGTTGCAGCGTCCTGCAGGCGGATCGCGCCGATCAGGTAGCGGCCCGACTGCTCGACCAGCACCTTTCCATACAGCGGGTCGGCTCCCTCCAGGGATACGCGGTGTCCCGTCCCTGTTCGATGCGCCTCCCGCCCGGCTTCCTTCAGGGAGGCCAGGTATTGATCGAAGGCCTTCCGGGCCGAAGAGGCCGATTTCCCGATCACCACGAAAACCTGGGTGCGCCCGCCGCCGGCGGTTGCCTCGGCCGTCAGCCCGCGCCGGAAGAACGAGTATCCCAGCAGGCTCTGCGGGACATAGCGCTGTGTTCCCGGCACGATGCCCCGCACCCGGAGAAGCTCGAGCTCGCGGGGCTTGCCCTTGCCGGCGGGAAGATTTTGCGAGACGGCCCTGCCGAACGCCGTGAAGACATCCTGCGCCGGCTCATGGGTCCCGATGGATTGGACCCGCACGAAGTACCGGTCCTGGTAGAACAGCATCTGCGATGCCGAAAGGACGCAATCGGCCCCGACGTCGCAGCCCGGGGTCTCGGCCTTGCGGTAGTTGGACCAGATCCCGAAGGCGTCGAGCGGGGAGCCCATCTTGCAGACGTCCAGCACGATTTCCTGTCCCGGCGCGTCCTTCTGCACGTAGCGGGCCGTGGCGAGCGTGTCGAACCCGAAGGGGATGTAGAGTTCCGCCTCGCCATTGATGTGGTCGAAGAGGGTGTCCTGCGTGAACAGAGACGGCTTTCCGTCCATGACCCAGCCCTTGGCGCACTCGCCTGCAGGCAGGAGGGAAAGCATGGAGCCGCTGTCTGCGCCGGCAGCCGGTGACGCAGAAAGAGTGAAAAGAGCAAGACTCAGGGTCAGTGAAAAAAGCAGGCCGATTCGCTTCATGGACACTTCTATCCTCATCAATGGTTAAACTTATCGACCTGTCAACTTCTCACGCATCACGCCGTCAGCTGCGCGGCGAGGAGCGTCCTGCGACGGGCGCGAGTTTGCATGTGCGGTCTCTCCTTGACGGTGCGTCAGCCCGGCGACGGCGCAGACATCACGAGTTGCGCGGCTAGTGTTCCAGTCCGTCATTGTACTTCAAGTCGCCCCTGGCATCGAGCACCGCCGGGGTGGGCGTCGTCGATGGCAGCAGACGGCTTCGATCCATCACGCGATCCAGCTCGGCCAGTGGTCCCCCGCCCTTTGCCGGAACACCCTTGCCGAGAACGAAATCCGCCAGTTCGCGCCGCGTCAGGTCGACGTGAGTGGGCGCCCGAGAGACGGCCGTGGATATCACGAGCACGCTGTTACGCAGTTCGATCTGCCAGATCTGGGGGTCGCCCTTCGCCGCGAGGGTGAAGACCAGCCGCTGGCCCTCGGCTTTGCGCGGATCGATGAGGTAGCGGACGAACTGCAGGTTCTGCTCCACGGGGGTGGCCGCTAACCGGTCGGCGCGCGGTGTGTTGATGAACGTGCGGATCCCATCCAGCGTCGCCGGTTGCCCCTGCACGAGGAGTTTGCCCTCGAGCTGCAGCGCCTCGGTGATGTAGAAACCCCGCGCGTTGGCCGAGTCAGTGCGCTGGCCGAGGGCGCGGGCTGCCGTCGCGCGAGCCTTCCGCGCGGCCGGGTCGGCGGGATCGAGCTTCAGCAGCAGGGAAGTGAGCTTGAGGCCCCAGCGCCAGTTCGCGAGTCCGCCGTCGGCCACCGCCTGTGCGGCCATTTTTCCCACCGCCGCGCGGCCGCCCATCGCCTGCACCGTGCGCTCGGCTTCCTCCCTGACCGAAAGCGGATTGATCTGGTAGACATCGCCGTCGAACCAGCCGAGGGTGCCGTTGTAGACCTGCCTGACGTGGCTCTCGACCTGCCCGTAGCCCTCACGCCCCTCGCGCAGGTGGCGCGGCATGTACAGGGTCTCGGCCGCCTCACGGGGGCTCAGGCCGCTGGCGACCAGGCGCAGGGTCTGGTCGTGGATGAGCTGCACCTGGTCGACGGAGCGCTCGACCGCCTTCCGTACGACCTTCTCGCCCCTGAGCGTCGGTCCATGGATGTCCAGCAGGATCTCGGCATTCTTGGACTCGAGCCAGCGGGCGTCGTTGACGAAGACTTCGGGATTCCGGTACGCGCCGCCGCGCAGCGTGTATATGTTGAAGATCGTATCGATGACCATGAAGTTGGTCACCAGCATGCGGCGCTTCGGGAAATAGAACCCGACGCTGTCCGTCGTGTCCGAACGATTCGGCGCAACCTGGACCGGCTCGCCCGCGATCACGAGGTCGATGACCTTGCCGTCCGAGAAGAGCTTGGTCGGCGCCTTGTAGCTCGACTCCGCCAGGAACTTTTCGGGCGTAAAGCTGAGAAGGTTCGGGAACGCGTCGGGACCCGTCGTCGGATGGAACACGCCGAACTGCGCGATCGCCCGCGACTGGAGGACACCGCCCATTACGCTGATGCCGCTGGAGGCACTGCGGTTGCGGTCGAGGTGTTCGTGGCCCCAGAGCTCGGTTCCCTCGTCCAGCCACGCGCCGGTGCCGTCGGCGTAGTGCCAGTGCGTGAGCAGGATCGCTGCGACCCGGATCTTCCTACCGACCGCGCGCTCGAGCATCTCGCGCATCTCGGCCGCGGCGCGGGTGGAGTCGCCGGTGTCGACGACGATCCACCCGTTCGGCGCTTCGATGGCGAAGCTGTGTGCAATGCCCCAGCCGCGCAGGGCATACACGCCTGCGGCGACCTGCTCGGCGATTTTCGTAGCCGTTACGCCCAGCCGCGCATCGGCGCTGAGCGCCGTTCGCGTCGTCACGGCGCCGTTCGGTCCGGTGACGGTTTCCATAGTCAGCGACGGGCTGTGCCAGGATGACTCCGTTACCGCGGCGGGGTTGGCCTTGCCGCTGCCATCGCCTGCGGCGAAAACGGGGGGGGCGGCCATGGCGAAGATGATGACGAGGGCAAAGGCAATCATGCTATCGACTTTCGGAATCATCTGCGAACCTCCTGTATTGTTCGTCTCAACGTTTTCAATCAACCGATCAACTTGTTCGAAGTCACGCCATCATCTCCCGGGCACGGGCCATCTTTGCCGCGATGTCGAGGCCGTTGACGCACCGTGCCGTGCAGCGGCCGCAGCCGAGGCAGGCGGCGGCGGATGCCTGCGGGGGAATCCCGCCGTAGGTGGCGCGGGCCAGCTCCGGGCTGCGGTAGGACTCCGCGTACATCAGGCTGCGGTTCACGACGCTGATCTGAACCCCTCTCGGGCAGGTTTCTTCGCACTTTCCGCACATGTGGCAGTATTGGGACGCGACGGCTGCACCGTAGTACCGCAGGATGAGGCTGTCGGCCAGCGTGAGCCGCATCCCCATGACGGCGATGTCTTCCCGGAGTTCCGCCATGTCCCGCATGCCGGGGACGGCCGCGGTCACGTTCCGGTCCGACAGGGCCCACTTGAGGGCGGCCTGGTGGGGGCTGATCGGGCCCAGCGCGTCGGTCGTGTAGCCCCCGGCCTGGGTCTTCATGGCCACGATGCCGATGCCGGCCTGCGCGGCTCGGGCGATCGCCTTTTTCACGTCCTCGCCGCTGCGGAAGTTGTACTTCACGAGGGCCATGTCGAAGAACCGGTCCGGGTCGTCGACGAGGGCATTGACGACTTCGGCTTCGTTGGTGTGCGTCGTCACGCCGAAAAAGCGCACCTTTCCCTGCCTGCGCAGCCGGAGGAGCGCCTCGCGCATCTCGGGCTCGAAGATCCGCTCCCGGCCCGTGAGACTGTGGAGCTGGATGACGTCGATGTGATCCGTCTCGAGAGCGCGGAGGCTTGTCTCCACGTCCTCGATCATGGCCTCCTTCGTCCGCGATCGCGAGCGGATCTTCGTGGCCACGTGGACCTTGTTTCGGATCCCCTTGATTGCTTTTGCGACGACCTCCTCGTTGCGGCCGCCCATGTAAACCCGGGCCGTGTCGATGTAGTTGACCCCGTGATCGAGGGCGGTGCGGATCACCTCCGGCTCGGGCGTCAGCATGGCGCCGAAGCTCACGACGGTGATCTTCAGCCCCGTCCGGCCCAGGGTCCGGTAAACGGGGGCCGGGAAGGGTAAAGGCCCCGATGCCTTCTTTGCCGCCCCGGCCAGCTCCGCCGGCCCGAGTATCGCCCCGGCCGCTCCCAGCACGCCCAGTCGAAGAAAATCTCTGCGCTTCACGGTATGGCTCTCCCTCTCACCTTCAAACCTTCTTAGCTTCTGCTATTGCAAATGTCCCTCCAGTTCCTTCCAGCTCTTCAGGCGCACGGCGCCCTTGAGAGGCTCGAAGCTGAAGGCCTGGGGCCTGTACCGGGCGGCCGACTCGATCACGGCAGGGCCGCCGACGACGGCACGGATCTTCAGGCCCTTCTTGTCGAGGTCCCGGAACACGGCGCCCCCTTCCCAGGGCAGGAGCGGGGCGCCGGCGTATTCGTTCCGATCGAGCCAGTGCCGGAGGGCCCTCAGGTTCGTCTGCCCCGACTGCAGGTAGACCAGGGGATATCGCCCGGCCACCGCCGCGACGGCATCCCGGCTACCCGGCCGGCCCGGCGACAGGAACCCCTCCATCAGGAGGGTGCCCTCGACGTCGACGGCCACCAGGGCCGCGCCCGGCCTGAGCACCAGCAGGTACCCCGTGCCGCTTTCGGCGCCGGACGCGACCCGGACGGTCTTCAGGCCGGTCCGCGAGGGCCTGAAGAATCGGTAGGCCACCCCGTCGCCCCCGGAGAGGTTCTTCCCCAGAGAGTCGTCGCCGACGAAGAACTCGACGAGCTCACCCCCCCGGGCAAACACCTTCCCCCGCGTCTCGGCCTTGAGGCGGATCTCCTTGCCCTGCACCGCTACGGCGTCGTGGACATACACGTCGGCCTTGAGGGGTGATGAAAAAAGAAGGAGCGGCAGCGCGAAGAGGCAAGCCGAAAGCCGGCACATTCTTTCCGTCCTCTGAACCTTAAGCCTTGTGCCTTGAGCCTTTCGCCTGCCGCGCAGCGGCTATGCGTGCTCACCCGCTTTGCGGAGCAAAAGCTCCCAGTCCTCGTCCACCATCTTCTGGATCACGTCGAGGTCCGCGTCCGTCAGGTGCTGGAAGCGCCCCTGGATCTTGAAATACTCCCGGACGGGGTAGCGTTTCGGCTTGACGTTGATCGTGTAGTGGAGCCCCTCCTCCACCTCGTAGAGGGGAAAGATGTTCGTCTGCACGGCCATGCGGGCGATCTTGACGGCCATCTCCGAGGGGATCTTCCAGCCCGTGGGGCAGCTCGCGAAGATGTGCAGGAAACGGGAACCTTTCGTCGCCTGCGCGCGCTTGACCTTGCGCACGAGGTCCTCGGGATGGGAGATGCTGGCCGTGGCGGCGTAGGGGATGCGGTGGGCCGCCAGGGCCTCGACGATGTTCTTCTTGCGCATCTTCTTCCAGTCCTTGCCGGGGGTCGTGGTCGTCCAGGCCCCGTAGGGGGTCGAGGAGCTGCGCTGGATCCCCGTGTTCATGTACGCCTCGTTGTCGTAGCAGACGTAGATGAAGTCCTCGTTCCGCTCGACGGCGCCGGAGAGGGCCTGGAAGCCGATGTCGAAGGTGCCGCCGTCGCCGGCCCAGGTGACCACCGTCGTCTCCGTGTCGCCCTTCATGTCCAGGGCGGCCCGGACGCCGCTGGCCACGGCTCCGCCCGTCTCGAAGGCCGAGTGGATGACGGGGACCTTCAGCGTCGTCGTGGGGTAGGGCCCCGCGATGACGGACCAGCAGCAGGCCGGCAGGACCATCATCATCTTGTCGCCGAGCGCCTTGAGCAGGAAGCGCATGGCGATGGCGGCGCCGCAGCCCGGGCAGCCGACGTGGCCGGAGTACATGAATTCGCGGTCGCTGAGCTCAAGATCCATGGCTGACCTCCTGCAGGCCGATCCAGACGCTCTCCCGCTCGGGGGCGGCGCTGTTCTTCGTTTTCCAGTAGATGTCCTCGAGGACCGCGGGGGTCACGTCGCGGCCGCCGATCCCGGCGACGTAACCGAACACGGGCGCGTGTCCCGGCACGTTGCACAGCGCGGCGCGGAGCTCCTGGGCGAAGATGCCGCTCGCGCCGAAGGAGAAGTTGCGGTCGATGACGGCGATCTTCTTCGCGCCCCCGAGTGCCCGCCGGACGTCGTCGACGGGGAAGGGGCGGAAGAGCTTGATCTTGAGGAGGCCCGCCTTCTCCCCGCGGCCCCGGAGGTCTTCGAGGACGCTCCGGGCGGTGCTCGTGATGGTGCCGGAGGTGACGAGGACGATCTCCGCGTCGTCGCAGCAAACGGCCTCCACGGCGCCGTACCGCCGCCCGAAGATCCCCGCGTACTCGTCCTCGATTTCCCGGAACGTCGACAGGGCCTTCTCCATCGCCTGCGCGATGTCATGGCGCATCTCCATGTAGACGGCGGGCGGCACGAGGGGCCCAAAGGAGCAGGGGGCCGCCGTGTCGAGCCGGAAGCGCGCCTCGTAGGGGGGCAGGAACCGGTCCACCTGCTCCTGCTCCGGCACGTCGACGGGCTCGTAGGTGTGGGAGAGGAAGAAGGCGTCGAGGACCACCATGACGGGGAGGGCAACCGATTCGGCGAGCCGGTAGGCCTGCAGCGTCGTGTCGACGACCTCCTGGCTGTCCTCGCAGTAGAACTGGATCCACCCCGTGTCGCGCTGCGCCAGGCTGTCGGTCTGGTCGACCCAGATGTTCCAGCCCGGCGCCAGGGCCCGGTTGACCTCGGCCATGACGATGGGCAGCCGGGCGCCGGAGGCCCAGTGCAGCAGCTCGTGCATGAGCGCCAGCCCCTGCCCCGA
>Ga0208197_1001532_pt1 | contig 22692 bp, 23 predicted proteins | sample AD_JPNNA4_MetaG_FD_184444 | JGI IMG/M metagenome (GOLD analysis project Ga0208197, IMG submission 184444) | Active sludge microbial communities of municipal wastewater-treating anaerobic digesters from Japan - AD_JPNNA4_MetaG (SPAdes) (version 2) | ecosystem: Engineered > Bioreactor > Anaerobic...
GCCATCAGGTGACCAGCTCGGCCACTCATCGGGAGCGGGCTCCTCTGTCAGGCGCAGCAACTCGCTGCCATCGGCATTCATACGATAGATATCATCCCAGCCGCCGCTAAGATCAGAGTTAAAGGCAATGAAACTACCATCAGGGGACCATGCCGGTGAGGTATCTTCATACCCGTCGTTGGACGTTAATTGTGTGACCCCGCTGCCATCGCGGTTCATCACATAAATTTCGTGGTCGCCATCGCGTTTGGAAGAAAAGATTATTTTGGATCCATCCGGTGACCAATCTGGCAGCCATTCAGAAGCCGGGGTTTGGGTGAGCCGCGTCTGGCCGCTGCCATCGGCATTCATACGATAGATTTCCTGATTGCCATCGCGGTCGGAAACGAACACGAGTTGCTGGCCATCGGGCGACCAGCGGCAGGTCCAGTCGGTCGCGGGATTGTGCGTAAGATTGGTTTGTTCGCTACCATCCGCATTCATAGCATAGATCTCAAAGTTTCCATCGCGATCTGACTGGAAACAGATTTTTCCCGCGCTTGAAGAAGGCGAGGGGGAGAGCATTTCCCGAGATCGAGCCAAAGTTACGCCAGAAAGCGGTGCCAACAGGCATATCGCAGAAATGCTCAGGAGAAAAAAGAGGTTTTTAGGTTTCATGGAATTCCTCCGAAAAATTTTTATGGGTTACCTGGATAATTAACCAGTTTGACCTTCATTTCATTCAATCCAGCTTCAGGAATAGTTAGCCATAGTTATCGGATTATCAACGGCAGGAACAGATGATTGGTCATCCGTAGGAAATCAATGTCAAAGAAGTAGGCTGCGCCTTGTTTCTGATTTTCGCCAATAGTAGCGTAATTTGCACCAATCAAGCCAGTTCCACCATTCCCAGAAAGCGCCACGGAACTGCCAAAACCAGAGGCGGAATCATCCGGCAGTAAGCGTGGTCCGGGCGTCCAGGCGTCATCATGGCGATCGAAAGTATAGCCATCTTCGATCAAAGCCAGGTTTCCATTTGGCGAAAGGGTAGCCGTATCACCCCACAGCGACACAGAAGCTTCAGGGGCATTGAGCATAGCTTGCTGGGTCCAGGTTGCCCCGGAGTGAATAAAAATGAAACCAGCGCCTTGCATCTCCCTTTGTCCAACCTTGTGACCATTGGCAGTGATGAGGGCAGTATTGCCATCAGAAGAAAGGGAAGCAGCCGTACCAAACCAGTCATAAGCCGCACCATCTACCAAGACAATCTCACACTGCTGGTTCCAGGCTTGATCGCTTCTTGTAAAAATATATGCAGCTCCTTGCTTCGTGTTGCTTCCAATTTTTTTCATATTGGCGCCAATCAATGCTGTATTTCCATCACCAGAAAGGGAAACTGAACGACCGAAATAATCTTCGACAGCACCATCGACGGAAACCAGGTGTGCCTGCTCACTCCAGGAGTTCCCGGAACGGACAAAGACGTAAGCCGACCCCTGATTGGTGTTACTGCCTACATCATCCACGTAAGAGCCAATCAGGGCTGTATTGCCATCATCAGATAGGGCTACAGAAAAGCCAAAGTGATCACCAACTATCCGGTCCGAAGCAGTCAAGAGAGACTGCTGGCTCCAAGTGCTGCCATTGCGGGTGAAGACAAATGCTGCCCCCTGCACTTGTGTTTCGACTGGTCCAGTGCCACCTGGTGCGCCAATCAGAGCGGTGTTGCCATCAGCAGATAGAGCTAACACATAACCAAATAAGTCCGACTCGGGCATTTCGGGGGTAGGCAGCTTTTGTTGTAGATCCCAGAGGCTCCCGTTTTTGATATAGGCATAGACATTCCCAGGGCCAATGGGATAGGAAATACCAAACTCAATATAATAAGATCCGATTAGGGCTGTGCTGCCGTCATCCGAAATGACCGCTGAATAACCGAATCCATCCTTCGCTTCGCCATCCGGCGCAAAAATCTTTTGTTGACCTGAGGAATTCTGCCGGACTTCTTTTGCCAGCCAGGCACTACCTGCCTTAACAGGTGTCAAACCTGATTGAGGCGCTAGTAAACAGATGATAACAATAATTAGACAACACAAGAAAGATTTACGGCTCATCAGATTCCTCCTCTGCATTTGAAGCGGGCGATTGAATAGGTTTGGCAGCCGAGCGCAAGATCTCCAGCAGTTGTTGTTCATCTTGAAAGTACCGCCGTTCGGCGCGCTCCGGCGTCGCCAGGGGCAGACTGGCTTCCACCCTCCCGCAAAGCCGATCTGGCGCCGAGTCATCTACAATGAGTTGCACAATCATCGTCACAATCCTGCGCATAGGCTGCCCTTTCGCTGCCAGAATACCTCATCCCATTGACAATCGAATGACAGAACGTACAATTTTAACCGGTAAATCCGGTGAATCATGGAAGAGCGGATCAATGACCTCCTCAGCGATAGCCTGCAGCTGACCCAGGCCGGAAAAGCCGACGCCGGCTTGAAACAGGCGCTCAGGGCATATGCTTTGGCCAGGGCCGGGCAAGATGACCTGCAACAGGCCCAGGCGCTCCTGGCCCAGGCGGAAGCATATTTCCGGCTGGGACAATATCCCCAGGCCATTGATCTATCGCAGACAGCCCTCAACCTGGTGAGCGAGAAAGAGGCCTCCGCCGACCCCGACGAAAAGATCAACGCCTTGCGCGTTCTGGCCCATGCCTCCTACCGCCTGGGATGCTGCGCCGGCGAGACCGACAGTCTTGGTTCTCCAGAGCCCTATTTCCACCGCGCCATTGAGCTGTGCCGGGCAGTGGGGGAAAAACGGCTGTTAGCGCGCTGTCTGCACAGCCTGGCGGCCGGCATCTACATGCCGCGCGGACAGTTCGCGCTGGCGCTGGCCACCGATGAGGAAACCCTGCAGCTGTTAGAAGAAAGCCATCAGACAGACCTGTTGTGGGGCCCCTACGGCACCATGAGTTGGGTGTACCTCCTGAGCGGCGAGGATGAGCGCTCGGCGGCCTATCTGGAGCGTTTGCGCGAGGTGGCGCAGCCCGAGACCCTGGCCGCCGGCTGGCAGGCGCTGATCACCGCCCACCTGGACGTGAACCAGGGGCGGCTCGACGAGGGGGAAATGGGGTTCAAGGCTGTCGGCAGCCTGGCCGAGCGGATCGGCTCACCGGAATTGACCGGTTTTGCCCAACTGGGGCGCGCTCGCATCTGCCGCCTGCGGGGCGAGGGGGTTCAGGCCCGGCAGTGGGCTGAGGATACCTATGCCCTCGAGCAACGCCTGGGATACCAGCATGTGCAGGCCATGGCGCAGATCGAGATTGGTCGCTGCTGGTTGGAAGTCCAGGACTATCCCCAGGCCGAAGCCGCCTTTCAACTCGCCCTTGTCGCGGCCCAACCGGTGCAGGCCTGGCTGGAAATCTGCATCTCCGACCTGAACCTGGCGTACCTCGCTCAGACGACGGGCAGTCAGCCGGCCGCCGACCGGATTGCCCACAGTCTGACCGAGATCCAGGCGCACGGTTTCTTCTTTTTGGTGGACCAGGAACGCGCGGCAGCCAGTACGGTCCTGGTCGCCGCGCTGACCCATCCAGACGCGCCGCTAGTGAAGCTGGCGGAAACCCTCCTGGAAGGCCTGCAGCGCACCCCTCCGCCTCCACTGCGGGTCGCCACGCTCGGCGGCCTGAAAGTCTACGTCGGCGCGCGCCAGGTAGACCCCAAGGCATTGCGCAAACGTCGCGCCGGGGAGTTGCTGGTCCTGCTGCTGATCAGCCCCGCCGGCCGCCTATGCCTGGAGGACGCTGCCGAGCAACTATGGCCAGAGCATCCCGCCGCCACCGCGCTGGATTTGCTCCGTCAGGCGAGCTCGGCGCTACGCCACGCGCTCGAACCCGAACTTCCGCCACGCTTCCCTTCCCGTTATCTCCTGGTGGAGGAAGGAGTCATGCGCCTGAACCTGGGAGCCGCTGTTGACAGGGCGGCAGTGGATTTTAACGCTTTTGAGGCGCTGTGCCGGCAAGGCGACTGGCAGGCCGCGCGGCGCGTGTACACGGGCGATTTCTTGCCAGAATTCAGGTTCGCCGAGTGGATCCTGCCTCACAGCGAGCATCTCTTGCTCCTCTACCAGCAATGTCTGCTGGAGTGCGCGCGGTTGGAATATGCCGCTGGCGACTTCCCGGCAGCGCTGGCGACCTGCCGCCAACTGCTCAAGCTCGAACCCTGGCAGGAACAGGCCGTGCTCCTGGGGATGCGCGCCGCCCGGCAGCTCGGCGACATGGCCTCCGCCCGGCGGCTGTACCTGAGCCTGGAGCAAACCCTCCACAGCGACCTCGGCGCCGCGCCCGGCCCGGAGTTGCGGGCATTCTATCGCTCCCTGAGCTCCCCGGACGCCGGTTGAGGACGGCTCACGCGGATCTTCCACGCCGGCCTCCGCGCGCCGGAAACGGTCGGCGAGAGGGGAGAGTCAGGACAAAAAAATTGGCCCCGGACGCCATCCAGGGCCAAAAATGAGATTCGGCCGCCTGAATAATTGCATGTTTTTCAAATTTCTATTCGCTGACTGTACAACAGCGGGAGTTGATCCTGACGCAACCTGAACTTTGTCCCATGATTATGGCCTGTGCGCGCGTCAAAATCTATGTATACATGACCGTATTCGATTCCTGAGAGCAGGCCATCAAAGCTAAAACCTTGCAATATCATGAGGGTAGAGTAATGAAAAAATTCTTGCCCTCCCTCGCTTTTCGTTTCTGCCCGAACATAAAAACAGTTTAGCAGCTTTGTGCCGGCCTTGTTACGCAAATCTTCAAAACCCCAATAGGGCTGGGGGTCCAATTCACCCAACCCTACTCGTTCGGCGACAGAATCCAACCACTCCTTATGCCTGGGGTCAACCGCAGTTGCATCAAATGATATGAGAACTTTTTGCTGCGAACGATCCACCACCACCATAAAACCGCGATCACTTCTCTGAACTCCGCTGATTGTCTGCCGAAAACTCAGCTCTTCTGCTCCATATTTACCGCCAGCCTCTTGATGTGCCCAGCCATAGAGAGGCAAAAACATTCGTGGAACGAACCTCAAGGCTCGTGGTGAAGGTTCCATGTGAAAAAGCGTCATTAACGCAATAGTATTTGCCCTTTGGCATTTCAACTCCCATTCGGCAGCATTGGGCATGGGTAAGTTGTTTTCTTCGATACCCAATAGATCCTCCAATGTGTTTCCAACACCGCCGACATTTCTGAGCCTGGCATTCGGTATCCAGCCCATATCACGTATTTTTCTCAATTCTTCAATGAGGGATTCTCTTGTATAAACTTTCAAAGCATCATCTTTCATTTTAATGATACAGGATACTTGTGCTCCTCGTTCGCCAAAAGCAATTGTTGATATTGCTGTGCGGCGATTTCTGCGCCTGGCCGACTAAGCAGGAGGACGCCAAAAGTCCAGCAGATACTCGAAAGTCGTCCCCATAGTAATGTAATTTGATGGCCAGCCGAAAATGCCGATGCGATTTACAATATTGGTACGATCCCAAATGATGATATTCCGCAGCTCATATCCCCGCTTGCGCAATTCCTCAACGAGTGCCACATGAATGGTAATTCTTTCATTTTCCCACCACATGTCAGGCACATTAATCACACAGTGTCCTTTGGGCTGCAAGAGCGGCAGTAGACGCTCATAAATGGTCCCCATCGCCTCGGTATATTCCTCAAGCGGCATTGTCCCTAGATCGCGTGGATCTTGTGAATATTGCTCCACCTTGTCAAACTGCGCATTTTTACGTTCATCACCCCGGCGTGATTTATTTTTCCGCTGCCGGTTTAAAAGATTGGCATACGGCGGCGAAGTCCAAATCAACTTGATAGTTTCAGGTTCGAGATAATGATCTATGTGGAGGGCGTCATCCTGAATTGCCAGTTGTTGCGCCCGGTTAAAAAAGTTATCACTGGCAAGGCGCTGTCGGCATAATTCAATATAAGCCCCCTGTAAATCAAAACCGATTGCATTGCGGTTCAAATCTTGCGCCGCCACAAGGGTAGTGCCACTGCCGACAAAAGGGTCAAGCACTAACTCTCCTGCATGAGTGAATAACTCAATGACCTTTTTTGCCAATGACAGGGGAAAAGTGGCCGGATGCAAGCTTTTGTCTCGAATATCACGCCCTTCATAATTGAACTGCCAAACGCCCAATTGGCTCTTGATCCACTCTTTAGCCGTCATACAGTTCAAGTGATTGGGGGAACAATCGCAAGTCTTCGTATGTCCAATGCAGATTCGCGTGCGATATAATTCACTTGCCTCGTTAATGGTACGGGGCAAAGCGCTTCCTGTTACCTCAACATTCATCAAGTTCTCCAGTTCTCCTCTCAACTTACGGCAACGGCTGGGCCATATACTGCGCCGCCTCGATGATCAGCTGCACCGCGGCGTCTACCGTGAGCCGATCCGTGTTCAGCACCAGATCGTAAAGCCGCGGATCTTCCCAATCCAGCCCATGGAAATGCTTCAGATAGCGCGCGCGTTCTCGATCACTCCGGCGAATCTGGCGTTCCGCCTCTTTCGCATCAATCCCCAGGCGCTGCATCAGCCGGCGGGCGCGGATTTCCTCCGAGCCCACAATCTTGACACGCAATACGCCGCTCATGTCCCGTAGGATTGCCTGTCCGCCCCGACCCACGATGATCACATTCCCCGCCTGCGCGCACTCGAGGATCACCTGTCGTACCAGGTCAGCGTAGCTGCTCGCCAGTTCAGCGCGTTGCTGTTGCGCTGCCAGCTGCAGCAGCGCTTGTTCGCGATCCATATTCTCGCGCTGCATCATCATCGCCACAACCTCATCATAGACATAGCCCTCACGCAGAGTGGCGCTCGGGACGGCCGGCACCGGCGGGAGGGTCTCCAATGTCGCCAACATGCGCCGCAACACCCCCGGCATACGCTCATGATCTTCCAACTGTTCTACCATTTCAGCATCGGGATACCCCGCCATTTCCGCAGCCCGGTGCAGGATCTCTCGATCGAGATAGCGCAAATTGAGTTTCTGAGCAATGGCAGCGGCGATGTAGCTCCCCTGGCTCCCCAACTGTCTGGAAATAGTAATCACGTTCTTCATCGCTGCTCCTTTTCAACAGGCACTTGAACATCCTCTAACCTGACGCTTGATTTTATCCTAACGCTATCCGCGCGAATTGTCAACCCTCAGGGAGTTGGGGTCGGAGGCGGATAAGGGATCACCCGGAAAGTCATCGTCAGCGGCGCCGTCGCGGAGACGACCAGCGTCACCGTGTACGCCCCGGGACGCAAGAACGGCGCCGCCGCATTGCCGCTCAGACTGTCCCAGATGACGCCTTCCGGCCCGCCATCCCACACACCCTCGAACTCGCGCAGCAACGTCCCCTCACGGTACCACCGCGCCGACCAGGGCGTCGCCGCCGACAGCTCCTGACACGTCGCGCCGACATAGACTGCCTGCGTGTACCACTGAAAGCGATCGGCCGTCAACACCGGCTGCCCCTGCGGGGCGAGGGCGCCGGCAACAAACGGCGCGTCGCACCGGATGGCCGGCTTGGGCGGCGGCGGTGGCGTCGGAGCCGCGCCCACCTCGAATTCCAACTGCCGGCTTTCCGGCGCCGTCAACGTCAGGGCAGCGCGATAAATGCCTGCCGCAAAGGGCATCCCCTCCTCGCGGTAACACGCGACGCTCTGTTCGCCCTCCATTTCCAGCAACGTGAGTGCCTGCGTGCAGACGACGTCCGCGCCAGCGCTCACCGCAAACCACAGCGGCGCGCCCGGACAGACGCCCGCATACCGGAATTGAACGTAGAAAACCCGCGTGCCCTCGGGGAGACGCTCCACCTCGGGGCCCTCCGGAGTCAGCAGCAGGCGCATCGCCTGCACTTCGGGCGTAGCGGCAAGGATCTCAAAAGTGTGCGTGAAGAGCGTCTGCGTCTCAGCGCGCAAGACGACGCGATACTTGCCCGCCGCCAGCGGCACCCCGTGAGGAAAAGCGATGAGCAGATCGCGCTGCAGCGGCGTCCATTCCCCCTCCGCCAGGGGCGTTTCTGCATCCGCCCCCAGCAACGTCCAGGTCGCGCTCTCGCCCGCAGGCCAGGATCCTTTGAGCAAGGGCTCCAGGCGCAGTTGCAGGGCGTCGCGGCAGAGCTGCGCCGGCGCGCCAGGGAGCTGCACCTCCGGGAACACCGGCGTGATCCGCACGGTCGGCGAGGGCGTCGCCGGTATGCCCGCGCAACCCGCCAGCAACATCGCCACCAGCCACCACGTCAGCCACCGCCGTGAGGTCATGGCTCCTCCTTATCCGGCTCGACCGTCAATTCCGCGATCATCCGCTCGGCGTACTCCCGCCAGTACGGATGCGCCCCCACGCTCAGGTAGGCGCGGAAATCAGTCAGCGCCGCAGCAATGTCACCCAGCTGTTGATAGGCCACCCCACGGTTGAACAGGGCCTCGTACAGCCGGGGGTCCACGCTCAGCGCTGCCGTGAGGTCTGCCACGGCCTTCTGCGGCTCATGCAACTCACGCCAGTACAGGATTCCCCGATCCAGGTACGCCTGACCCAGTGTCGGGTCGAGCGCCACCGCCCGCGTGAAATCCTCCACAGCAGCCCAATGCTCCCACACATCGCCGCGCGTATTTCCCAGATGGCGATACGCCTCCCCGCGCAAATGGTACCATCGCGCCAGTCGCCGGTTCCACCACAGTTGCAGCTTCATGTCAACAAGCCCTCATACACCCGCGCCGTCTCGAGCGCGATGTGTTTTTGAGTGAACTGCGCCAGCACCCGCGCCCGGCCAGCCTGCGCCAGGGCCTCTCGCAGCTCGCGATCGCGCACCAGGCGCGCGAGATGTTCACGCAAAATTTCCACGTCCGCCTCCGGGAATACCCATCCCGCATCGCCCATCACGGCGGGAATCTCCCCCGAAGCGGCCCCTACCACGGCAACGCCGCACGCCATCGCCTCGATGAGCACCCGCCCGAATTGCTCCATCCAGTTCGGCCGGGTGCGCGAGGGCAACACCAGCACGTCCACCGTCTGATAGAAGCCGGGCATCTCCACCGAAGGCAGCGGCGCGCGGAATGTCACTTTCCCGGCCAGGCCGGCGGCCCGCGCCTGTTCTGCCAGCCGTCCCGCTTCCGGGCCGCTTCCCAGGATCGTCGCGCGCCACTCCCCCGGCAGCCCCTCCAACGCCGCGAGGAACAGGTCCACACCCTTCTCCGGCACCAGCCGACCCACATACGCCAGATGCACGGGGCCGAGCGGACGCGGCGCCGACGGGGGGCAAAAAATCTCCGGGTCCACACCGAATTGCGGCAGCACCGTCAACGCCCCGCGATAGCCCTTCTGGCGCCAGACCTCCGCCGCCGTCGTACTGCCCATCAGCGCGTGATCTACATGCTCCAGATTGTAACGTTCGATGGCGCTAAACGGCCAGGGGTAATGGCGCAGCAGATTCTGCCACGAAAACCACAGCGTCTTCGCCCCCAACCGTCGGGCCAGGACGTTGGCGTGAAAGGTCGCCAGATTGTAGGGCTCCTCATCAATGTGGACAATATCCGGGTGCTCACGCCGCAACAGGCGTCCCAATGTAGGATAGAAATGCAGGTGAAAATTGCCATTCCACACCAGGGGCAGCGTCTCCAGCCGATATCCCACGGTGTGCGCGCGCTCCAGACGGGTCACGCCGCGCTCGTCGCGCCAGGACGACGGCACCGCGGCCACGAGTTCGATGCCGGGAACTGCGGCGAGCTCCTCCAGTTTACGTTGATAGACCCCCACCAGGCAGGCCTTCGAAAGCATGATCACGCGCAATGCTGTTGATGCTCCTTCCGTAAACGACCCGGCGAGAAATGGCCGGCAGGGACACCCTCACAGCCCTCTCTGCCCAGATGATGGTCGCGCCGGTACTCCAAGTATACTCCAGGCAAGCCGCAGGAAAAGATGCCCCTCAAACAAGTTGTCCACTTCAGCGTTCTGAGGTATCATAGCGTTGAAGGATGAAGAACACAGGCCAACGTACCAAGTCACATGTGGGAGGAGATACCCATGGAATTAGCAGCTCTTGCCCAACGTCTGGAAATGCTCCAGCCGCTGCCGCTCGGATACTTGCCCACCCCCCTGGCGCCATTGCCCCGGCTCTCCCAGGCGCTGGGAGGGCCGGAGGTGTGGATCAAGCGCGATGACCTCACCGGCCTGGGGCTGGGAGGGAACAAAATCCGCAAGCTCGCCTTCCTGCTGGCCGAGGCCCAGCGACAACACACGGACGTCATCATGACCACGGGAGCGCAACAATCCAATCACGCGCGCCAGACTGCTGCCGTCGCCGCCATGCTGGGATTGCCCTGCGTGCTCGTCCTGCGCGGCACTCCACCGGCCCAACCCCAGGGCAACTACTTTCTTGACCGGCTCCTGGGCGCCGAGGTGCGCTGGTCGGGCGATCGCCCCCTCCTGCAAGCGCTCGACGCCGAGGCCGAAGTCCTGCGGCAGGAAGGGCGCCATCCCTACGTCGTCACCTACGGCGGCAGCTCGGCGCTCGGCGCGTGTGGCTTCGTCGCCGGCATAGCCGAGGTCGCCATGCAGGCCCAGGCGTTGGGGATCACCTTCGACGCCATAGTCTTTGCCAGCAGCAGCGGCGGGACGCAGGCCGGCATGGCCGCCGGCATCCGCGCCCTTGACCTGCCCACGCGCGTGATCGGCATCAGCATCGCCGAACCGGCAAGCAGCTTCCGCCACGATCTGGCACGCCTCACCAACGAGACGGCGGCCCTGTTGAAGCTGGATCTCGCCTTCAGCGATGACGACTTCGACGTGCGCGACGCCTATCTGGGGCAGGGCTATGGCATCGTCACCGACGTCGAACGCGAAGCCATCCGTTTCGCCGCCCGCACCGAAGGGCTGTTTGTGGATCCCGTGTACACCGGGCGCGCCCTCGGCGGCTTGATGGACCTGATCCGGCGAGGCGAATTTAGCCCCTCACAGCGGGTGCTCTTTTGGCACACCGGCGGCGCTCCGGCCCTCTTCGCCTACACGGAGGCTCTCGAAGGATGAAGCGCGGCAGGCTGCTTCTCGTGGGCCTGTTGGTGGGGCTGGGACTCGGCTTTCTCTTCGGCTGGGGACTCTGGCCCGTCCAGTATCACGACACCACCCCGGCCCAGCTCCGCCCCGACTATCGGGATGAATACCTGCGCCTGGTCGCGCTTTCCTACCAGGTGGAGCCAGATCTCGCCCAGGCGCGGGCGCGGTTGGCCGCCATGGGAGACATAGCCCCGTTCCCGCAGCTGGTCGCGCGCATCGAAGCGTGGATCGCCGCCGGCGCGTCGCCCGCGGCCCTCGAACCGCTCATCCAGCTGGCCCGCGACCTTGGCGTAGACACCCCCGTCATGCGCGCTTACCTTCAGGAGGCGCAGCCATGAAAGCGTCGTGGGTCTGGCTCGCCGTGGGGGTGGCGTTAGGACTCGCCGCCGGGTTGATCTACACCTGGGGAATCCAGCCAGTCGAGTTCTACGACACCTATCCGCCCCTGATGCGCGAGGACTTCCGCGCCGACTGGATCCGCATGACGGCGCTGGCATACGCCTACGACGGCGACCTCGAACGGGCGCACTTGCGATTGCAGCGCCTGGCGCCCGAGGAAATCCGCCACGAGCTGCTCCAAACCCTCGATGCCGCCGTCGCTTCGGGCCGTCCCCTCTCAGCGCTTCAACGCCTGGCCACGCTCGCCCAAGACTATGGCGCTGACAGTCCCGCCGTGCGCATCTATACCGGCGAAGAGACCGTGATCCTGCTCTCCACACCCACGCGCGCGCCGACCAGCCCCCCCCTTTCAACCACTATGCCTTCCCCCACCGCTACCGCCACGGCCACGCCTCTCACCGTCACGACGACCCCGACGTTGCCGCCGATCCCGCACGTCATCCTGCCGACCCCCACACCGCTGCCGCCGCCGTATCGCATCAGCCAGACGATCGAATCCTGCCTGCCAGAACCGCGCCTCGCCATCTCCCTGACCGCCAGCGTCACCGTGACCGTCCGCGGGCGTGAACAGCGTCAGACCATTGGCTTGCCCGGCAAAGAGCTCTGGCTTCTGGGAACGGACGACGCTGATCACGCCTTCACCGGCTTGCGTCCGGCCCAGGGGCTGGGCTATGCCGATTTCAACGTCGAGCCCGAGCACTCCTACAATCTCTACATCGGGACGCCCACCGGCGCACCTGTTGCCACGCTCAAAACCGCAGCCTGCACGGGCACTGGCGAAGGCGAGCGATGGAAATCGTGGCTGATTATCCTCCAGGCCACGGGCAGCCCGTAAACTCGAATTGCATCGCTGCGAACATTGGATTATAATGACAGTATTCAACCAGCAAACCTAAAAGGAGGCACAGAATGCGTAAAGCGCTTTCATTCGTGGCAGGCTTGATGATCGGCATCGTCACCGGCGGCAGTCTGGCGTTACTGCTCACTCCCACTCCAGGGCCGGAGCTCCAACGCCGGGCGCAAGAATACGTCCAGCGGCTCATCGAAGAGGGGAAGGCCGCTGCCGAAGCACGTCGGGCGGAGATGGAGACCCAGCTGGAGGCTTTCAAGCAAGGGAAGCCCTTGGGAACGGGCGCCCCAGAGTAATCCCCGCCGGCTCCCCCACCAGCTTCTTTACTGCCAAAACGAACGCGGCAGGCTCTTTCAGCCTGCCGCGTTTCATTCAAAACTGTCCTACAGCGTCAGGAGCTCGCTGCCTCGACCAACGCCGCGAACAACGCCGCCATCGCCGGATCGCTCCGCACCAACGCCTCGGGATGCCACTGCACGCCGATGCAGAAGGGATAATCCGCCAGTTCCACAGCCTCGATCACGCCGTCGGGAGCGCGACCCACGACGCGCAGACCGGCGCCCGGTGTCTGAATGCTCTGGTGCTGGGCGCTGTTCACCGCAAAAGTGACGCCGCCCAAAATCCGCACCAATGCGCTGTCGGCCTCCAGCGTCACGGGGTGGATGCTTTGATCCAATGAGCGGCTCATCAGGAAGGCGTGGTCCAACGCGCCGGGGACTTGCGCTGCGAGGTCTTGATACAGCGTGCCTCCCAGCGCCACATTGAGCACCTGAATTCCGCGGCAGATGGCGAAAATCGGCTTCCGCATTTCCAATGCGGCGCGAATCAAGCCCAGCTCCGACGTGTCCCGCGTCTCATCCACGCCCCCCAACCATGCCTCAGGGGGCTGCCCATACTGGCGCGGATGGAGATCCTCGCCACCGGAAAGCAGCAACCCCTCGAGGCGTCCCAGCAACGCCGTCCAATCGGCTTCCGCCAGCATGGGGGGCAGGATCACCGGAGCGCCACCAGCCTGGTGTACCGCGTGGACGTAGGTCTCGCCCACAGAATACATCGGGCTATGAACCAAACGGGCGGAAGTGTCCTTCCGCCCTGTAATGCCGATAATGGGTCGCATGACTACCGACAGTGCTATCTGCGATCTTCCTTTAAGCGCGCAGCCTTGCCCCGCCGGTTGCGCAGGAAGTACAGCTGCGCGCGACGCACCTTGGCGTGTCGCAACACTTCTACTTTCTCCAGGCGCGGGGAATGCAGCAAGAAAGTACGCTCAACCCCAATCCCGTTGGAAGCGATACGGCGCACCGTGAAATTAGCGTTCGCGCCGCCCTTGCGCAGACGAATTATCGTCCCTTGAAAGGGCTGCACCCGTTCACGCCCACCTTCAACAATCCGCACATGTACTTTGACGGTATCGCCAGGCCGCAATTCTGGAATAGCCGGATTCGGCTGCAACTGGCGTTCGAGTGATTCAACCAGATTCATGTTACTTTCTCCCCACAAAATTGCCGCCCGAAGCCGGCAGCGAGAGCAGATTATACCACAGACCTTAAGAAAGGCAACGCACCCCGGCTATTTGACGCGCACCCGCCAGCCGGCCTGCAGATAATCCGCATCCCGTGGCAGCCCCCGGCTGTCCCACAAATGCCCGTTCCACTCCCAAAACTGCGTCCGACTCAACCCGTGACGTGAGATAATCCCCCATACCGTGTCGTTGGCGCTCACAGTGATATAAACCGGCTGCGGCAGAATCATCCCCGGCTCCTCCGGCATCGCTAGCGACACCGTCGCGGGCTGACACCGCACCGTTGCCGTCTGCAAAATCGGCCACAGGGCCTTTTCGGCCAACGCTGCGTGATAGACGCTGAAAAAATCCACGCCGTGCCGCATCACCGCCTCGATCCAGGGAATGAGATCCTCAGGCAGGAAAGGCGTCTCGGCCTGCCGGGAGAATTGCGGCGAGAGCACCGGGTAGATCTCCGGTGTGCGGCCCCACATCAGGCTCAGTTCGGGCAAGGCCTGATACACCTCGAAATCCAGCATGTCATCTGCCGTGCCGCCCCAGATCGGGAAGCACAGCGGCATCCACCCTCCCTGGCACAGCGGCGCGAGGACTTCCAGGGCGGCGCGATCGGGCAAATGCGCGGGCGGCGGCGTCGCAACTAGCAGGCGCGGCGCGGGCACCTCGGCCTGGCGCAACGCCTCCACCAGGGGCTGCAATTGCCGCCCGGTCAACAACGCCGCGCCCAGGTACAGGATCACCGCTTCATAGCCCAGTTCCAGAGACTGCACTATCGTCCAGACGGCCTCTTCCGGCGCGCGATCGGTGACGTGCAACCAGGCCAGGGGGCTGAATCCCAGGGAACGGATGCGCCCGATCAATCCCCGCGCAGATTCGGGGAAATAATGCGGCCCATGACCCACCTTGGCCAGCAGATGTGAGCCTTCGATCCTGGTCGCCATTTCCACAGCGCGCTGCAGATCATACGAGTGGGCCAGCCAGATGCCCTTGCCACACAGACCTTCCATACCTGTTTTCCTCTACCTTTACCTTTCCATTGGGCCTTTTCCCGCCAGTACATCCCGTTCCGGCGTCGCCGCCAGGAGAGGGCGCCCAGCGCTACGGCCCACGGCAACCCTGTAATCATCAAAAACGGGACACGGCGCAAGGCATTCCCGTGTCCCGAAATTCAAGACCGACTGATTCAGGCGCGGCGCAACTTCCGGGCGAAGATCAACAAGGCAGCCAGCAATCCCGCGGCGACAATGAGCAGCACCTCTCCCAGGCCCGTGTCCGGGGTCGCGCTGGGGCCCGAGGTTGCGGCGGAGGGCGTCGCCGTTGGACGGGTCGTTCCCGCCGTGCGCGGGGTAGCCGTGGCGCGCGGGCTGACCGTAGCCGTACCACCAGGAGCCGGCGTGCCGCCCGACTCCCCGCCGACGGCGCCCGTTTCGGAGGGCGGCGTGGGGGTGCTGGTAGCGCGAATGACGGGCGTCGGCGTTGCCGTCGGTTCCACTTTCGGCGTCGCCGTCGCCGTCGGAGTGGAGGTCGGCTGCGCCTCCACCGTCTGCGTCTGCTGCATGGCAATCAGCACCGCTTCATTGGTGGCCATGATGCGGTCGTTTTCAGCCGCTTGTTGCGCTGTCTGACGGGGATTGATGATCATCGCCCATACCACAAACGCGGCAATGGCCAGTAGCAGTAAACCGCCTAACACGGCCACGCCGATCAAGAAAGTATGATTTTTCTTTTCCCCGCCCTCTTCTTCGGGGGTCTCTTCCTCAGCATCCATGAAGACGTCGTCGCCGAAAGTGTCCCGCAGGTCATCAGCCATGGCTCTCTCCTCGGAAAATGCGTAATCCGCAAGTGATCTTCTCTGAAAATAGAACCCGTGCCAAGGTGCGCCGGTGCCCACCGGCCACAAACCTCGATAACAACACACGCAGCATTACTATACCACAAAGACAAAAAACTCATAACAACAATTCCAGATTTGCATACGGAATCAACACCGTCTCGCCTTCAAAATCCACTTTGACGCAAGGGCGACGCGCTCCGGTCTCCAGCAAGACAAACCCAGGCGGGATATCCACCACCACTCCTGACATTCCCATATAGGGCGCACGCAACGCCCGCACCCGACTGCCCAACGTCAAAGGCGTGTTCCGGTCCACCACCGTCCCGTTTTGGGCAGGCATGGGCACCGCCACATAGGGACGTTCCACATCCCCCAGCCGCGACCACGCCGGGCGATGGAGATCGGGCATACGCCCGCTCAACGCCGCTTCGCGTCCCTCCAGCGAGCGCAGCAGCTTGAAGATCGCTTCAGACATGCTCACCTTGCCCACGCCGTCTGTCGCCACGACCGGGAAGGGCATTTCCATCAGCCGCGGCATGAGTTGGGGCGAGACTCCTCCCACGATCATACCGCCTATCTGCATTTCCGCAGCCTGTTCCAGGGCCTCCTCGTCGCAACCGCTGCCGCCCACGACGACAGCGCCCTGCAAGGAAGCATCCAATTTCTTGGCCCGCAGTGACTGATGCGCCCCGCGTACCGCGACCCGCAGCACCCCGAAGACTTCTTTCCCGTTCCCCCAAACCCCTTGAATGAGAGCGCCCCAGGCTTGAATGACCGCGCCCTCACCGGGCAGGACCCGCGCCACTATCCCCGGCACGAGCGCGTTGAGCTGCACCGGCCGGGATGGCGCTTCCAACAACAGCCGGCCACGCCCGGATCCCGTCACCGTTCCGGCGAAGGGAGCACGGCACGCGCGCCCGCCCAGACCGCCTCGTGAGGCAAGCACGGCGCCTTCTGCCACCGCATCGCCCACCGCCACTTCCAGATAGGGGGAGAGCTTTTTGGGCGGCACCGCCAGCTCGCGGCTCACGTTGATGATCGCGAACTGCGGCGGGGGCGTGTATTCGGCCACCAACTGAAAGGTTTCCACATTATCCCGCTCCCGCACCAATACTTTGCCGGGTTGCGGCAATTGCCGGACCACCTCAATGCGCGTCAACGGATTGACAATGCTGAAAGGCAAGATCATCTCAGCCCCCCACGTCCCAGAGCCAGCGCTGCAGACGGTGACGGCGCTGTTCCGGATTCTCCGGCAACACCAACGGGCGGCCGCGCCCATCCACCACCAATCCCAACAGGCCACCCATGACCTGCACCTTGCCGCCGTGTCCCGGCGCGCCCAGGCCGATGTCAAAGCGGCGGTTGGGACGCAATTCCAACGTCGCGCGCTGACCCGGCAACAAGGGCCAGAGCTCCAGCTCCCCATAATGCGCCTCGACATCGAGGGTGCTGCCATCTTCGTAGATAATGCGCATCTGCAGGATCCCCTCGCCGGGATGCGCCTTGCCCACCGGCGAGATCACCGTCCCGAGCGGCACCAGAGTCCCCGCGTCGAGCGCCGACGCTGCCGCCAGCGGCTTGATCCCCGCTATCGCCCCCAGCGCCGGCGCCGCGCGGTTCGTGTCCAATAACACCGTCGAAATGCCCGTCGGCTCCAATCCATCCAGCAAAGCCAGAAGAATCTGGCCCGGACGAGGCATGTGAACCAGGCTACCCCCGGAGACCAGGATCGGATCGAAGCCCGGCAGCGCGTCCTCCTGGCTTCCGCCCCAGATCGTGCGTGCCTCACGCATCGCGCGGCGGAGCATCTCCCGCACCGCCGCCTGTTCCACCCAGAGTTCCGGCAGCTGCTGTGGGATGGTCCAGGGCTTGAGCGCGCGGTTATACAGGACGGCGAGAATCTGAGCCGCATTCATCTCTTCGGGCAGCCACTGCTGCAAGGCCGCAACACCCTCGTCTTCCGCCAACGCCAGCGCCCCGTAGACGCTGCCCTTCTGACTATGCACCGAAAGCGCCAGTTCCCCGTGCTGACACGCCGCGATGGTGATACTCGCCGCGCCCACATCCACGCCCAGCACACCACGCTCCTGCCGCCCCTCGCGGTGCCAGAGGTATTCCACCACCCGCCCAAACGCCGTCGCCGTTGGCAGCAGGGGTAGGCGGCTCCAGGCAGAAAGCGTGTCCACGCCGGGCAATTTGTACAGCCGCTGTTCGATATAGAGCTGCTCAAGCAACGCCTGCGTTGGACCGAGATGTTCCGTATCCACCGTCGGGCGGACGTTATCTACCACATCTACCGTCACGATTTCGCCCAGTAATTTGGTCACCTGCGACCGCAATTTGGCATTGCCCGCGTAAATCAGGCGGGGGCGACGATCGCTTTCGAGCATCGAAGCGCCCAAAGCAATGGCGTCGGCCAGCTCCATGACCGGCCGGCTTGCGCCACCATCCACTCCCCCTACCAGCAACACCACGTCCGGCGCCAGATCGCGCACCGTCCGCGCCCAGGTCTCCTCGGGTGAACGCAGGCCGCCCTCGCGGCAAAGCACCGCTTCCACCGAGGCGTAGATCGAAGCCACAGCGTGAGAGGCGCTTTCCAGGCTCATTTCGGGCACCAGGCCCGCCAGCACCACATGCAAGGGCTCCGGCGCACTCAAAATCACCACGAAAGCGTCCACGCCGGTCAAGCCCTCACGCGGCACGATCACCTTTCCATTGGCATGAAACTTACGCCCGGTGATGCGCTCCAGGTCCCGGATGGCGTGAACCACTCCCACGCTGACATCGTTCCAGGGGGCGCCGGCGGTCGTCAGCGTTTCTGCCTGGGCGACGAAACGATAGCTCTCGGCCACCCGCTCCAAGAGCAACAAATTGGTGTTGACCGCGCCACAATCGGCGACCAGAATAGATTCGATGGTCTGCTCTTCGGTCATGCTTTAGCTCCCCGTCAGCCTGGAAATCGCTTCCATCACTGCTCCCACCACCGCCCACCAGCGCCCAATGAATAACGTGAGCGCTGAGGTCAGCGCGCCGCCAAACGCCACGGCTAGAGCCACCGTGATGAAACCACGCCCTAGCTGCTGGACCCAGGTTCCCAGGCGTGCGGGGCGGGGCAGCTCAGCCTCCGCTTCCGCCGTGCGCGCGACGCGCACGCGAGGGGAAAAAGCAAATAACGCCAGAATGGTCCCCGCCAGCGCCAACAGGCCATCGAGAAAGGGCGACCATCCCCCCTGCAAGGTCACAGCCGCCCCTGTATCGCGCACCTGCGGGATGACAGTGCCCAGCAAGGCCCCGCTCACCGCCACCGCGGCGCCCACGCCAATGATGAAGCCCATGGAAATATTCCCGAACGCCGAAAAGCGGGGAAATCCCTTGAGCAGCAACAACGCCCCCAGGATCAGGGGCACAAGATACAGGCTACGCACCGTACCCGTAAGCCGCGTCACCAGCACCTCGCGCACCACAATCGCCAGCGCATAGCCCACACCGCTGCCCACCAACAGCGCCAGCGCCCACCGATAGAGCAGGTTATCACCGAGCAGATAGCTGAAAACCGCCAGGGTAATGATCGCGCCCGCGATGAGGGTTATCATATTCGTATCCATGGCCTTACCCCGTCTTCTGTTTGCCCGCCAGCAGATAGAACAACGCTCCCGCTGCCAGGAGACTCGCCGCCAGCCATTGGGTCACCAACAAAGCATCCAGGCGACGGCTGATGTCCTCCCGCGGCGGCAATCCACGAGCCTGCAAATAGGCCGCAACCCCCGAAAAGCCGCTCAACCATCCAGCCTGAGCGGAGGCGTTGAGGTAGGGGCGGAGCTGCGGCGCCGCTGCGGCGCTCACCCCGGCGACGAGAGGCAACGCCGGTTTCCCCTCAGCGAGCCGCGCGCCATTGATGACCGCGGTCTGTTCCACCCAGGCCTTGAGCTTTTCAGGCCGCGAGGTGAGCACCACGAGCAAGTGGGGCCCGGCGTCGGCAGTGGCGCTCGTGAGAATCTGCGCCACGCCCGCCGTCCCCCCCGCCACAAAGCCTCGGCTGACCAGGCTGTCGGGCGAGACATCAGGGCGTCCCAACGCCCAGGCAAAGCGGTCGGCAATGAGGCCGGGACCTTCCGGCAGCGTGCTCACCGCCACAATCCGCGCCTCGCGGCTCAACAAATGCTCCAACAACGCCTCAACGATGAAGTCCATCTCATCCACGTCAGCCAGGGTGTAGTCGAAGGCGATCCACACCTCCGCACCGGGTTGCAGGGCTTCAATAGTGGCATACAGCGCGGAGACATTGGGCTGCTCCGGCGGTTGCGCGAGGGGCGTTTCGGAAAAGCGCAATAACGAGGCCAACACCAGCACGAGCGCCACCATCACCCGCACCACAACGGCAGGCCAGGTCACCCGAGCGCGCGGTTTAGGCCGACCCTGGGCGCCCGCGCCACCTTCCAGCAGCTGTTGCCACAGTTGCGCCTCTTGAACCACGGTCTGCGGCAAGGGGACGGCCATGGTCGGCGCAAAGTGGGCGGGCGCGTCTACCCCCGGCAACGCCGGCAGAAGTCCCGCCAGCCCGGACAGGGGACCTTCGCTCTCCGGGGCGCTCACCGCCATCTCAAGCGCCGACGTCCCCGTCGCCGGCGACGTGGCCGTAGGACGATACGGCTGCAACCAATCAGGAATTTCCGCGCGGGTCAGCCCTTCCACAGGCGCTTCCTCGCCGGGGGGCGCTTCGGGGGCGCGGCTGGAATCCAGAGGCGCGGTGCCGGGCGGACGCAGTTGCTCCAGCCACATCGGGAGCTCGGCCTGCTCTAATCCCTCCGGCAGCGCCTCAACCGCAACAGCGCCGGAGCGCGGTCCCAACGCCCGCAGCCAATCCGGGACTTCAGCCGCCATTTCCCCCGCTCCCATCCGGGCGCTTTCGGAAGCCGGCGCTTGCTGTTCAGGCCAGGTGTCTTCGGCACTTAAATCCTCCCGACCCCCAATGGGATGTTCTTCCTCAATGTCCTCCTCCCAGGCAGAAAGCCAATCCGGCGCCGGGGCAGCAGAAATTGCAGGCGCTCCCGGCCTCTGAGCCGGCGTCTCTTCAGGCTCCAGGACCCCGGCGAGCCAATCGGGCAGGGCCGCCGGTTCCAGGCTCGCTTCCGGCTCCTGAGGTTCCGGCTCCAGGATAGGCTCCGCAGCCGGCACTTCTTCCATGATGCCAGACAGCCAATCAGGGATTCCTTCTTCGGCAGCAATGGGAGGGGCGGCGGGTGAAGGGCTGGCCGCTTCCTCAACCAGGCCAGCAAGCCAGTCCGGCAGCTCCACAGCGGGTTCGGGTTCCGGCGCCGGGGCCGCAGCCGCCGGCGCGCTCTCTTCCGCCAGGCCCGTGAGCCAATCCGGCAGCTCCGCAGCGGGTTCGGGTTCCGGGCGGGAGGGCACAGCCGCCGGCGCGCTCTCTTCCGCCAGGCCCGTGAGCCAATCCGGCAGCTCCGCAGCCGGTTCGAGTTCCGGGCGGGAGGGCACAGCCGCCGGCGCGCTCTCTTCCGCCAGGCTGGTGAGCCAGTCCGGCAGCTCCGTCGGCGTGACCGGTTCTTCAGGCGGTGCAGCCGTCTCCTCAGCCCGCTCCGCGAGCCCATCGGGCACCGCGCCAGACGTCTCGCCCGGCTCAGGCGTCTCAGGCCCCAGGAACCCCATCAGCCAATCGGGCATGGGCTGCTGAGCGCCAGTCTCGCCACTCTCGCCGGCCGGAGCCGGACGTGTGGGCAGCGAGATTCCCTGCACGCGAGGGCCGGTCTCTTCGGTAAGCTTTGCCGCGGGCGTCGCGGGCGTTTCCTCAGCCGGCACCAACCGCGTATGGCATTGGTCGCAGAAAATATTCCCGACAGGGTTTAACGTGCCACACTGCGGGCAGCGGATGCGGGTGCGGTAAAGCGGCGCACCGCACTCGCTGCAAAAGCGGCTGCTGTCACGGTTGAGCGTATTACATTTAGGACAGCGAATCATACGCCCCCCATCAATCGTCACTGTGCGGGCGCGTCATGCCAAAAAGCACCCGTAGACCGGTCAAGAGAATGCCCAACGCCACACCGAGCGCCAATCCGCGCATTCCGGCCAGCGCCGGGACGCGCTGGAGCCAATCCGCCACGCCCACGACCGTCCCCATGGCCCCCTGATAGGGCACGATGGCGAGGGGAATCGAGCCTATCAACATGACGAGGACCACCGCCAGAAAGAGCACGCTGCCGAGGTTGCGCCGCACCTTGAAAAGGCGCATCCCGCTCAACAGCAGCGTGACTGCCGTCAGCGCCAGCAACGCCGATTGCCCCGGCGCCAGCAGCCCGCGCAGCAGCGTCTGGCCGACAGCGCCGGCCGGGCCCTGCCAGAGCACCAGGACAAAGACCACGAGAGCCGACAGTACCACCCACAGGCTCGTGGACTTGCCCTTCCCGCCGCGCCGCAACCGCGTCAAATGCACGCGCAGTAATTGCAGGTAGGCGAGGATAAAGGCAAAGGCCCCCACGAACATCGCCCAATCAATGAGCACCGCCCGGATTTGGGGCAGCGGATCCACAGGAATGAACGCGCCCAGCAACACCAACAGCCCGGCGCTGATCGCCACAGCGGTAGGGAGAATACGTTTGAACATCTCTAAGGGCCTCCCACCCCCAGCACCGAAAAGAGCGCCGTGAGCACCATGCCGGCGACGAGCAGCCAGCGCAGAAAATCCTGGACGCCCAGGCTGGCCCAAAAGACGGAGCGCTGCGTCGCTTCAGCGCCGCCGGCGAACAGATCCTCGCCCAAGACCAGCTGTTGGGGCTCCAGCAGGGTGAAGAGCGGCGCGAGCCCCAGCGGCGATACCGCCCCGCCGATCGCGCGCCCGCCATGACGGATCACCGCATCCGTCAACAGGCTGACTTCCTGGTCGAAGGCGCCCAACATCATCGTCGTACCGCTGCCCTTCTCGGAGAGGTAGGTCGCTGCCATCGCCGCATACGTCGCGGGCGTCGCCGCCATGAATTGCACCAGTGCCGGGCGATAACGTTCCGGATTGCCCAG
>Ga0208197_1001535_pt1 | contig 22669 bp, 19 predicted proteins | sample AD_JPNNA4_MetaG_FD_184444 | JGI IMG/M metagenome (GOLD analysis project Ga0208197, IMG submission 184444) | Active sludge microbial communities of municipal wastewater-treating anaerobic digesters from Japan - AD_JPNNA4_MetaG (SPAdes) (version 2) | ecosystem: Engineered > Bioreactor > Anaerobic...
GAGTGAACAATATTATGAATTTATCCCCTCCTTCGAAAATAGTCGCATAGTCATCAGTCTTGTAGTCGAACCGCCAATTTTCGTCCTCGTTGGTGTGGCTTGCCACATGGCGACTCTTCCTCAATCATGTGGTTCGTATGCCTCTAGCCATGAAAGCGGCGGAAAGGTGATCGCTTTGGACCGACAGGCTGTGGCACACGAACTGCAGCCCACCACACACGCGAACAGATCGGCCACCCGAACCTTGCCCTTGCCGGTGGAGACCAGGCACTGTGTTCAGGGCCGCCGCGAATACATCGTTTGCGCTGTGGGGAATGTAGTTCTCCCGACGCATGTGCTCGACGATTTCCAGACCCAGCCCCGCATCGCCGGGCTTGCGTCCGGCGGCGCGTAAAGTCAGGAACAGCTCATCCAATCCGTGCAATCCGACGGGGCTGCCATCTACAAGAATCTGCCGATAACTCGACGACATCGCTTTTTTTCAAGGCACAACGTTCAAGCCTCGGCCATGAACGGATAATCATAACGGCGCGGCGGCAGCAGGTTCTCCTTGATCGTGCGCGGCGATGTCCAGCGCAACAGGTTCAGATAGAAGCCGGCTTTGTCATTGGTGCCGCAGCCCCGCATCCCGCCAATGGTATATCCGGTTTCATTCCGGTGGTCGGCGATTGACTTTTCAAGCGGGCTTCCACAGAGATTTCCGTGTGTTTCGTGTGTAATGACTATGCGACTATTTTCGAAGGAGGCGTTCCGCAGAATGTGGCAAAGGCAAACCGGCAATGCTCAGAATGACACCGTCGCCCGCTCCACCGCCGCGTAGACCGCGTCAATCTCCGCTTGAATCGCCAGCGTGATCCCCAGCGCGGTGACGATGTGGCAGTAGGTGCGGATGTCGTCCAGCGCGAGCCGCCGTTCGCAGCGGTCTTTGAGCCACTTCTCGCAGACCTGGTACCCGCCGACCTGGTATGCCCACACGTCCGGCGGGACGGGGCCGAAGTATTGCGCCGCATTGATGTAGACCCGCTCCGCCGTCGGATCGTAGCGCAGGCCGGTTTTGCCACGCCCGACGACGCTATCCCCCGCGCCCTCGAAGCGGCACGCCGGCGGATCGAGTTCCGGGGAACGCAGCAGATGCAAATCCACCAACCGCCGGCCCAGTGCGGCGAGTGCAGCGAAGACCTCCGCCTCCGCCGTGAAGGGGATGCGCGGGAAGTCCATGCGCAGGAAGGCGGCGTACCGCGCGCGGTAGGTGGGCGCGTAGAGGACGGCGTAGACGTAGTAGAACACCTCCTCCGGCGACGGTTCCCGCCCGTAGGCCGCGGCGAGCGCGGGCAGGAGCGCGGGGTGCAGGTTGGGTCGCCGCTCCGCCGGTTTGAGCACGGCGAAGAGGTCTTTTTGTGGGGCGTCCAGATCGGGATAGAGATAGAGAGGAAAAGTATACGATTGTACGGTTGATTCGCCGCATTTAGTCTCGACAATATGCTTTGAACAAAAGAAGTGATCAACCGTTGGTGATTTATTGCTACGTGCAGTAATCAGCGCCAGATTTTCCCCGGCCAGCATGTGGCGCATCACTTCCTCACGGCTGCGTTCGATGAGCGCCGGGTAATAAAAGAGCCAACGTGAATCGAAGGGACGGTAGAGGCAGCGCGTGAACTTTGTTTCCCAGGCTGCATCCTGGCGCAGAGCCGTGCGCGCGGCATTGAGGGTCCAACCCGTCTTGTCGCGCAAGTCGAACGCCTGACCGACCAATTCATCCGGCATCGCGGTGTCACGCAACGTCCATATCCGGCGTTTAAGCGCGTCAAGGTCGAAATCGAAGACGAATCCGTCCCGCGCCGTCACGATCCCCACGCTGTTGATCGGGAACACTTCAGGAACAGAAGGATACCGGCGATACTCCGCCTCCGATGTAGCATCGTGCGGCGTGAAGAGGTAGAACGGCGTCTGCGGCGTCAACGCAGCCCACGGGGTATCGGCGAGGGTGTGGGCATCGAGCCAGTCGTACTTCTCCTGGCGCAGGCCGTAGCAGTCGGCGTGGTAGACCTTACCCGGCCCCTTCTCAGCCGGCAAAGAGGGGGAATTTTTGACGAAGAACGCAATCGCCACACCCTGGCGGATGTCGAAGACGTTCTCATCCTTGCCGCCGTCGGGCGTCGTTTCGCGCTTGAGCGCGTTGCCGTGCAGGTCGAGCACGTAAATCGCGTCGAAGGTGTGTAGCAAGCTCTGGCGCATCCCGCGAAAGGTGGGATTGTCCAGATAGCCGTGATTGGTGATCATCCCCACCACGCCGCGCCCGGCCTGTGCGATTTTCCATTGGGCAAAGCGCAGGAACTTGACGTAATCATCTTGCAACCACTTGGGGTTCTTTTCGCCCAACGACGCGCCGTCCACCTGCTTGTAATCGTCAATCAGCCCTGTAATCCACGCGCCGGTGTTGCTGGAATGGCCGGAATACGGCGGATTCCCCAGGATAACGAGCACCGGCGTTTGCTTCTTCACCTCACCGGCCAGGCGGGATTCCTCTGCCAGGGAGGAGAGGCCGGGCAGGCGGCTCTGTTCCAGCACCACGTCGTCGAGCGTGTTGGTGAGGTAGAAAGGCATCCGCTCGTTGTCTTGCAGGCGATAACCCAGTTCGTCCAGGAAGAAGGCCATTTTCAAGTGCCCAACGGCGTAGGGTGCCATCATCAGCTCGAAGGCGTAGAAATTGCGCAGGATGTGATTCTTGATGAAGTCGCTGCGCGCGCCCGTGCCGTAGGTCGCCGTGAACGTCTGCACGGCCTCCTGCGCCGCGCGCGCCACGAACGTCATCGTCCCGGCGGCGGGGTCGAGCAGCGTCACATCCGGCGCGGCCAGCCCCTCGGCCTTGCCGAATTCGGTCTGCAACAGGCCGTGCAATGAGCGCACGATGTAGCCCACCACCGGTTCGGGCGTGTAATAGACGCCGCGCCGCTCGCGCTCGGCAGGATCGTACTGCGCCAGGAACGTCTCGTAGAAATGCACAATCGGGTCGCTGCCCTTGCCCTCGCGGTAATAGCGGTCAAGGATGCCGGGCGCGTCGGCCACCGACAACACCTCGGCGATGTCGTCCACGCACCAGGCCAGTTGATCGGGCAAATCACCCAGCGAGATAAAGCGGAACACATCGCGCAGCACGCCGATGGTGTGCGGGATGCTATGGAAGGCGGCGCGGCGGTTGAAGCCGTTTTGCGCACGCACGCGGGCGGCGAACAACCCGTAGGCAATCGTCTGCGCGTAGAGATCGGCGAAATCCCCCGGCGTTAGGCTGCCAATAAGGTAATGCTGAAACGCCTCGTAGAAGCCGGTGAGCACGCCGGGGTGATCGCGCTCGGCGGCCAATTGCTGCGCCGTCACGTCGCGCAAAAAGCGCGTGCGCTTCGCCAGTTCCACGGCCAGCGATTCCGCCGTGAAGACCGGGGGCAGGGAAAAAGCGAGGAACTGCTCCAGCAGCGCCGCGAGCGCCTCCGGCTTTTCGACCGGCGGCGTGGCGCGCAACCGGTTCAGCACCACGGGACGACCGAGCAACGCCGTCACCACCAACTCACCATTGCGATAGAGGCGAAATTCCAGGAAATTGGTGAGGATGAGATTGGGGAACGTGGCGCGGTAGCGGCGCAGTTGTTCGGAGTCCTCCACGCGATCCAGGTTTTCTTCGGTGGGCTTCTTGGCCTCGATGTAGCCGATGATGCGGTCAGCGCCGTTCCACAGGCGGAAGTCGGGGTTGCCGGCGTCGGTGGCTTTGGGCAGCACGGTGACGGCAATGTGGCGCAAGCTGTTAGCTTGCGCTTGCGCTACGTTCAGCAACATATCGCGCAGTGCCGGGTAGAAGCTCTCCTCGCGGGCATCGCCGCGCTGGTTCGTCTCAGCCAACGCTTTGAGATAGGCTGTGAACAAGGCTTTTGCTTGCATACGTGCGCCTCCGCCATGGTGCATGGATGATAGCTATATTATACGCATCTAACGTAAAGCGTCACGTAGGACAAGTTGAAAATCATATTGACTTTTGCCTGCAAATAAAATACTATTGAAGTAAGCAAAGCCAACGAAAACTGTCTGTCAACACCCTATCCTTCAAGCAGCGCAGGAGTATGCGACTAACAACGATCAGACTACTCGCAAAGGAGGTGCAGCCATGGCCGTGATCACAGTTTCCAGAAAATTAGGCAGCCGAGGTGATGATATCGCCGAGCAAGTGGCGCACGTGCTGGGCTACCATTACGTGGACAAAGCCTTCATCGAAGCCGTGCTGAGCCAATATGGCCTCGTCGAATTCGGCGCCGAATATGACAGCATCCCCAGCTTTTGGGAGAAATTCGACGCGCAGAAGGAAGAACGCCGGGAAATGATGGTCTCTATGCTGAACCGCGTCATGCGCGCCGTAGCCTGTCACGGCAACGTGGTGATCCTGGGACGGAGTGGGTTCTTCCTGTTCGAAGGCTATACCGATGTGCTGAACGTGCGCATCCAGGCCCCACTCGCCTTCAGGATCGAGCAAGTCATGCAGCGGGAACAGGTGACGCGCGACGAAGCAGAGGCGATTGTCAAACACGGGGATGAGGTGCGGGCGACATTCGTAAAATCATTTTACAACATCCAGTGGGATGCCTGCACCACCTTCGACCTGCTGATCGATACAAGCAAAATTCCTCCCGACATGGCGATCAACTGGCTGGTCGACGCTGCCAGAGCGCTTGAGACAAAAGGACACGATCGGGAACCCTCAACCGCCGCGATCCAGGTCGACCCCATTCTCGCGGCCGCTGTTTCGAAAGCGTTGAAGTGTAACGTCATTCACAGATAACAAAACCGAAACGCAGACAAACGCCGATCTTCTAAAAATCATCTGCGTGAATCTGCGAAAATCTGCGTCCCGGCTCACGACTTCGGTCGATACACCCGCAACGCCTGCTCCGCGAAATCGGCCATACTGAGCCGCAGCGCGTCCGGTTCCAGCACCTCCACCGCCCCGCCGAGGGGCAGTAGACGCGCGCGTGCCGTCTCCAAACCGTCGAAGGTGAGATCGAGCGTGAACCACCCTTCCGCATCCGGCGGGCCGGCGTGGGCCAGCGCGTCGCGGGCGCGGCTGCCCAGGTAATACGCCAGCCACTCGCGTGCGCCCGGCGCGATGCGCACTCGCACGTGGAACTGCTGATGCCGCTCGGCGCGTTCGGCGCACCACGCTTTCCAGAACGCTTCCAGCGCGAAATCGGATGGCCGCGTGAAAGGCTCCCCGGTCAGGCGCACATCCATAAATTCATTCACCCGCCGCGCACGGATGCGGTCGCGGTGCGCGAAGACCAGATACCATTCCCCAGCTTTCACCACCAGGCCGTAGGGGTCCACAGTCTGCTCAATCTCTGCGGAGAAAATGGGCCGGTATTTCACCACCAACCGGCGATCCTGCCACACCGCCTCGTGAATGACGCGCAAGTGCGGTGTCGGACCGCCGTCGTGCTCCCAGCCCACCGCATCCAGGTAGAACCGGTCGCGCACGTGCGCCTCGTCGCCGCGCCGGGCGGCGGGCAGCGCGGCGGTGAGCTTGAGCAACGCGGCCTTCAACTCCTGGGTCACGCCCAGCTCGGCCAGCGGCGTGGGGATGCTGAGCATGAACAACGCCCGCACCTCACCTTCCGACAACCCGGTGAGGCTGGTGCGATAGCGATCCACCAGCGCGTAGCCACCGTCGCGGCCCGGCTCGGCGTAAATGGGCACGCCCGCCATCTCCAGCGCCTCGATGTCACGGTAGATCGTGCGTTCGGTCACTTCCAGTTCCGCCGCCAGCGCGCGGGCGGACATCTTGCCGCGTGTCTGCAATAACATCAATAGGGATAACAAACGGTCAGCGCGCATTACATCATCTCCAAGAATCGCTTTACTTCGACGCTTCCGGCGGATCACAATCCGCCGTCCCCACAGCGCCGGATTGTGATCCGGCGCAAGCAACCGCGTGTCTCGAAACAGAAAACGTAGAGCAAACTGTTAGTTTGCTCTTGCCGCAAGCTGCGGCTACTGCTTGCGCCACCTTTCACCTGCGCAAAAATTATACTACAAAACCCTGACAGTAGATGTCAGGGATAGTATCGTATACTTTGAGCATAACGCGGGTTCAGCGGCAATGCAAACGAACCGGCGCACATCAAACGGAGGAAACTAATGAACGAGAACAACATTCGCATTGTGCAATTGGAACCACTGCGCGTCGCGCGCTTTCACGGCTTCGGGGAGGGGCCAGAGGATATCGCCTGGCAAAAGCTGGAGGACTGGGCAAAGCCGCGCGGCCTCCTGGACTTCACCGAGGCGCACCGCATCTTCGGCTTCAACAACCCGAATCCCGCGCCCGGCAGCCCGAACTACGGCTACGAGTTCTGGATCACAGTAACGGAAGAGGAGACCGCCGGAGAACCTGTGGAGATCGTCACCTTCCCCGGTGGACTGTACGCCGTGGCGGAGTGCACCGTCCGCAACCCGTGGGACGACATCCCCGCGACGTGGCAGCAACTCGTCGCCTGGCGCGAAAGCAGTCCCTACAAGGCCGCCGAGCATCAATGGCTGGAAAAACACGTGCGCGTCAGCGCGCCAGGCCATGAGTTCGATCTCGAACTCTATCTGCCCATCGCCGAGTAATGAAAATCAAGGTGGGACGCACTTTTCCTGTGCGTCCCACCTGAATAATGCTGGCGACACATTCTTAATTCAAAAACGGCGACGCCAACAGCACTACCGTCACCAGCGAAATCAAAATGGTCAGCGTCCAGGCCAGGATGTTTTGCCAGCGGCGGTTGACCCAGTCGCCCATCACACGGCGGTTGTTCACCAGTCGCAACACCAGCACGAGCAGCACCGGCAGGAGAATCGCATTGAGTGATTGAGAAAACAACATGATCGGGAACAAGGGAATGCCAGGAATCAACACCACGATCACACTCAGCACGATGATGCCGATATACAGGCTATAGAAGAACGGGGCCTCCCGCGACCGCCGATCCAGGCCACGCTCCCACCCGAACGCCTCGCAGATCGCATACGACGTCGAAAGCGGCAGCACCGAGGCTGCCAACAATGACGCGCCCAACAATCCGGTCGTGAACAGGTAACGCGCGCTTTCGCCCGCCAGCGGCGCCAGCGCCATCGCCGCCTGCTCTGCCGTTTCCACACTGATGCCGTGGACGAACAATGTCGCCGCCGTACAGATGACGATAAACGCCGAAACGACGTTCCCCCACGCGGCGCCGAACATCACGTCCATACGGGTGTAACGGTAATCTGCCATTTCCACCCCCTTGTCGGCCACCGACGCCTGCATGTAGACAATGCCCCAGGGCGTGATGGTGGTCCCGATCGTCGCCAGCACGGCGAGAATATAGCCTGTGTCACTGCTGAAGGAGGGTGTGACCGCCTGGCGCAACACTTCACCCCACGGCGGGCGCACCGCAAAGGCCGTGATGACGTAGCTTAACGCCGCCAGACACAGCACCAGCAGCACTTTTTCCACCCGTTCATACGAACCGCGCAGCACAAGGAAGCCGACCAACAGCGCCGCTAACGGTACGGTGATGTAGCGACTCACGCCGAGTAGTTCCGTCCCCGCCGCAACACCCGCGAATTGCGCAATGGTCGTCCCCAGGTTCGCCAACAGCAGACAAGCCATCGCAAATGCCGTCACGCGCACGCCAAAACGCTCGCGGATCAAATCGGCGGTCCCTTTGCCGGTGACAGCGCCCATCCGCGCGGACATCTCTTGGACGATCAGTTCTCCCGCAGTGATCACCACAATTAGCCACAAAAAGCGATAGCCATAGGTCGAACCCGCCATCGAATAGGTGGCGATGCCCGGCGCATCATTGTCGGCGCTGGCAGTGATCAATCCTGGTCCCAAAATTGAAACATAAAAGAAAACGCGTTTTAACCATCCGGGCATTCGTAGTATCCGTTTCATCAATGTCCTCCCGCACATTCATCATCTAAAATCAGAAGAACCGGGGTAAACGCTTCTTCCAGGCCGTGGGTAACACGGTATCCACGGCATCATCCACCGTGACAATCCCCAACAATTTACCGCTTTCCGGATCAACGACAGGCGCCGCCAGCAAATCGTATTTGGCGACGATGTATGCTACTTCTTCTTGTGGCGTGTAAGGCGTCACCGTTACCGGATCGAGATCAATCCACGGGGTCAGATCGGCATCAGGTGGAGCCATCACCAAATCGCGCAGGCTGATCACGCCGCGCAGACGGTGGTCTTCGTCAACCAGATAGACGTAGTACATCACTTCGTCATCGCCGGCGGCCTCAGAATGACGCAGATAGTCCAACAATTCCCCCGCACGCAGACCAATCGGCGCGTGAGCAAATTCGGTCGTCATGATGCCGCCCGCCGAATCCTCAGGATAGACCAGCAGCGAACGCACTTCGGCGGCCTCGGCATCTTCCATCAGCGAGAGCAATTGTTCGCTGGTCTGTTCGGGCAGATCGGCCAACAAGTCCGCCGCTTCGTCGGGGTCCATCTCTTCGAGGACATCTGCTGCCCGTTCGGGTTCCATATGCGAGAGGACGGCCACCTGCACTTCGGCGGGGCTTTCTTCCAACGCATCGGCCAACGTCTCATTGCTGAAGGTTTCCATCAATGCGGCGCCAGTGCGATGGTCCAGGTCATTGAGGATGGCAGCCAGGTCGGCCGGCGGCAGTTGCACGATGCGGTCGTGCGAAACCCGTAAGCGGAGCGGGTCTTCTTGATGTAAGGGGGCCACATCTTCCCAGGGAATGACGCCGGTTTTCCAGGAGCGACCGAGCAGCCGGGATAGCGCCTGACCGAGGCCCTCCAATCCCAGACGACGCAACAAGCCGCGCCCGCCGACATCCACGCCGGTAAGACAGTATTGATCGCCCACGCGCGCCAGTTGCAAATCGTTGACGCGCACTACGCGACGGCCTTCGGTATCCACGATTTGCCGGTCTAGAACGCGGTCAATCAAACGTAGCTCGTCACCGGTCGGGGTATAGGGCGGGCACTTGTCTTGGGGAACATTGAGTGTGATGCTGGGATAGAGGCTGCTCACGCACGAAGCGGGGATAAAGCGGTCGCCATTCTTATCAGCGTCGCCGCGCAGCAATAAGGCCTTGACAGGCGGAAAGTTCCGATCCACAGCGCCGACCAACACATCGGCGCACCGGCCTACAGGATTCCCCCAGGCATCCCATACCTGCCGGTTTTGCATTTGACTGACGTACAACATGCCACACCTCCTCAATGCAAAATATGAAGTCGTCCTGTCGAGAGACACAACAGGGCCGCAGCACGCGCTGCGGCCCTGTAACTCCAAGGAGGTCAGTGGCACAATGCCGTGCTGCGTCAGGTCTGCCGCGTTTTACTCGATGGGTCGGCGTCGTCTGCGCTTGCGGACGTTTCTTGTCCGAACGTAGCGTTCACTTGTGTTGTTTCGTTCATTCCTCTCAAATCAGGCCGATTGAAGCCAGCAACTCCGGGAAATTTCGATCTTTGGGAATAGATTCCCAGAGAAATTATACCATTAATCAACAATATGGAAAACTGACTTATCCCCCTGTCAAGAAAGCGCGCAACAGACCCACTGCCGCACCACCCAACACCAACCACAGCGTATCCAGCCGGTAACGCAACAGCAGGAACAGCCCAAACAATGACAATGCGACGGCCCAGCCATCCACGAGGACGAGTGGCACCAGCGTCACCGCCACCGCCAGGATCAGCGCGACGGCGGCGGCGTTCACACCGCGTAGAAATGCCTGCGCTGTGGTCGAGCGGCGCAGACGCGGAATCCACGGGCCGACCAACGCCACGATGACAAACGAGGGCATGAAGATGCCGAGCGTCGCTGCCACTGCGCCCGGCCAGCCGGCCACCAGGTAGCCGATGAACGTCACTGACGATGTAACCGGCCCGGGCGTCATCTGCCCCACAGCAATCGCATCCACCAACTGCTGCTGTGTCAGCCATCCATATTGCTCAACCACGGCACGCTGGATAAACGCAAACAGCACCATCCCGCTGCCAAAAAGCAACGCACCCACCTTGAAGAAGAACAACCACAACTGCCACACACGATCTGCCACAGGCACAACCGAGGTTAGCGGCTTGAGCGGTGTCAATCCGCTCGGCAACCATCCCACCACCGGGAAAGCGCGCCACGGCGCAGCGAGAAGTACACTCACTACGCCGCTGGCCAACAGCACCCACACCTCATCCAGACCGAGCAGCGCCGCAGCCAGACACGCCAGCGCCAACACCATCGCCGTCTTGTCCTTCAGCGCCGCGCGCCCCAGGCGATAGGTCGCTGCCAGGATGATCGCCAACACGATCGGGTTGATGCCATAGAACAAGGCCGCGGTTTGCGGCAAAACTCCCATCCGCTCGTACCCCCAGGCCAGGCCCAGGCTGATGAGCACCGCGGGCAGCAGAAACCCGCCCGCTCCGGCAAACAAGCCCGGCCATCCGGCATGGACAAAGCCGATATGCCCCGCCATCTCCACGGCGTTGGGGCCAGGCACGAGGTTGGTCGCCGCCAGTAGATCGAGAAAATGCTCGCGCGTCAGCCACTCGCGTTTCTGGACGACTTCCTGCTCCATCAGGGCGATGTGCGCCGCCGGCCCGCCAAAACTGATCGCGCCGATTTTCAAAAACAAGGCGAGCACGTCAAAAAGCCGGGATTTCACACGCAGATCACCACGATGGCCAGCATCACAGCCAACGCTAACGCCGCCGCGTCCGCCAGACGAAATTCCAGCGGCGTCATCGTCGTGCGGCCCTTGCCGCCCTGGTAGCCGCGCGCCTGCATCGCCAGCGCGAGGTTCTCCGCCCGCTGCAAGCCGGTGAGAAACAACGGCACCAACAACGGCAGCGCCTGCCGTGCCCGGCGCAGCAAGCCGCCCCGACCCGTCCCCCACTCAGCGCCGCGCGATGCCTGCGATTTGGCGATCCGCTCCGCCTCCAACGCCAGCAACGGCAAAAAGCGCAGCGTCACCTGCACCATCAACACGAAGGCGTGCGTCGGCAGTCCGATTTTCGTCAGCGGCGCGAGCAAGGCATCCAGCGCGCGCACGATCTCCGTGGTGGAGATGCAAAACGAGAGCCAACTGAGCGCCAGGATCAACGCCACAAAGCGCAATACAAGCAACGCGCCGTTCAAAAGGCTGACGGTGGAAATGGAGGCCGGTCCCCATGCCCACAATGGCGTCACAGCAGCGCTGCGCGGTCCAAAGAGAACTTGCAGCACGGCGAGAAACACGATGAAAGGCAGCGGCGGGAGCAGCCCCTTCAGCGCGTATCCTACCGGTATCCGCGCGACAACCAGTCCAACCAGCAGCACGCCGAGTGCAATCACCAGGCCAGTCCAGTGCGGCGCAGCAGTGATCGCCACCAACAGCAGAAACCCGGCCAACAACCGCGCGCGCGCATCTAGCCGGTGGATAACCGAGCCGGTGGGCAGATATTGGCCGATGTTGACAAACCGTAAGAACTCGAAATCGTGCATAAGAATCAGCGAATGGACAAATCAGCGAATGGCGAATGGCGAATGGCAAATGGCGAAAATCTGTTCAATCCGTTGACGAAAGAGTTCGAGACAATGCCTCGATGAGCGCGGTAGACGAGACCAGGCCGGGCGGGAGCACCCAGCCGCGCTCGCGCAAACCTTCGACCACTTGGGTGATGACGGGTGTGGACAATCCCAACGCACGCAGTCGCTCGCCCTGCGCGAAAACCTCCGTTACGCGCCCGTTGAGGATCGAATGTCCGCCGTCCAGCACCGTCACGTGGTCGGTGAGCGCCGCCACATCCTCCATCTGGTGCGACGAAAGCACGAGTGTCATGCCGGTCTCCTTCAGCTTGCACAGATGCGCGAGCAATTCGCGGTGCGAGGCCGGGTCCAGGCCGGCGGTCGGTTCATCGAGCAGCAGCACAGAGGGGCGCAGCGCGAGGATCGAGGCCAGCGCGACTTTGCGCTTTTCGCCGCCGCTGAGCGCAAACGTGAAACGATCCTTGAAGGCGTTGAAGCCCATCCCCACCAATTCCATCGCCCAGCGCACGCGCTGCCGCAGCGAATCGCCAAGCAAGCCCTGCAAGCGCGGCCCATAGGCGATCTCGTCGCCCACATACTGCTCGAAAATCTGCGTTTCTGGCAACTGGAAAACCAACCCCACCATACGGCGCACCGCCCGCACATCTGTCTGCAGATCGTGAAGCGCATACTCGCCGACGCGCACCGTCCCCTCCTGCGGGCGCAGCAGCCCGTTGAGGTGCTGCATCAACGTGGATTTGCCGGAGCCGGTCGCGCCGAGCAACCCGTGCGCCGCGCCCTCGGCGATACTAAGCCTGACGCCTTCGAGCGAGCGTTGCGCCAGCGGCGTGCCGAGCATGTAGGTATGACCCAGGTCGCGCACTTCGATCAACGGTGTCCCGACGACCGGCACCGGTTCGACCTGCGTGACCGGCAGGTCGGCGGCGTGATGCGGCAAGGCATCCAATGCTTCCACAAGCGCGGGCACGGTCAACAACCCGGTAGGAAGCACCGGGAAACGCTGTCGCAGGGTACGGGCCAGGCTTGCCGCGGGGGGCAAGTCCAGGCCCAAAGTGCGCAAGGTATCCGGATCGGCAAACACGGCCTCTGGCGAACCGTCCAGCGCCACGCGCCCGCGCTCCAACACCACCACCCGCTGCGCGTCCAACACTTCTTCCATAAAGTGTGTAATGGCGATGATCGTCAGCCCGGCGCGGTGCAGGTTGACCATCATCTCGCGCACCGCACGCCGCCCGGCGGGATCGAGCATGGCCGTAGCCTCGTCGAAGACAATGCAGCGCGGGCGCATCGCCAGCACCCCGGCCAGCGCCACGCGCTGCTGCTGTCCCGCCGAGAGTTGGTGCGGCGGGCGCAGGCGCATGTCCGCCATCCCCACCGTTGCCAGCGCCTCATCCACGCGCGCGCGAATTTCTGCTGACGGAAGCCCCATGTTCTCCGCGCCAAACGCCACGTCCTCTTCCACCAGCGAGGCCACGATTTGATCTTCCGGACGCTGGAAGACCATGCCCACCGTGCGGTGAATCGTCGCGTGCTGCGCCTGATCGCGCGTATCCAGCCCGGCGACGGTCACACGCCCGCTGTCCGGCACGAGCAGCGCGTTGAGGTGCCGCGCCAACGTGGATTTGCCGGAGCCGTTTGCCCCGACGATAGCGACGTACTCCCCGGCTTCGATCCGTAACGAAACATCCCGCAGCGCGGCGATACGACCGCCGTTGGGAAGCGGGTAAGCGTAAGTGACGTTGGTGAATTCGATCAAGGAAGTTTGCAGGGGATAAATAGAACCAGTGGGAAATGCTTGAAGATTATCTTGCATTGCGTCGTGTTAAACAGGCGGGACAGGTACATCTGTCGTTATACGTCTGCCGATGAGCAAGGCCATGCATTACGCCGCCATCCTGATAAAAGCGACCCTCGACGCAATTGAAATAAGTCAGATCATTGGCATTATAGCGACGAAAAACAGCATAAGCAATGTGATCGGCAAGTTGTGTGATACGTGAGGCTCGTGAATCAACAAAAAGAGGGACTTCACAAATGCTAGTCAGGTAATCTCCCCAACGATTGCCTTCGGCGCGGAAACTGCGCGCTAAACTCTGAAGACTGAATTCATAGGAGCTTTTGTCGAGGACAATCAATCCATATTGTTTTTTATCCGTTGCGATATTGCGGAGATAAATGTTGAAGCGGCTGCTGAGATCCTCAAAAGCCATCATAACTGGGTCTTGATTAGGATAAGATGCTTTGTGGATAGCGCAAGCAAAGACAACAATGTCCGAAAAAGCTTTGTCAAGCGTCAAAAGCACACGTTTGATAACTGTGATGCGATCTTCACGTCTTTTCAATTGTTTCCATGGCTCATCATGTCCACTGTAAATTGTTGCAGCATGGAATTCAACTTGCGTTGGGGTCTGAGGATCAATTTCGCAGGCAATTTCGTCAAGCTTATGTGAAAGCCAACGAACGCTTGTTTCGGGGACACAAACACCACCTAGCACGAAATATTGTTCGTCGCGGTTAAGTACAGAACCTGAATCATCGAGGTAAAGTAAATGCATGGTCGAGTCCCTACAAAAAAAGTGCCCCTTAGTTAAGGGGCAAAAATCGGAAACAAAGCCGAATCGAGTTGACCTCAAACGGACCACCTAAATGTAGCCCTTTCGACCTTACCTGCCGAGTGAGATGACTCTCAACAGATTACCCAGATGTAACCCTCTCGACTATCCATATTATAACTCACTTTGAGTATTTTTGTCAAGTGACTTTATTATCCTTCAGGTTCAGCTATAATGTCACTATCTGTTACTCAAAAGAAAGCAGGTGTCCCATGTCAAAAGATAACATTCGCAAAATCACGATTACTGGCGTTTTGGGCGCGATTGCCGCCTTGTTGGGCTGGACACATTGGGGCTTCATCCCCTGGTTTGCGGGTGCGTCGCTGACGATTATGCACGTCCCGGTCATTATCGGCGCGGTGTTGGAAGGGCCGATCGTGGGGATCGCCATTGGCCTGATCTTCGGGGCGTTCAGTATGCTGCAGGCCGCCATTGCGCCGCTCGGCCCCGCCGATGTGCTGTTCACCAACCCGCTGATTGCCGTGCTGCCGCGCCTGTTCATCGGACCGGTGGCGTGGCTGGTGTGGCGCGCGCTGGAACGCAAACCCGTGCCCGGTTTGATCGCCGCCGGGCTCGCCGGAAGTCTTACCAACACTGTGCTCGTGCTAGGGATGATCGGGCTGCTCGGTGCTGCGCCGTGGAGCGCCCTGCTGCCGCTCGTCGTCGCCAACGGGCTGCCGGAAGCTACTGCCTCTGCCATCATCACCCTCGCCGTCGTCGCCGCGTGGAAGCAAATCGCCGTCGGCAAACAGCAAGGGTCCAGACTCTAATACTTCGTCAGCAGATTAAGCGGATTAAGCAGATTGTTTAATTCTTAATCTGCTAAATCTGCTTAATCTGCTGACCATTTTGAAGGAGCTACTATGGATGATAAAACACTCCAAACACTGCTTGATGCTGCCGCACCGCTAATCGAACTGGCCGTCGCCGAAGATATCGGGCCGGGGGATGCGACGAGCACATCAACGTTGGACCCGCGTGTGCCGCTGCACGGGCGGATCACGGCGAAGGAGCGCGGCGTGATCGCCGGGTTGCCGGTGGTGGAGGCCGTCTTCCGCCGCGTGGACCCCGCCATAGTGTTCACCCCGCGCGTTGCGGACGGGCAGGAGGTGGTGCCCGGCGAAGTCGTCGCCGATGTTGTCGGGCCGGGGCCATCGCTGCTGGCGGCGGAACGGATTGCGCTGAATTTCCTGCAACGGATGTCGGGGATTGCGACGGTCACACGCAGCTTCGTCGCGGCTGTCTCGACGACGAACGCGACGATTCTCGACACGCGCAAAACGCTGCCCGGCTATCGTATGCTCGACAAGTACGCCGTGCGCATGGGCGGTGGGATGAATCACCGCATGTCGCTCTTCGATATGCTCATGGTGAAGGACAACCACGTTGACGGCGCGGGCGGCCTTCTGCTCGCCGTGGAACGCGCCCGTGCGCAGCATCCCGATTTACCGATCGAAGTCGAAGTCCGCGACCTGGATGAACTGCGCCAGGCGCTTGCCATCGAACCGCCGCTCGACCGCATCCTGCTGGACAACATGGACCTCGACACGATGCGCGAAGCCGTCGCCATCGCCGCCGGACGGGTACCGCTGGAAGCCTCCGGCAACGTCACCCGCGCGCGCCTGAAGGACATCGCAGAGACCGGCGTGGATTTCATCTCCGCCGGCGCGCTCACGCACTCGGTCAAGGCCCTTGATTTGAGCATGAAGATTCAGCCGGTTGACCAGGCCGCAAAAACAGACCCGGCGACGCGCGTCCGCGAGGCCAAAGCGGCGCTCGGCGACGGTTCGCCTGAGTTCACCGCAGGCCGGCTGGTCATCCTCGGCCACCACTACCAGCGCGAGGACGTGATCGCCTTCGCCGACTACCGGGGCGATTCGCTGGAACTCGCCCGCCGCGCCGCGCGGACCGACGCCGAATATATCGTCTTCTGCGGCGTCCACTTCATGGCCGAAGTCGCCGCGATCCTGGCAAAACCGGGCCAGCGCGTGCTCATCCCCGACATCGAGGCGGGCTGCTTCCTCGCCGAAACCGCCAGCGAACACCTGGTCGAAGAGGCGTGGAGCATTCTCGACGCCGCGCTCGCCGCTGCAGGCAGCAGCGCCGACGCCGAAATCACGCCCATTACTTACGTGAACTCCGATGCGGAACTCAAAGCCTTCTGCGGACAGCACAACGGGACGGTCTGCACCTCCGGCAACGCGGACAGGGTGCTCAAGTGGGCATTAAGCCAGCGCCCACGCGTGTTCTTCTTCCCCGACCAACACCTGGGCCGCAACACAGCGCACAGGCTGGGCATCACCGACGACGCCATGCTGCTGTGGAACGTCCGTCGCCCGCCGAGCGCGGAGGCTATCCACGCCGCGAAAGTCATCCTGTGGCCCGGCGTGTGCAATGTCCACCAACGCTTCCGCCCGGAGCACGTCCACGCGATGCGCGCGCGCTATCCAGGCATCCGCATCATCGTCCACCCGGAGTGCAAGGCCGAACTGGTCGCCCTGGCCGACGACGCCGGCTCGACGGCCTACATCCTCAAGCAGGTGGAAGCTGCGCCCGCCGGAACGCAGTGGGCCATTGGGACGGAAAGCCGCCTCGTCCACCGCCTGCAAGCCGAACATCCCGATCAGCTTATCCTCTCGCTGTCGGACATCCCACCCTTCTGCGCCAACATGAGCCAGATCACCCTCGCCAACCTCGCCGAAGTGCTGGACGCCCTGCTGCATGGCGAGCTGCTCAGCGAAGTCACCGTCGAGCCGGAAACTAGGGAATGGGCAAAAGTAGCGGTAGAGAGAATGTTGGCTCTATGATGCGAGTTACAGTCAAACCTGTGAATCATGTAAAGGAGTTCCAAAGTGATACTGCCCTGCAAACATGAAGAGCGTGTAACTCGACAAGTACAGCCCACTATTGATCTACTGAACAATCTGGATGTGTGGCATCCAAGCGTTTTGCTTGAACACGCCATTCAACCTGAAGATTACAAATCGGGGTTGGTTTTCCGTTCCGCAATAGAAAGTATCCGTGGTTCATTCATCGCATCATCAGTCACCGGAAGGCAAGGGTTAGTTGCGGATGTTCTGGAAAACTTATATCAGCGTCAGATGATAGAAGAGTACAAACAAAGCAGTGGTCAAGCACGCTATGATTTCACTATTGGCGTCCAACGCAACCCTGACTATTTTATGGCATTGGAGGTCAAAGGTGGAGAAGGAAACAGCATTAACATCTCTGAAAGACCCCTTTGGGCAAGGGAATTTGGTGTCTGGTCGCATTTGGACGGGGCGATTGTCAATCAACCAGCGCATGGTGCCCATTCTATCATCCATCGTTTGACCAATGAATTGGTAAGACGGGGTAAAGCTGTTGATGTTCTGTTTTTCAAAGATCTACTCTGTGGAACTCCCACGCGCCCTTGCCCCAAATATGCTGAGTGTGCTTCCAGCGTCGGGCTGAAAACTGCACCGGACATATTCTTGTTCCCCCAAAGCGTACCAACGCTGGAACAGCCTGAACCCTCAGTTCACACCTTACAAACGCTACGCTTGCCGCAAATGATCCTTGAAATATTCGGCGTGTCTCCCGCCGACTACGAAAACCACATCTGGCAAGTGCAAGTGATACTCGAAGAGTTGCAAACAGATCATCTACGCCGTGTTGTAAGGGTATACCACAAAGGCAAAATCATCGATGAGAGTATATCGCGAACTTGGCGACAAAGAAGGTGATACTATTGGAAAGTATAAAAGAAGCACGTCAGCTATACTTGTTCGATAAAGGCACAGTTTTCAAAGAGCTTGATGCTAGATTTTGGCATGGCTCTTTCCTGGCCAGAGAAAGCACCTTGCAACAGCTTTCTCCTTATGTAGGAAAAATGAAATCTGGTATGGCTAAAGTGCTTGTTGAGTTATATTCTGATCCAGGTGACATTGTATTCGATCCTTTCTGTGGATCAGGTGTAGTGCCTTTGGAAGCCTTGTTGGCAGAGCGTGAGGCTTGGGCTAACGATCTAAGCCCCTATGCCTACGCAATCACACGCGCTAAAATGGAAGCGTCTGGTAATCTCCATTATGATATCGACACTGCCCATCGGATCATCAAACAAATAGAGAAAGAAGCCCCAACGGTCGATATCAGCACTGTGCCCGAATGGGTTCAAGAATTTTTCCATCCCGATACATTGCGTGAAGTGTTAACAGCCTTCCGAATCCTGCAAGAAACAGAAAACTACTTCTTACTTGGTTGTTTGTTAGGCATCTTGCATCACGTGCGGCCTGGTTTTCTATCTTACCCATCGAGCCATCTCGTACCCTATTTACGAAAAAAGAAATACCCGCCTGAAGAATTTCCCGAAATGTATACATACCGAGATCTTCGCACAAGACTTCTCGCCAAAATCAGGCGTGCTTATCATCGGGCAGCCCTACCAGTAAATTGGGAAGATCGTCGTTATCGTCTGTTTCAAACAAATGCCAGAGACCTGCCTATTGAAGATAATTCTGTTGATGTTATTATCTCAAGTCCACCTTACTTTGGCGCGCTAGACTACGCCCGTGATAATCGCCTACGACTCTGGTTTTTAGGATACCGGGATTGGAAGGAACTAGATGCTAGTTTGACAGCTAACGCTAAGGTCTATATTCCTCAAATGACAGAGTGCCTTTTGGAAATGGATCGTGTGCTCAAACCGGAGAAATACTGTGTTTTGGTTCTCGGTGACGTTGAGAAAGACGGCAAAAACCTTCATACTGCTGAAATATTGGCCGACTTAGCCATCAATGTAACACAAGGGCGCTTTGTCGTAGATGAGATCTATGATGACCGCATCCCTGACGAGCGGCGCGCGCGACGAAGAACCCAAACCACCAAATTCGAGCGTATTTTGGTTATGCATAAAAACTACTGAGAAATCGCACATCGCAGTTACCCCAAGGAGAAAACTGTGCCCATCGAAACTGACGTGCTCATCATCGGCTGCGGAATTGCCGGGGCGGCGGCGGCGTTGCAATTGGCGCAAGACCACCAGCGCCAGATCACCATCATCACCCGCGCGCACGAACCGGACGAGGCCAACACTCGTTACGCGCAGGGCGGCATCGTGGCCGACGGGGAGGGGGATTCGCCTGACCTGCTGGTGGAAGATGTGTTGCGTGCAGGGGCCGGGCTGAGTTGGCCGCCGGCCGTGCGCCTGTTGGCCGAAGAAGGACCGGCTCTGGTGGAGCGCGTGCTCATCGAAGAGTGCCGCGTCCCTTTCGACCGGGATATCCACGGTGAAATCTCCCGCACCCGCGAGGGCGGACATTCCCTGTCGCGCATCCTCCACGTGGGCGATACAACTGGGCACGCTATCGAACAGGCGATGCTCGCCCGGCTGCGCGAATTGCCCAACGTGACCCTGCTCACCGGCATGACGGCGGTGGACCTCATTACCTCATCGCATCACAGCCACGACCCGCTCGCCATCTACGAACCAATCACGTGCCAGGGCGCTTACGTGCTGGATCGCACCGAGAACGCCATTCGCCGTGTGTTGGCGCCGGTGACAATCCTCGCCACGGGCGGCGTGGGGCGCATCTACCGCCACACCACCAACCCGCCCGGCGCGCGCGGCGACGGGCTGGCCATGGCCTACCGTGCAGGGGCGCGCGTCATCAACGCCGAGTACATCCAGTTCCACCCCACCACGCTGGCGGCGCCCGGCGCCGACAACTTTCTCATCTCGGAAGCCGTGCGCGGCGAGGGGGCGCGGCTCTACACGCCAGACGGGCGGCATTTCATGGACACCTACGCGCCTAAGTGGGGCGATCTGGCGCCGCGTGACATCGTCGCCCGCGCCATCCATCACGAGATGTTGGAACACGGCTACGACCACGTTCTCCTCGATCTGGCAAGCGTGATGAACGCGACGCACATCCGCGAGCGCTTCCCCAGCATCTACGCGACGTGCCTGCAAGCCGGGGTGGACATCACCGCCGGGCCGATCCCCGTTGTCCCGGCGGCGCACTACTTCTGCGGCGGCGTGCATGTGGATTTATGGGGACGTTCAACCATCGAGAAGCTGTACGCCATCGGCGAAGTGAGTTGTACCGGCGTCCACGGCGCGAACCGCCTGGCGAGCACCTCGCTGCTGGAGGGGCTGGTGTGGGGCGACCGCGCCGGGCGTGACATCCGCACCCGCAACAACCTGTACCACGTTCCCGCCGACACCATCCCGCCCTGGCAAGATGTCAGCGCAGGCGATGCCGCCGACCCGGTGCTGGTCTACCGCGACGCCCGCACCATCCAAAACGTGATGTGGCTCTACGTCGGATTGGCGCGCAACACCCACCGGCTGGCGCGCGCACTACAAGACCTCAACCATTTGTGGGGGATGATTGACGAATTCTACCGCTCCACGCGCCTGAACGACAACCTCATCGGCCTGCGGAATATGGCACAAGCTGCATGGATCGTCACCCGCGCGGCGTGGCACAACCGCCAATCGCGTGGCACGCACTACCGCGAGGATGCCGCCGATCACGAATTCGCCGGTCTGGGCGACACCGAAGGCCCGCTGCCGAATGCCATCGCGGAGTTTTGAAAGAGGCAGGAGGCAAGAGGCAAGAAAGGATAATTCTATCCTGCATCTTGCATCCTTTAATCTTTTACCGGGAGTAAAACAATGACCTATGCTGACGGTTGGTCTGCCATAAACCTGGAAATGCCATCCCGTGTGCCGCACACGGAGTATTCCGTCACGGAACATTGGGACGTGATTAAGGCGGTGACGGGTCTTGACGTGAACCCGTACAGCCCCGCTGAGTTGCGCTGGCGCGGTAGCCTGGCGCTGATGGAAGCCTGGAACTTCGACTTCCGCTGGTCAACGCTCATTGGCGGGGAAGAGCTGGCCGCGTGTCACACCGATATGGGGCACGCGGAGTATGCCGCCGGCGGCGTGGATCGCCGCGACACCATCACGTGCCCGTTCTCGACGCCGGAGGAAGTGCTGGCCTTCGATCCGTGGACGGTCTACGGCCCACGCGACCAGGCTGAACTGACGCGGCGCTTCGAGGCACACTACCGTCATCAACGGGAAGAGACACCGGAGCAAGTGACGATGACGGGCGTGTACGTCACGCTGGTTTCCGGCCTGATCGACATCTTTGGCTGGGAGATGCTGTTGCTGGCGGCGGGTGTCGATCCCAAAGGCTTCGGCGAGGTTGCCAACCGTTACGCGAGTTGGATACAGCAGCATTTCGACGCACTTGGCGCCGCCGACGTGCCCGTGGTCATGATCCACGACGACATCGTGTGGAGCGCCGGGCCGTTCATTTCGCCGCGCTGGTATCGCCAGTACATCTTCCCCAACTACAAGAAGCTCTTCGCGCCACTGCTGGATTCCGGCAAGAAGATCATGTACACGTCCGACGGCGATTACACGAAGTTCATTGACGACCTCGCCGGTTGCGGCATCCACGGCTTCGTGCTGGAACCGTGGACCGACATGGCGTACATCGCCGAGAAGTACGGGCACACGCACGCGTTCATCGGCAACGCCGACACCCGCATCCTGCTGAAGGGTGACAAAGCCGCCATCCGCGCCGAAGTGGAACGTTGTATGGCGATTGGCAAATCGTGTCCTGGCTTCTTCCTGGCCGTCGGCAACCACATCCCCGCCAACACGCCGGTGGAGAGTGTGTTGTATTACCAGGAAGTGTATGAGGAGCTGAGTAGACGGTAGACAGTAGACGGACCCAACGCTGTGGCCGGTCTCCGACCGTGCCACCGCAAGGTTGACACAGGCGCGGTCAGAGACTGGCCTGAGCAAACCACCAACGCTGTGGCCGGTCTCCGACCATGCCGCCGCAAGCAAGGCTAACTACTCCGTAAAATAAGAAATCGGAACTTTCTGACAAACCAGTCAAATGTGTCACAATGACCGGATGAACAAACAACACGTACAACTCAGTGAAGAAGATCAAAAATATCTGGAAACCTTAACCAGCACAGGTGAATTGAGCGTCAAAGTCTATCGGCGGGCGCTCGCTCTCTTGGAACTGGATCGCGGGAAAACGTATACAGCCGTGGCAGAAACGATCAACGCCACCCTTCCGACTGTATCGGGATGGGCAGCCAAGTATGCTGAGGAGGGCATAGCTGCGCTGTACGATAAACCCCGTTCCGGCAGACCCGTAGAGATTGATGGGCTCCAAAGGGCGAAAGTGACCGCGTTGGCGTGCAGCGATGCGCCGGAAGGCTATGAACGCTGGAGTCTGCGGATGTTGGCGGACAAAAGCGTGGAACTCGGGTATTGTGACCACATCTCGCATACCGAGGTCGGCCACATTCTAAAAAAACGTTCTGAAACCGCATCTTAAGTGCAATACCTTCGCCAATTAGGGCGAGTCCAGCACCGGTTCGGGCTGGTGAATACAGCCTAAAGCCATAATCCGCGCATAAATGCGGGCTAATAAAACCGGCTCAGGCATTTCCGGAAGGAATTTTAAT
>Ga0208197_1001543_pt1 | contig 22557 bp, 10 predicted proteins | sample AD_JPNNA4_MetaG_FD_184444 | JGI IMG/M metagenome (GOLD analysis project Ga0208197, IMG submission 184444) | Active sludge microbial communities of municipal wastewater-treating anaerobic digesters from Japan - AD_JPNNA4_MetaG (SPAdes) (version 2) | ecosystem: Engineered > Bioreactor > Anaerobic...
TTATTTTTGCTTTTATTGGCTTATCTATTGGTATTCAGCCGCTTATTGGTTTTAATTATGGAGCACAAAATTATACTCGGATGAAAAAAGTAATTAAGATGTCCAGTATAATCTGTTTGGGAATGTCTGCTGTCTTTACCTTGTTTTTTGCTCTTTTCCCTGGAGAACTAATTGCGGTATTTATTAAAGATAAAGCAATTATGAAAATTGGAACACAGATACTGAATGCCTATGTTTTTGCTATTCCGTTTGCGGGTTTGGGAATGATATTAATGGCTACACTTCAAGCAATGGGAAAGGCAATACCTGCTTTCATCGTCTCCTTATCGCGTCAGGGAATTGTCTATATTCCAATGTTATATTTGCTGAATTATCTTTTCCAATTCAGCGGTTTGATCTATGCAATGCCTATTGCTGATGTGATAACTACTATTCTATCGTTCACATTTGTGTATCATATAACCAAACGGCTGAAAAGTTCCCCTTGACACAAAAACCCCTTTATAAATAAGAGTTTAAGAAATAGAAATAATAAAATATATGGAGGAAAAAATGTCCACGAATCTGAAATGCGACTGCTCAACCGATAATGAAATAGTAGAAGTGGAAAAAAATTATGGAGGAAAAATGTCTCAAAATCTGAAATACGGCAACATTAGCAGCAGTGAAGCAATGGAACTGGAAGAAAAATATGGAGCTCATAATTATCATCCTTTGCCCGTGGTTTTAGCAAAAGGAGAGGGTGTTTATGTTTGGGACCCTGAAGGAAATCGTTATTACGATTTTCTTTCTGCCTATTCAGCAGTAAATCAGGGGCATTGTCATCCCAAAATTATTCAGGCATTGATTGATCAGGCAAAAGAGCTTACTTTAACCTCACGCGCTTTTTACAATAATAAGCTGGGAGAATATGAAAAATATATAACCGAATATTTTGGTTACGATATGGTTTTACCTATGAATTCAGGTGCTGAAGCAGTTGAAACGGCAATGAAACTTGCCCGCAAATGGGCATATAATGTAAAAGGAGTAGCTTCCGATTCAGCTATTCTTATATTTGCAGATAATAATTTTCATGGCAGAACTATATCTATTATTTCTGCTTCTTCCGATCCGGATTGTTTTGGCGGTTTTGGTCCATTCACTCCTGGAATTGTGCGTATTCCTTACGATGATGCCAATGCTTTAAAAGAGTATCTGGAAAAAAACGGCAAAAATGTAGCTGCTTTTATTGTTGAACCAATTCAGGGTGAAGCGGGTGTAGTTGTTCCTAAAGATGGTTATTTAAAAGATTGTTATGACCTTTGCCATCAATATAATGTGCTGTTTATAGCCGACGAAATTCAAAGCGGTTTAGGCAGAACCGGAAAACTTCTTGCTTGTGATTATGAAAATGTGCGACCCGATGTTTTAATTTTAGGTAAAGCACTTTCCGGAGGTGTATTACCTGTTTCAGCTGTTTTGGCAGATAAGGATATTATGCTGCAAATAAAACCTGGAGAACATGGTTCCACTTACGGCGGTTTTCCTCTTGCCTGTGTTGTAGCTATTGCTGCCCTGGAAGTTATTAAAAAAGAGAAATTGACTGAACGCTCTTTTGAATTGGGTGAATATTTCCGCAATGAACTACGTAAAATAGAACATCCTATGCTCAAGCTAGTGCGTGGAAAAGGTCTTCTGAATGCAATTGTAATTGAGCCAATGAATGGATTTGAGGCATGGGATGTGTGTTTAAAACTGAAAGATAAAGGTTTGCTTTGCAAGCCGACTCACCGTCATATCATTCGTCTTGCTCCACCCTTGATTATTACCAAAGAGCAATTGGATGAATGCATTCAAATTATCAAAGATGTTTTTAATGATTTAAGTGCAAACTTAGGTCAATAAATAACTATAAGGGGTGGCTTTTCCACCCTTTGTTTTTTTAATTATGAATAATTCAGCAAATTTCAAAAGCGGCTTTGTAACTATCATCGGTAAACCCAATACCGGTAAATCAACTTTAATGAACCTTATTTTGGGGGAAAAAATTTCTATTACTTCTCCCAAGCCACAAACCACCCGTTATGCTATTAAAGGAATATGGAATACTTCTGAACATCAGATTATTTTTGTAGATACACCCGGCTATTTAAAACCCCGCTATGAACTGCAGGAAAAGATGCTTAAAATTTGGCATAATGCTTTAAAAGATGTGGATTTGATTATTTTCTTAACCCAAATTGACGGTTTTCCCACAGAATATGACAAAGAAGTGCTTAACCAGCTGAAAACTTTAAAAAATCCTCAATTGGCTGTTTTCAATAAACTTGACCTCAATCCGGATGTAGATAGAAACGAGCTGGTAAAATATCTTCCCGAATCCATAAATGAGTTCTTTTTTGTTTCTGCTAAAACCGGAGAGAACATTCCGGAATTGATGGAAGCAATTAAATACTATATCCCTTTTCACGAGCCCTATTACGATAATGATATGCTTTCCGATTTGCCAATGCGTTTTTTTGCTCAGGAAATTATCAGAGAAGCAATCTTCCACTTTTTTGAAGAGGAAATCCCCTATTCTTCAGCTGTTCTGATTGAACGCTTTAAAGAATTTCCCGACAAGGTAATTATTGATGCTGTAATTTGGCTGGAAAGAGAAAGCCAAAAACCTATTCTTATCGGAAAAAATGGCTCCTCCATCAAAAAAGTAAGGGAATATGCAGAAAGAGAACTTACCCGTTTTATGCAAATGCCGGTTCAAGTGCATTTATTTGTTAAAATTAAGCCCAAATGGAGAAAAAAGCAATCAGCACTGAGAGAACTCGGTTTTTAGTGTAGCCAGAGGAACAGCATCTTCCGGCTATAGATTAATTTCTACCCAAACACCTAAACTAAAAATAGAAGTTCCATCCTCAGTTTTTTTATCGGAATTTACTTCATAGCTGCCGGTTAAGCCGCCTCTAATATTAACATCAAACTGATAAGTTGCCTGAGGTGAAATGGCAAAACGGCTGGTATTTCTATCTACTTGAGAGGTAGTGCTACCCTTGGTTTTATCAAAATTATTTTCGTAGGTTATTCCCAAAGAAGATGTCAGTTCATTTTTAATATGTATTTTCTTTTTAGTGAAGGGAACAGAAAAACCTTTTGCTGCTCTGAAACTGTAGGAAATATTTCCGTTCAGTGATTGTGTATTGCTGGTTTTCAGAATTTCGTAAGTATCCATATCGGTAATGTTTTTGGTTTGGCTTAAAGAGAAACTGAGATTGGTAGAAACGACCTTAAAAAGATTACCCGTAAAGCCCAGCAAGGGATTCAAGGCATAAGTATAGGACTCCTGTTTGGGCTTAACCCAATCCAGATTTCCATTTTGGCGGACAGTATATTGAAAACCGGTATTTAATCGTGAACCGGAAATGTATTTTCCTAAACCAAGCAGGGTCTCAATATCCATAACAGATAAAGTAATATCGGGAAAAGTGTAGCCAATAGTTTGATTACTGGCACTGGCATATCTTCTGTTAGACATCAGAGAACAGTTTATAATGCTATCCACTCTACGAGAAAATGTTATTCCGCTACCTAAAGTGAGAGTATTATCATTAGAAATGGCTTCCAGAGAATCGTAAGGAACTGTATGTGGTAAGCCAATTTGAAAAGAAAAAGGAAAAGGATTGGTTTTACGGGCATAATTCATCATATAAGTATTCTGATAAGAAGCAGTTATATTTTTAAGCATAGCAAGAGCATTCACAAGAGTAATTACAGGATTAAAACCTGGTTCTTTGGTTTCTGAGGGTTTGGTGGTTTCAGTTTCCTTCTCTTCTTCTTCCGTCTTTTCTTCTTTTTCACCTTTCCCGAATATGTCTTCCATAAGTTTATTCACTTCTTCTTCAGAAAGGTCTGCCAGTTTACCTTCCGCTTCTAAACGAGCAAGTTCATCTTTGCGTTTTTGGATTTCTTCTTCGCTTAATTTCTGTTCTTCTTCTTTTTTCATCTCTTCCTGTTTCTTTTGTTCCCCTTCTTTTTTCTTTTCCTCTTGTTTTTTTTGTTCTTCCTGTTTTTTCTTATCTTCTTCAGTCATTTCTGTTTTAGCTGAACCTTCATCTTCTTTACCTTTGGGAGAAACACTTTCAGGTGGCAGTTTACTTTTCATCTTCATTGCCCAATTGGATAAGAGAGACGAATTCATCAAGGTTAAATTCATACGTATAGAACGGTTTGTATTGCCATCTCTCTGATAAGTATCAACTGCTTGACTTTCAACATATTGAGTGTATTTTCTTTGAGTATCGGTATATCTTGCAGAGACGGAGGAAGTAAAATTAAACACTTGGGGCAGGTAATTGGGACTATAATTCAAACCTAAATCCTGAACATATTCCGTTTGTTTACCAATGTTAATATCATAAAGATAGTCCTTTTGCAGTAAATCGCGTTTTGTATTAACCCGTGCCGTAGCGGTTAAATCACTTAACAAACTCCAGGAGAGATTATTATCGGTAGTAATAGTTCTTGTATCCGTTGTCTGAGAACGTTTATTCCAAACCAAACTGTCAACGGTAGTTAGTCGGTCCCAGCTTTTAGGTTCGTTACTGCTAAAGGTTATACTATTACTGAAAGTATTGGGGAAATAGCTCAAACGGTAGTTCTTAAATAATTTGAAGCTTGTTTTTTCAGCAGGAACATTCAGGTTATAATTCAAAGTTCCTCTATATGCCAAAATGGTATCCACTGCGGTAGAAGTATTATTATAAGAGCTTTCAATTCTTCCGCTAAGGGAAGTTCTATACACAGTATATTGCAGAATTTTGTTTTTAGGTGCCTGTTTTTGGCTGAAACCAAAATCAGCGCTGTAAGCCAAACGTTCTGTCTTTTCAATTTCTTTCAGTTCAGGGTCTGCTATATTATCTCTTAAAAGGTCGGAATTTGCTCTAAACCTGGGAGTTCCTAAAGAATAATTTCGGGTAAGAGACAAAGGCATATCCAAATTCCAGGAATTGGGAAACAGCTTATTCAGGAATATTTTATTCGTAATATTGAGGGATTGAGTGCTGGTAAAGATATTACTGCGTCCGCGTTGAATTGTAGTATTAAAATTCTCGCTTTTATCCTCAAAATCAACATTTATAGTGGCAACATCAGCAAAAGTGCCACTTACACTAAGGCGTTTGGCAATTCCTAAATCTTCATAAGGATCGGCAACTCGGATATCATTAAAATATATAATTCCGCTGAATTCTTTTATATCAATTTGATTTGCATAGAAATGAACTCCGGGAACATAAACTCCTAAATAGATATCGCGGATATTAATCAAGCTTGGTTTACCACGATAATATTTTCCCAGTTGTCCTTCATCACCAGGAATTATATTAACTAAAGAATCCGCTTCCGCATTAGGATTAATTTCTTTCAGGGAAATAAGGTCTTGCAGATTATATTCCAGCTGAATCCAGTCGTTAGCATTCATTTTAGCATTATAAGGACGAACCGGAACCCTTTGCCTAACTTGATAATAGTTCAAGGAATCAGCTCCAATCCGAAAAATAATATAGAGCGAATCCAAATTGGAATAAGAACCTTGAGCCGCTTCCGGATAAACCCAAAAACGGATTTTATCGTAGGAAAGCAGATTTTGAGTATCCAGCATACGCTGTCTTAGTAAACACATTTGATCCCGTTGCAAATGGTTCACTTCCAAAGTTAAAGCCGATTCTGCCGATTCTTTTTTTTCTTCAGTATACCAGGTTCCAGCAGGTGAAGTATAGTGAGTAAAGTTCTTCTGATTAGTTACAATTCCGGAAATATAGCTTGTATTTTTCGCTATCAAAACAGAAGGTTCAATTATAGGATTATAATATTGAACATAGCTATTGGGGGGTGGAGCATTACCATATTTGAACTGGCGGATAAAATTATCCTGCCATTTATTACCAACAACGGATATATCTGCGATGCGGACTTTTACATCCATCTGGGCATCGGTATCCAACCAAATTCTGGCATAAGATATTTTTTGTAACGAGGGCTGAATATTAGTTCCGGAACTGTTTACCATTTGATAGTATTGTTCATCATTAAGAGGAATCCGAAACATCCGCCACTGATTGTAAGAATCCACTACCAGAGAGGAATCCGGACTCGTAAGCGAAAAAGAATAACTGAGATAGCGGTCTAAAGTGTTTAAAACTCCATTACCATCAAGGTCTTCAGTATCCAAAATTCTGTTTTCTTCAGTTCCATTCACACCTGAATAATCATTGCCACTTGCAGGATAGGCAATGTCATTAGGATCGTGACCTGGCTGATTTTTAGGAATTCCATCCAAACCGATATCTTCACTGATTGTAAGAACTCCATCGCGATTTACATCTTCACTGTTTAAAACACCATAACCACCATATTCAGTATAAAAATCTTCGTTAATATCGCCAAGGTCTATATGCATCGTCACATTAGGGTAAATATTAGTATTAGGATAAAGAGGTTCCAGCTTAGCATAAACCTCCAAATATTTCTTTTGCGAAAAATCAAGTTGGTTGCCCAGATATTTCATAATTCCAGCCCAGCTATGTGTTGTGGAACCTGGAATTTGAACAGGATTCGGTTTAACGATCATAGTAAGCACAGTTACATATTCATCCTTTTCCTGTTCCGTTAAAGTTGCTTCTGCTTCAATATCTTTTCTTTTCACATCTTTGGGATTGAACCAGTTTATTCTTCCTTTAGCATAAGAGGTTGAAAAGGGTTTACTTCCCAACATCCAGGTATTATAAGTAACCCCTAAAGGGTAAGAATCCATAATTGATTCCATATCATCAAGATATGCTTCTTTTTTCTTGCTTTTGGGATCACCATAAATATTGGGCATTGTAAAAGCAACTTCACCGGACAAAGAAAGCTGGGAAGGAGCCGTAGTATTAATTAAAGGCAGGGCATCCAACCATTTAGTAATAAAAGCCGGTTTGAAAGTTAATTCACCATCAACATCTCCCATCAGCATTTCTATATTTTCATTGCCGATTCTGGGGCGTCTATCGGAAACATCTTCACTGCGATAAATTAGAGTTCCTCCCAGTTTTGCATAATCGCTCAATTTCCAGTTTGCCCTTATCCCGGCAAGATTTTTCTGTGCCACACTAAAGAGGGTGCGGGATTCAAATTCTATTTCAATTTTAGCATCGGGATCTTTTCCGGCAGCAGTTAAAAATGTTATCCTGCCAAAATCGTAATCCACTATATAATCAATATTTTCTCTTTGTTCATTGCCGTTTACTTTAACTTTTACACTTCCTTTAAGCACACCCATTGAAGAAAGCTCAATTGCTTCCCGACCAATTTTACCTTTAATATTAATAAAAATGCTTGTGGAGTCCTGATAGGAATATTCATCCTCATTTTCTTTGCGGTAAATTATGCCATCTCCCAAACCCCTCATTGGCTCAATAAAAGGCATAATAATCCAGCCATTGGTAAGATTAACGGTAGCATCATCTCCATTGATAAGTCCATCGGGACTGCCATTAGCATTTAATCTTAAGTAGTCATTATAGGTAGAAATATCCCCAAAGACCAGATTATCGGGTAAATTATAATTTCTGGTTAAGTCCACATTAACAGTATAAACCTGCAATTCAAAACCGTCATTTTTAATGTTGGTTCTACCCATATCGTATATATTGCGCATTTGTAAATGCCAGGTATTGAGTTCATCATTAGGATTGTATGGAATATATTCCTGATATTTCTTTCTTAGAACTTTCACATGTAAGCGACTGGTATCAGAATTGGGAGGAGGAACTTGAACTCCATCCCTGCGAGTATATTGAACCCCCAAAGTGGCAGTCCGATCTATAGTTTTCAAGATAGTAATAATTCCGCTGTCATAATCGGTTACAAAATCCGTTCCTTCAATTAATTCATCATACCACGGTTCATAAGGAGGTCTCATATTATTGGAATAGTAGATAGTATCTCCTACTGCGGAAGCGGTATTATTGGTATAATTGGCATCATCATAAAACAAACGCACAGTTCCATTTGCCGGCAAAAAATTTACATTTACCATCCAGGAACCGTCTGGAGCGGTTTCAATTGCATTATTTATCCAACCTGGAGGTATATTAGTTCCGGTTTTAAGTTGGTAAAGTTGATAGGGATCGTGCAAATAATACATTGTTCTTCTGGCATATTTCCAGCTGCTGACCGTGGAAGAATCCGCCTGACTTTTACCTATGTAGGTCTGAGTATTTTTTTGGCTTTCTTCTTTACTGGCAATTACACTTAAGTCCAAATTGCCATATTTGAATTTACTGGTTATACCAAAAAGTCCCTGTGAACTGGCAGAATAGCTTACATAGCGCGATCCGCTTAAAGAAAGAGCAATATTTCCCCCTTCAATACTTTGGATAAATTCGTCATCATAGCCCGTATATTTTACATTTACATTGTTCATATCAAAGAGTTCTTCATCCTGCTTGGAATTGTATTTAAAGTTTACAGCAATTTTATCACCGATAGTTCCTGAAAGACGAAGGTTGGTTTCCATTTCCATTTTCAGGTCAAACACATTTTTCCCTGATTGATCATATATGGGAACCTGTTTTCTATGGGTATTACTAACCTGCATAGTAAGTTTTTGAGTTCCATCCAGATTTAAGCGTCCTGCAGAAGAACCAAGAACCTTTTGCATCGCTTTCGGCATAGCAATTTCCGGCAGTAAAGTAAGGTCTTTAAATAAACCGCTGGTAACTGTCTGCACTACTTGTTCTTGGGTCTTGAAATTAGCAATCAGGGATTTATGAAAAACCTTTGTTTGCATATTGCTGAAATAACGGTCAAAACTAATCGGAACATCGGGTGCAATTTTATAATTACCTACTTGAACGCTTAAAATTACTTTTCCATTGGCAAAATCAATTTCTTCCTTATATTCTGGTGCAAAGGCAGGAATTTCATAGGGCTTTGTCTTGTAATAATTCATACCTTTGTTTATCTTATAAACTTCTATCCGATTGTTAATAATAGGATTGTATTCAGTAAGGTAAAGACGGGGGTATAATGCTTTTTCTGTTAAGGGATCAAGCTCGTGTTTTATTTCCTTTTTGGGTCTGAAATATCTGGCAGGAAAAATGCCTTTTTGCTCTGTTTGATCGTCTTCCGGTGGATTAGAACCATCAGGAACCGTCTCTGTAGCCCACAATATAGTTAAAGCTAATAAAATCAAACAGGCGAAAAGCTTTTTCGTCATAAATTCAGGATTATTGATTCAAAATTTTGCCTAAAGCCAGATAAAACCCGTCCAGAGTAAGACCTTTATCAATAGTATTAATTTCACTAAGGTAGGGTTTTATCAAAGAAGACATACCACCGGTAAGGATTGTTTGAAATGGTTGTAGTTGTGAATATTGCTCTTTGATTTTAGCAATGAATGTATCCAGCATAAAAGAATGACCGTAAATTATTCCTGAAAGCATTGCTTCCGTAGTATTCAAACCCAGAAGAGCCGTAGGAGAAACAAGCTCAATTTCATATAGTTTTGCTGCTTTACTGAATAAACTTTCAGCTCCAATTTTTATTCCGGGAGCAATTATAGCACCTTCAAACATTCCTTCTTGGCTGATAAGTTCAATCGTTGTGGCTGTTCCCAAATCTATTATGATTGAAGATGTCCGATATTTCTGCCAGGCAGCATAAGCATTGGCAATTAAATCTGCCCCGATAAAAGAGGGATTATCCACTCTGAAACTGATTCCTAAAGGACTAAGTGCATTTATTTCATACACTTCTGCCTGTATATATTTGCTGCATAAATGTTTCCAAACCCTTGTAAGCTCGGGAACTACACTGCCTAAAACAATATAGCGAATGTCTTTTAGCCCGAGTTTATAACCATCCGGTAGAGTTGTGGACTCCAGCAAACTGCCGAGCAGAACATAATATTCGTCAGAAGTATTTTCCCGACTGGATTTCAGACTTACCGTCCAAATGGATTTACCTTTCAAGTATATGGCACATACGATATTTGTATTTCCTATGTCCACTACCAGAACCGGCTCTTGCAATAATAAATTACGCATAATCCCTGCTCAATATCATTTCCTGTAAAGATAATAAATCATACACAAATAGCCATTTTTGTTATAATTCTTAAATAGCACTATTCTGTCAATAGATTTCTGTATTTGAATTGATAAGAGAAACTTATCTTAAATTCCTAAGAATATTCCGAAGATAAGTTCAGGAACAGAGTTTTGTTCATTTTTTGAGAGCTTCAATTTCGGGAAATATTCATAAAATTTCAATTCCAGAAGGGCAATTATATTTCAGAGATATTAGTGCCTACGAAAAAAGGATAACGAAAAAGTATTTAGTCCCTTTATTTATTATATAAATGCCATCTAATATAATACATTAGCCCTATATTTTGTCCATAAGCGCAGAAATATGCATAATTAATTGTTATTTAGTCAATTAAGTAACGACACCGTAACACTTCCGTAACACTTCCGTAGTTCCGTTACGGAGTTGTTACTTGAGTGTTACTTTATCATAACGGGGTAATGTATGTATAAGAGGAAGGAAAATAATACCGGAAAAATCATAAATGCAATCTTTATTTTTAGAAGGGCTTACGCACCCATCGCTATCATTTTATCGCCCTGACGGGTTTTGAGGAATCTAAACCTTTCAAATCCTCTCAATCCTTTCAACCAATTTTACCAATCAAATCTGTGCTATCCGTTTTATCTGTGAGAGCTTATTGTTTTATTTACTTTCAAATTGCCAACTGCCATCCCAAGTATCCCAATCAATAATTTCGCAACGATTCAACATAATTCTACTTGGTTCATCCGAGGGTAAAATGGCTAAAACCTCTTCAAAAAGGGTTTTTGCTTGGTTTTTTTGTCCAGCAAGCATTAAATCTAAAGCGGTTTCATATTTATGATACGCAGAAATTAACTCCGGTTGATTTTGCATATTTTCATGTGTATCAATAACTTCATAAATTTCACAGGGATTTAATTTACCCTTCACTTTCACCTTATCCAGTTTACGACAAAAGACGGTATTGCTAACTGCCCGATAAGTATATTCATCAATAATAATAGTGGTAAGATAATATTTATTCAATCCTTCCAGGCGGGAACCGAAATTCATTTTATCGCCAATGCCGGTATAATTGAAAATTCTATCGGAGCCAATATTTCCTACAATTACTTCTCCTGTAGCAATACCAATGCCGATACGGAAATTTTTCAGGACAGGATGGTCTTTATATTCCTCTTTGATATTAAGAACAATTTGGCGTATAGCAAGAGCGCTTTTTACGGCATTTTCTTCAAAACCGGGATAAGTTACGGGAGCTCCAAACAAAGCTAAAATAGCATCTCCTATATATTTATCCAGAGTTCCGCGATGAGCAATGATGGTCTGTGTTGCCCGATTGAAATAGTTATTCATAAATCCCGTTATTTCAGAAGGGGTTAGCTGTTCGCAAAAAGAAGTAAAATTGCGCACATCAACATACATAATACTGATATACTTCTTTTCTCCACCTGCTTTCAATTTTTTCGGTTCCTTCATAATTTCCTGGATAACTTCCGGAGAAACATAATGCTCAAAAGCATCCCGCACCATTCTTTTTTCTTTACCCTGCTCATGTGCTTGAGTAATAAACATTGCTAAAAAGCCCAAAACCCAAGGAACAAGAGTATAATTATAATTATATATATAACTCTCTTTCACATAAAGCAAATAAACGGCAGGAATAGAAAGCAGAGAAATAAATAAAAAAACGCTAATAGATACAAATGGCTTACTGCGAGGAATAAAAATAGCCATAAAGAGCAAAGCCAAAATATTAATTATTAGTAAAATACGGGAATCCACCCAACGCACATAATTTTCTTCCAGCACATTCCTGATAAATGTTGAATGTAATTCCACACCTGGAAAGGAGTTGTCCAAAGGTGTTATTTTACTGTCCTTCAATCCGTAGGCAGAAGTCCCTACTAAAATAAGCCGGTCTTTAAAATAGCCGGAAGGAATTCTATGAAAAAGGACATCGGAAAAGGAAATATAACGAAATGTTTTATCAGGACCTCCCTGGCCATAATATTTAAAATAAAACAAACCATCGGGACTAAGAGGCAATTCACTCACAATTTTTTCTCCGGAAAGCAGCTGACAATTGCGGTTCAACTTTATTTGATCAACACCTAATAAATCTAAGCAAATCTGCATACTGAAATTCAGATAAGCATTACTGTTATATTGCAAAAAAAGGGGATAATCGTGAATTTTTCCGGAAACATCAGGTTCAATATTGGCAAAACCAATTCCTCTTGCTGAATTTGCATATTGAGGAATGGGAGGTATAGGATATTTTAACTGTAAAAAATGTTTGGGCTGAACTTTCCAGGCAGTTAATTTATCGGGAAGAGCTCCCGTATAAGAAGGATAATCACTGTTGAACATAGATAAATAAACCATTCCGGCATTTTCTATAGCTGCGGCAAAACTATCATCAGTACTTAAAGCATCCATAATTATATCCGGATTTGCCGTCAGACCTTCAATTTCAGGACGTAACCTTTCTCTGGCATATCCCTGAATGCTGTCGCTTTCCGTAAAGAAAACATCAAAAGCAATAGCCACAGGTTCATCTGCAGATAAAATATTAACTAAATCGGCAAAGAACAAACTGGGCCAGGAAGAAAACTGTCCTAATTCCTTGATGCTTTTTTCATCTATATCCACAATGCAAATTTGGTCATAAACACCTTTATATTCACTGTAGGTAATAGCATTGTGAACTTCCAGAATAGTATCATAAATACTTAAATCCAAAGTTCTTAATAAAATACTGATAACTGGCAGTTCAGGCAATAAAATTGAAATAAGCAATACTGCTATAGCAATCAGGAAATAACGCAAACGGGACATCAATTAGCTTACTTTTATTTTTCCGGTGGCAAACTATCCAGTGCGGAACTATCCGGAAAATCCTCCTTGAGCTGTTTTATATGTTTTTGCAGATTAACTTTATCTCCCAGTTCATCATAAATCATAATCAAACAAGTATGGGATAATTCCGCATCCTTATCCAGAGGTGACTGTTCAATTACTTTTTCAAAAATCTCCACTGCTTTAGTATAATCTCTAATATCCATATAATTTAAGGCATCTTTAACCTTATATTTCGGTTCAGAATACCAGTATAATTCGCTTTCCGGAATAATTTCAGCTTCTTCTCTTCGGATTCCTGCAACCTGACTGGCTTCACGCTGTTCATTTTGAGCTCTAAGATTATTGATTCTTTCCCTTAACTTATTTGTGTAATTAGGATTGGCTAAAGCATCCGATTGGAGTTTACTGATGCTGATTTGAGTGTTGGCATTAATAACCGCAACGCTGCCATTGTTCCATTGAATCTCAGCTTTGGAATCGGGACCTGTTTTAATATAACCCTCAGGTTCCACTTCCATATTCAAGGTTGCTGGCTTATAGGTGAGATTTAGTGATTGTTTATATTGCACCTCACCTACTAAAAAACGAATCTTACCTACAGAAGCAGAAAAAAGACATAATGCTATTCCTGCAAAAGTGATAATAAGCATAGTTTTCTTCATTTTTTTACTCTCCTATATATAGCAAATCGGAATATATTGTGGGGTTAACATCACGTAGAAGGTTTTTATTGCTCATCCGATTAAAATATTCCCTGGCTTGACTTTGGTTTCCGCTTTTGTATTCCAGAATACAGAGGTTGCGTAATATTGGATCCTTATCATTACTAAGTTCTAAGGCATTTAAATAGTTGATTCTGGCTTCGTTATAGTTACCTCCGTTAAATTGGAGATTGCCCAAATTGATTAAAGCACCAAGATTTTGAGGATCTTGAGTTAAAATTTGATACCATAATTCTGCAGCTTTTCCGGGACGATTATTTTTCACACACCACAGAGCATATTGATTGGCAACCTTTAGATTGGTAGGATATTTTTTAAGCGTTTCCACAAATTTCTCTTCCTGAGCTACCTTTCCCATCAATTTTATGTTTTCAATTTCAGTTTCGTATTTAGTTATTGCCTGCGTTTTATTGCTGTATTCATAACTGGAAATTTGTTCTGTGTATGGTGCTGGAGGATATAGCTGATGTGCAATATCAAATTCAATTAACTGTGGGTCTATTCCTTTTTCAATTAGCATATTATAATCCTTGCTGGCTTTTTTCCAGCTGGCGGTAAAGGTTTCTTTACCCAAAAGCGTTGTTTCAATAGGAAGCCAGTATTTTTTATTTTTATAGATGAACTGGCTTGGTTCAAAACCAAGAGAGAAAATCTCTTCTGTAGTTATTCCGGTATTGATAACCAGCATAACATGCCCCGGAATATCTATAAAACCGCATTCTACACCTATTACCGATAAAGTAGCAGCCAATAGAGCAAGCAAATCGTCACAATCACCAGCTTTTTGAGTTAGGGTCTGAAAAGGAAATTGGACATTATCTATTTCACTGCCGGTCAAATTAGCTGTAGACATATCCGGAATATATCTGATACCATTAGCACTATAAAAACACCAAACCTGAACTGCGCGTTGGATATTTTTATTAAGTTCTCCCACGGGTTGAGTTTTGAAAAGTTGAGTGATATGAGTATTTACGAAAGTGCGCAAATTTACATCTTCAGGATTGATAAAACAGGCATACTGTTTACGATCTTTCCAGTCCATAGCATTGATACCCTGTGCCTGAATAATGGCACTTTTATTAGCAGCACCTTGTTTTTTGTTAAATATCCATTCAACCTCCAGATCCGCATTAAAAGTAGCGGAACCATTTTTGCAGATATCAAATATCCTGTTGTTGATAGGAGCTATAATATCCACGGTAAGTTCTTCACCACCCATTAAAGCCGGTATAATTTTCTTATAAGGACGATCGGTTATTTGGGGAATGGTTACAGTTACAGAAATATTCTCAATGGAAATTTCACGCGTATTATAAAGGGTAACGGTTCCAATAGGATTGGTTTTATAATATTCGCAGAGGGCGGGAAAGACCTTGTAAAATTCAAGTTTCTTAATTTCTATCTCATCTCTTGTTTCGTTATAATATTTCCTTGTTTCAGAAGTAGTTCTGGCTTTTTCCTGTAAAAGCTTATTATCAGGTGCATATTTAAGAGCAATTTGAATTTCTTTCCAGGCATCATCATAGCGTTGCTCTTTAATTAGTAAATCATGATAGAATTCGTGATAAGCAGTTGTGGTGCTATCAGAAGCAATATATTGATAGATATTATCCATCACTGTTAAAGCTTCAGTAGAACGAAATTCCTTATCCAATGCCTGAGCATAAGCAAAACCGTATTTTACTTCAGCGGGCATTTTTTGATAAGCAATAGCAAAATTATTTGTAGCTTCCCTCGCTTTACGACTTTTGGCATAAGCATTTCCCAGACAATAATAAAATTCTGCTTCGTTAGGATTGAGCTGAATGGCATCTATATATTTGTCAATGGCACTCGCATAATTTCCGGATGCAAAATAGCAATCGCCAAGAAGTTTTTGAATAACATCCGCACCCTGGTTATTGAATCGCTGCAAAGTTCTTAATAAAGAATTGATTGCGGTCTCATATTCTTTATTCAACATTTGCAGTTCACCCAGTTTAATATTATTATCCAGATTATCTTCCACAGCAATCAATTCCCGCATTGCAGATAAAGCATTGGCATAATTCTGCAGTTTTTCTTCAGCTAAGGCAAGATATCGGATTACTTCTTTATCGCGGTTAAAGTTAGCTAAATAGGAATTGCAGAGTTCCTTCACTTTAGCATAATTTTTATCCATATAATACAATGCAATCAGCTCGCGCATAATATTTTGGTCATCGTTTCTCTTAAACTTTTCCAGATAAGCAATACCCTGCTTATAATCCCCCATCATTCTGTATATTTCAGCTTTCCAGATGGCAGTATCTATCAGCACTCCCGTAATTTTTTCTATAGAGTCAATGCTGGATAATGCCTTTTCAAATTCGTTCCGACTGATATACATTTGAGCTTCCAAAGTATAATTCTGCACTAATTCTTCTTTAAAATTAACACCTGAAAAGATTTTGGAAGCTCTATCCAATGCTACTGCTGCCTCTTTATAATTCTTATTCTGAGATAAATAACGGTAATAAGAATAAGCATCTTCAATTTCTTCCGAAGGCGGACCGCTTTTTCCATCAGCAGAAATTGACTGCACTTTATAAGTATTTATTTGTGTTTTCGGTTCGGTAATTACAAAACGCGGCTCACTAACTTTATATGTTACACTTTGAGTTCCATTGTTTTCAATTACTAACCAATTTGATATCCCTTCTGCTGCATCCCAGGAAAGTTCTGCCTGTTTATTCTGATTTACTATAAAATGTATGTTCTGGGGTTTCTTGGGACTGAAGTAAAAAGTAAGTAATCGTGTATTGACAGCCATTTTATCACAAATGTAAAGATTATTATCAGTTGGATTATAACGGATTAATTCAATTTCTGCAAAACCGGGGAAAATACCGTTAGCATTTTTGGTAAAGTACTGATGTTCTGTATTGTTATTATAAATAATGTTCAACTGCTGTGTTAATCCGTCAATATAGCCAATCCTGTTTTCGTATAAAACATCAAAAGTGCTTATTCTATTAGCTGAAACTAATAGTTTTAAGTTTTTGTCATCATCCAGGGACATCTTATAAATAGCCGAATTATTTGCCAGAAAATATAGTGTTTGACCACTAATCCGCAATAATTGAGGTTTTAAATTTTTACTCTTAAAATCTAAATTAAGCATATGAGCAGAATTTTCATTAAAGATAGCAATCCGAAAATTATCCCTGTCTGCAATATAAATTAAACCATCGGAAGAAATGGCTATACTAACAGGCATATTCAATCGTCCATTCTGATTTCCTTTTCCGCCAAAGGAATCCATATAATCACCCGTTAATGCATTATAAATAAAAACCTTGCAGGATTTACTATCTACCGCATACAATTTATTATTAAAGACAGCAATAGCATCGTAACCTTTCACTCCTCTTTTCCCTTCAGTTATAGCATAAATATTAAAAATGTTGCTGTTATCATCTTTACAGGTAATGGCATCGGTGGTCTTTTTAGCTTTATTATACTGCACTGTGGTTGTATGAACATAATATTTTCTGCCGTCTTGAACAAGATAATCCTTGGCTTTCGGTGCAGTATTTTCCAGCAATTTGGGTCGTATTGTAAAAGGAGGTTTTTGCAACACATTCATTGTAGAAAACTCGCTATCCAGATAGAGTTTAAGAGTTCGGACTTTGCTGTCCAATATCCCTAAAAGAACTTTTCCATTGTTATCTACTGTTTTGATAATAGTTGGTTGTTGAAAAGAAACCAGAGATACATTAGTATCTTTTGATCCCCAGGTTGATCGGGGAAATAGGCGTCCGGAAGCATCTGTCTTGCCAATCTTGGTACTCAGAGCATAAATAACATAATACTCATTATATTGATTAATGGCAGAATCGGCAATTTTATCTGCTTTGCTATCTGGAGTAGAAAATGTAAAGCTACCGCAGGGTGTAAGATTATGATCAAAATGCAGCATTGCCTGATTTCTGCCTTTGTTTATCAGAATATGAATTACCTGGTCTTCTCCCAAACACATAGATATAGGTGCCATAACCGAAATTTTACCCGTAAACATACCTTCATTGGTAAAAGAAAGCAATTCATTTCGTCCTGCATCCAAAACATAAATAAAGCCCTGATAATTTACCAGAATACGAATAGCTTTTTTAAACTGAACAGCGGGTGAACCCTTAAAAGATATAGTTCTTAAATATTTTCCGTCGTATCCATATAAATAAATTGAGCTGGCTTTGGAATCCAGAATATATAAAGTTGTTTCATCTCCTGTAATATCATCCGCCTTACCAGCATAAGGAAGTTTGGTAAATATCGGTTGCAAAAATTCTTTCTTGCTAGCATCCCATGCTTTAATTATGCCTTTTGTATTATCTACACAATATGCAACACTACCCTGAAGATGAAAACAATCAACTCCAAAGGAATTAATCTTATCAGTAGAAACAGGAACTATATGCACATGCTGAGGAATTGCTAATAGCGATACCCAACTAATCAAGATAATTGCAATCAGGAAAAGGGATTTTTTCATATTAACTCCCTGTTTTTTCATAATCTAAATTATGTTATCTTCACACAGCACCAAATCTTAAAAACCTCCTTTTTCAAGAGGGCTTTAAGCCGACAAATCCATTTATTTTACGCAGAGATAATAACCAGTTCTTCAACTTTATATCCTCCACTTTTATCTTTTTTCTTTTACTTCAAATTATCTTATTCTGTCAAGGAAAAAATTATCCTGCAAAAGCTCCAATTTTTTTAACAATATATTTGGAACGAAGTTAATTGTAAAAAAAAGCACTTTTTAGCGGATAACTCCTAATTGCATTTCTTAAGTATATTTGTAAGCATTTTAACTTGTCTTCAATCGCAATAATACTGATGAATTAAAATGCATAAACATTTTTTCTGTCTTATATGAAGGTTGTGTCTTAAAGGTTGGTATAAATAAGGTTAAGCCAGAGGAAAAAAAAGGTTGAGCCGAATCCCGCACTTTGTTTTGATTTTTTTTAACAAAACTAAAAGACAAGGAGAAAATCATAACTTAACCGAAGAGAAAGAAAGATGAGAAGGCGGAATTGGTCAAGTTAATTCAGTTAGTAATGCTAGGAGATATTGTTAAAGTGTTGGAACACCGCATACAAAAGATAGTCGAAGAAGAAGTTATATATTTTCCATTTTGATAGGGCATATAAAGGAAAAGTAAAATGTTTTTCCTATAACTTTTAGCTCGCTAATGAAAAAAAGCTCTCCGAGCTTTATTGGTATGTTTTATAGTTTTCTTCGGATTAAAAAGGTATTTTTAGCGGATTTTTCTTATATTACTGATTTATCAATCCGGATATTGTATTAGTATGATTCTGGGAGCGGAAACTTATCAGCGTGTGGAAAGCAGAACGAACTACCGCAATGCCCAGAGCAAGGTATCCAAGACGGACCTTCTGTGGTTGTTGCTACTGATCAAAGACCTGGTAGGCTCCAACCCATGGCAGCAAGGTAGTTTATTTGGAAAAAGAACTTGACTAGGATTTATAAGATGAAAAGAATGCAATTAGTTGCTTGGTCATACATAGATTGTGAGTAACGAGTGATAACAGATGCCCTCAAAGAACCTGAGAAACAACGAGTTGGAATTTACACCAACCTTTGATACTCAACTGTCCAAACAAGTTTTCGAACAAGATTATATCATATTTGTTGATAATGTGATAGGTTGATTTGTCCATTTGATGGCAATTTGAAGTTTTGGGTAAAGGTTTATACTGGGAACTTCTCCTTGGCATTGCGGTTCGCACTCGTAATGCCAATTGGGTAACACCGGTTTCATAGCTCTTGAGCAATTTTCAGCTTGACAGCCAGGAGCCGGATAAGATTTATAACAAAGTAGAAACACTGCTGGAGGTGAGATGAGCTATAAGGCGCTGGCACTGCTAGTTACGATATTGACGATCGGGGGAGGATTGGGTGGCCAAAGGCTGAAGCTTGACAACGCGAAGCAGCCCAGATATGGCCTTCTGATCGGACCGGGATGCAGTTCGCTTGATGAGAGACACAAAGATACGGGTAACTGGAACATCTTTCCCGGCTATTTGGTGGGAGGTTTTGTCCGCAAGCCGCTCACTTCCTGGCTGGATGCTCAGGCTGAGATCCAGTTTGTGAGCCGCCGTGCTTATCGCATCTTCGACCATCCTCAACCCTATGTGTTTGATATGAAGGTAGATATAGATAACAAGCTGCTACGCCTGCCGGTTTCGCTTATCATTGCTCAGCCTCTTGATCATGGCATAATCACGGCTTACATGGGCGCGGGGCTTTCGCTGGGCACTCCACTGCAAGTGACTATGACCAAAGAACTGCGCTACCAGAATCAGAGCGTGAGCACAACCCAAAACATCTTGGACCAGTATCCCATCCCTATGATCGGTTATCAAGCTTTGCTGGGTATCAAAATTAGCCCGACGTTTTCGGAACTGCGGTTTGGGTGCGACTTCAGCAGCTTCAATGCTCCGGGACTGGGTTTGAACGAGCTAAAGCAATGGGAAATCTGGTGGCTCTTTGGGCTCACGAATAAAGATTGATCAGATGTCAGTCAGGTGCTTGGGATAACCTCTTTCCGAGATACTGCCGTTGAAGAACAAAGCGTCTCCATCCCAGCGTGGATCTATGTTGTTAACCCAGTTCAGATAAAAACTCGTGCTCACGATCCCATCGAAGATCAGGCTGTAATCCCCGGTTTCAGGATCGTAGAGCCTTAGATCGCTCACTCCGTACGCTTTGGCAGAGATTATGATCCCCTTTTCCTGTGGTAGAAAAGCAAAGGCGTCGCAGTATTCCATATCCGTTTGCTGGCCTGTATCGCTGTCATAGACCTGCAGTTTGCGATTAGCCAGGAGGGCAAAATAGCGGCGGTCGTGACTGGCGGCAAAAGCGCATTCTGGGTCCGAAGCTTGCATCAATAGCTGGGCAGTAGGGTTATCTGGCGAAACCCGGTAGATATTTCCCCTGCAGTGATAGTAGTATTTGTCCTGCAGGGAGTTATACCAGGCAACATCAGCCATAGGGGTGACGGAAATCTCGATCATTTCCAAAGTTTGGAGATCCAGCCTCACGATGGGGCCGATGTAGCCGCCATAATAGCCAAGTTTCCTGATGGCGGTGAGATATCTGCCATCCGTGGAAAGAGTTGGTCGCAGCAGCGTCTCAGTGTTGGCCGGAGTGAGGTTGCGGAGTCCTCCACCGCTGAAACCGCACTCATAGAGATCACCATTGGCGGCAAAATAGAGCTTGCGGGTGGTAGGCTCAAGCGCCAGCCAGCGCTTGTCGGAACACACCAGGGTGTCCGGAGTGAGCGTGTAGGGCATCAAGTCCAGGCCCTTGCGGGTGATCTTGTTTCCTATGTAGAACACCTCATCATCAGAGTAGTAATAGGGATAGCCGTAGCACTGGTAATAGGGATATGAGTAACTATCTCCGTAGAGCCGGCCGTCAGAGGATCTGAAATTGCTGCCGTCCGTGTTTATGCTGCCGGCGTAATTGCCCCCGTGAATGCCCATATCGTCCCCTAACCAGCAGGAGCCCAGAAGCAAGCACAGCAAAGCCAGGGCCAGCATCAGCAGGCACATTAAGTTTGAGCGGGTGAATATTAGTTTCATAGTAGGTCTTTCTCTTAGAACGCTAAATCGCGCTTGCATTTTGTGTCAAGCAAATTGATTATTGGCATTTCCATCTTTTTTACATAGGGTTTTTCAATGTCACTTTCATCCACGATAAAGATAGTTTCATCTGTAATATAGGGTTTTATTAACTTTAACAGCGTTTCATCAATGTGCTCAGCATAGTCGTTTTGGCCCAAATTCTGATATAAACGCTCAGAAGTAGATTTGGTAGATACATTGTCCTAGATAAATTTTGAGATATTGTGTATAAAGGGTGAGGTATGATCTCAAAGGTTGGTGTAAATAAGGTTAAGCCAGATGAAGAAAAAGGTTGAGCCAGATCCCGCTCTTTGTTTTGATGGTTTAAATAAAACTAAGAGACAAGGAGAAATTTATGACTCAACCGAAAAGAAAGAAAGATGAAAGAGCAGAATTGGTCAAGTTATTTCGCACAATGCTTCCTGGAGAGTTAGTGAAATTGCTGGAAATTGGCATCCAGAGTATCATTGAAACTGAGCTTATCTCAATCTTGGGAGCGGAGCATTATCAGCGTGTGGAAGGCAGAACGAACTACCGCAATGCCCAGAGCAAGGTATCCAAGATGGTACTTCTGTAGTTGTTGCCACTGATCAAAGACCTGGTAGGTTCCAGGACGAAAAAAATCTTTTCAATTGGCGTGGACAGAGCTTACTAGAGTAGCTCAGGGTCTTAAGATTGAGAAACTCACAAGTACTCTGCAGCATCAGAAAAAAGAACCCAAAACGAAAAGAAACGAGAAGAGGCACCTCTTCCGGCAGGTGATCGTGAGTTGCCCGGTCATCAAGATTGCGACCAATACAGGTGGTCAGCTTACCTGCCGGGTAATGGTATGGCTTTAACCGCAGACCCTTATGTCTTACTAACTGAGCTTTGATTCGGTTCAACATCGCTTTGGTTATACAATTTCCTTGTTCCAGATGTGATCATCGATACAGAGCCATGAAAGCACTGCCCTGTATGCTGACAAATAAGGATGGGTAAGGATGAGACCGAAAAAATGGCTAGTAAAGGGTATAAGTACCCCCCTACCAGAGATTATAAATTGCACTAAGCAAAAACTGGTAAAAGAAAAAATAAAAAAATATATAAATGGGTGTTATTGAGACAGGTAGAGGGAATGCAACCGTTATGAATACCTATATTAAAAAAAATGGTTGCCATCTCGACAGTATATCGGGATATGCAACCGTTATGAATAC
>Ga0208197_1001554_pt1 | contig 22446 bp, 21 predicted proteins | sample AD_JPNNA4_MetaG_FD_184444 | JGI IMG/M metagenome (GOLD analysis project Ga0208197, IMG submission 184444) | Active sludge microbial communities of municipal wastewater-treating anaerobic digesters from Japan - AD_JPNNA4_MetaG (SPAdes) (version 2) | ecosystem: Engineered > Bioreactor > Anaerobic...
AATTGATTGATATAGGTAGTCATGACGAAGTCTATTAAAATCTAGCCTTCTCGTCTTCAGGATGGACTAGCGCTCGACCCCGCCGCGCGCTAGTCCATCCGTGGACGTCGGTCGGTTTTGGCGTTATTATCCCATATGTGTCAAATTTTTCAGGGAGCGTCGCGTCGGTTATGCGACGGTTTCGATATATGGGTCAAGGGCGTTTCGACTAAGGCGTCGTCTCAATTTTTTTCTTTTTTGCTATTTGATATTGCAAGTTTTATTTATTTATTATATAAGATATTGTATCTATGGGAGAATAATTTATATAGTAGGAGTTTTGTATGCATATTCCCGATCATATGTTAAACGGAGCCGTTTGTCCGGTATCGGCGGCGGTAATAAGCGTCGCGGGAGTCGCGACGGCGGCAGTTTTAGCTGTTAAAAGTAAGGATAAACCCTCGCCGTTGAAATTTGCGGCTATCGCAATGTTTATATTTGCCGCTCAGATGATGAATTTTCCGGTTTTAAATGGGACGTCGGGGCATTTTCTGGGAACGACTTTTGCCGTCGTACTGTTGGGAATACCGTTCGGCATACTTTCTACAACGGCGGTTTTGGTCGTTCAGTGCCTGGCTTTTGGCGACGGCGGATTATCCGTTTTGGGAGTAAATATTCTAAATATGGCGTTGATTGGAGCGATACCCGGAGCTGCGCTTACTTTTATTTTCAGATCAAACTTTAGGTTTAATAAAATTCAAAAAAGTATTTTAATATTTGCGGGATCGTGGCTATCGATAGTTATAGCCGCCTTTTTTTGCAGCGCCGAATTGGGAATATCGGGAACTATAGATTTTACGACGGTGTTTTCGTCTATGGTCGGAATACATAGTTTGATAGGAATATTTGAAGGAGTTATAACCGTAGCGCTATATTTGATTGCGACGTCTGAAAAGGCGCAAAAATCCGAAAAACTATCTGTCGGAATACTAGCCGTATCCGCCGTAATTATCGGTCTGGTTTTGAGCCCTTTTGCAAACGGTTTTCCCGACGGATTAGAATGGGTTGCCGAGAAATACGCTTTTTTAAACGAATCGGCGGCTCCGTTATTAGCGTCCCCGTTTAACGATTACTCGTTATCTTCAATTGATAATGAAATATTGACTGTAAGCGCCGCCGGATTCATAGGGGTAATAATTACTTTTATTGCGGTAGTCGGGCTTGGGTTTTTATTAAACTTCAAACGCGACGACGCTCAATCGACGGTTAAATAATTGCGCATTTTATAAACGAGGGGCTGTCTCAAAAGTTGTCATTCCGCCCTAAACGGCGCGCGTATTGTCGTATATGCGTTAAAAATGACACATATGCGTTGGGTTGAAACAGCCTCCTTATTATTCCAGTAAAAAAGATGTAATTTCAAATTTTAAAACTTTCTCTTTTTAATACGTTCAGCCCTTTGATAGATAGCGTTACGACGGGGTATTTCCCCTGTTTAAGAAGGAGATATTTCGTTTTAATGAGTAAATTTATTTCGTTTGCTATTGTTTTAATATCTGCCTCTTTTAACATTCCGAATTCGTCCCAATCTCTGTATCTTGGTTCAAGATCGTAACTCCCCTTCATGATCTTCGCGATTTTTTGTTTGCCGACTTCTCCGTCGCGCAGAAAGACGCAGTATAAAATTTTTTTGTGAATAGGTTGAATCGAAAAATTTTCTACGTTAGAAATATAAGTTCCTCTGCATACGTCGCATTTACCGCAATTTGGCTCGTTATACTCTTCGCCAAAGTAATTAAGCAAAAATTTTCTTCTACAATCGCTTGATATGGAGCAAAATTTTACGACTTCTCTAAATTTAGCTTGGTCAAATTCCATTTTTAATTTTATTTTATTTATATAATTCAATTTATCCGCTTTGGTAAATTTATTTTTAAGAATTTTGATAATTTTACCCTTTTTTATTTTATTATATTTGATTAATTTTAATTTTTGAAGGGCGTCGAGTTTTTCAATAATATCGTCTCGCATATATCCGGTACGTTTATACAGAGCGTCGATAAAACAACTTAATTCGTTGTCACGAGAAATATTTTTTATCTCCTCAAAAAAAGTATTCAAATCGTCGTCGTCGACGTTTTTGTCTTTTATAATAGAAATATTCACTTTCATATCTCTGATATATTCAAAATCTATGTAGCCCAGGAAGTGTAGTTGTTTCATCGCGGCTTCTACCTTAAAACTATTAAGATTACTAGCGCCGGCTAAGAGCGTTATATCGTCGGTATAAAGAGGTTTTCTCTTAACGCTTACTATAATATCCAGAACGTTCGCAAGATCTTCAAAAGAAGGATTTTTGGATTCTATAAAAAATTGTTGAATGCGTTCGTCGTCGGTAAGATGCATTAAAAGACAGTAACTTGTTTTACCGTCTCGACCGGCTCTACCGGTCTCCTGATAATACGCCTCGATCGTTCCGGGAACGTTGTAATGCGCGACAAATCTGATATCCGGCTTATTTACCCCCATGCCGAAGGCGTTTGTCGCAATCAATATATCGACTCTGTTTTCAAGAAAATCCTCCTGAATTTTTTTTCTGATTTTCGGCGCCAAACTGCCGTGATAAATTCCTAATTTTTTATCTACGTTCGAAGAGAGAACGTTTAAAAGATTTTCCCCCTCTTTTATAGAAGAAACGTATATTATTCCGGGCGAACTGACTTTACCTAAGAATTCTATCAACGCCCTATTTTTTTTTTCAAAAGATATATGATTTTGGACGCCGTAAATAAGATTGTCTCTGTTAAATCCGCTGACAAAAACGTTAGGTTTATTAATATCTAGCGATTTAGCAATATCGTCTCTTACCTCTTCGGTTGCGGTCGCAGTTAAGGCGAGAATAGGCGGGTTTTTCAAATCCTTGATTATGGCGGAAAGTTTGCGATATTCGGGGCGGAAATCGTGCCCCCATTCGGATATACAGTGAGCTTCGTCTATGCAAAAAAGCGATATTTTTTGTTTCAAAAGCCATTCGTAAAAATTCTTATTTTTAAATCTTTCGGGAGTGAGATATAGCAATTTTAACGAACCGTTTTCCGTTCTGTTTTTTACGTCGTTTTGATAAAAGTAGTCCACGGTAGAATTTAACATTCCGGCCGGATAATTGATGGAGTTCAAAAAATCCATTTGATCTTTCATAAGCGATATCAAAGGAGATATTACGATAGTAACCCCGTCGAAGCATAAAGCCGGTATTTGATAACACAAACTTTTACCTCCGCCGGTCGGCATTATACCGACGGTGTCCTTTTTATCAAGAACCGACTCGATTATCAACTTTTGTCCTAGCCTAAAATCGTCGTAGTGAAAATATTGTTTTAGATATTCAATCGCTTTATTAATCATCCGGTTATTCCAATCTATATGAAAAAGATATTTCAGCTTCGTTATTTGGGAAGCCTTTTAATATTGCGCCCTCCCAAAAAGCGATAGTATGCTTAAAAACGACGGCAAATCCGCTTTTCTGCCAAGATATCTCCTGTATTACTTTGTGAGCCAAATGGTAAGACGGGTCGCGGGCGAGCGTCAGATATTCAAATCCGTAGCCGATATGGAACTCTACCCCTTTTAGACCGCCGTAATACAGAGTAACAAAAAGTTTATTGTAAGTATATTGCGAAGTAAGATCGTAAAAATCAGGTCTGCCGGTTAAAACGTAACTAAATATATTTTTTACCCTTATGCCCGAATTAATTTTTTTGTTAACAAAATTAAGAAAAGCAAACTTGATATTCAAAATGTTTTTTATTCTTATCCCTGGATACCATCCGTCGGGGGTATAGGTAGCCATTATAGCCAGAGAATTTATGTCGCTGATAAAAAGATGAGCCGGAACAATCGGCGCTAATAAAAATAAATTCAAAAATCCGCCGAATTTAGCGGTCATAGCGCCCGATATTTCGTCGTTATTAGTCAACTCGGCTCCAAAACCGACGTCCATACTCAAAAGAAAAATCGGCATATTGATTTTTTTTAAAAATGGGGTAAATCTGAAAGATAATCCCGGTAAAACGACTCCGTTAAACTGAAACGAGAGGATATCGCTAGAAACGTCTTCGTAAAATATTTTTAACACATTTTGAAAAAATCCGGAACACCCGATCGCCGCGTTTTTATTTATGGGGTAATGATAAGCGACCTGAATTTGAGTGTCGTTGTAGGGGTAAAAAACGTCGTTCGGCTTTTTGATCAATATAGAGGCGTTGTTTCCAACGGTAATATTCGTAGTATTTGATATGGAAAATGAAACGTTGTTATTCTCCTTTTTTAATAATATTTTATCTAACATAACGTTAGCGTCTGTCGAAGCGTCTTTTGAAAAAATATATAACGAAGAAAAAAGCAACAACGTAAGTATTAGATTTCTCAAGAGATTGTCCGTAAGCTAATTTTGAATAATAAAACTTTTTTTGACGTTAATGTCAATCATTATTTAAGGTTTTGTAGCGCCGTCGGTTTTTTGGTAAGGGAAATTGACACATATGGGATGCAGTACTCCTCGATAAAAATTGACGCATATGTGTCAATTTTTTTTAATCAGTAAATTATTTGTTATTTTCTAAAAATTTATCCAAGTTTTTGTAAAGAGTTTTCTACTTTTAGTTGTTATATATATAAAAGAAAAGGAGAAAATTTTATGAAAAACAAAAAACATCTGTTCCATTTTATAGTGTCAGAATCTATGAATAATAATGTCATAGATTTCTTACTAAAAGAGTTCAAAATTAATACTTTCAGCAAATTGTTTGAGACTATGTTTCGGCTTATTGACAAAAAAATCCCAAAAATGAAAAGGATAATTGGAAATCATCGCTCCGAATACGTCGTTATAGACAATACCGACGATAAAAGGTTGGATAAATACCTTAGAATCAGCGAAGCGGACTATTTGCGAATAAAAAGATGGCATTCTTTGTATAACGAATTCGGTATGGCTTCGACGGTTCGAGATATTATAATGTTTTTCTATAACGGCGTCGTGAAATACGGGCTAGAAGGATTTCTTGGGATTGTTGGTAAAAAATTGAAGATTGATAAGTTGAAAAACGATTTTTTGAGTAAAATGACACAACTGTTAAATATCGTCGCTCAAAAACAACTATTACACGAACTTGTAATCGAAAATTACCCCAAATACGTCTACCTTACGTAGTATTTTCTTATTTCCCAAAAAAACTAACGAGTCGCCTTTAACATATGCGCGTTTGACTAAACTCCACTAGTTTTAAATACCGACAAATGTTCGTCAATTTTGTTTATTCTTTCATTATTGATATTTAATAAGTCTACGGCTTGATTAATGATCTCGTTGACCTCGTTTTCTTTTGATACTATATCGTTAGCATACTCCTTGACTTTTTCTGAAATATCGGAAAGACTTGTTACTTCATCAATTATCGCCTTGCCCCCGACGGTCATTTCGACGGAGCCGGCGCGAACGTCTTCGGTAATTTGGCTGATATTCTTAAAATTTTCTAAAATTTTAGCGGCGCCTTTAGAATAATCGTCAAGAGATTTGCTTATTTCATTTTCAAGATTTATAACGACTCCGACCGATTTAACGATTATATCAAACGAATCGGAAGTTTCATTCGATATATCGACCGCTATGTTGATAGTTTTTTTAAATTTTTCAAGATTAGTAGATATTAGTTTTGATTGTTCGTTAGAGACTTCCGCGAGTTTTCTTATTTCGTCTGCGACGACTGAAAATCCTTTACCATATTCCCCCGCGTGAGCCGCTTCAATAGCTGCGTTCATTGCAAGAAGATTTGTCTGAGATGCGATATTTTTAATGATATTATTTGATTCAAAAACGCTGTCGGATTGACTGGATAAAGCCCCAACCATCTCCTTAAGTCTGTTTAGGTTAGAATTACCGTTATTTAAAACATTTTGTAATTTATCAAACTCGTTTAGGTTGTCGTTTAGAAAAGCGCTGATGGATTTGGTTTTATCGCTCATCTCAACTATTTCGTTTAAGCTCTCGGCAACGCTTAAAGTTTGCGAACTTATTTTTAAATCCTGTTTTTTTATCGCGTTTGTTATCTCTTCGGTATTTGAAAAGACTTCCGTAACTAGCGCGGATTGCCGAAGTATTGCCGATTTTACCTCCTTTACGATATTGTTGATTGTCTCCGACGAAGATTTTGATTTATTCATCGCTTCTAACAATCTTGTTCCGTTTCGGTTAGTTTCATTTACAATATTTTTTACCCTAAACAATTTTATTGCGAGTTTATCTAAAAACTTATTAAAATTCTTACTCATCATACCCAAATCGTCGTCGCCGTTTTCTTCTAAACGCATCGTTAGATCGCCTTCCCCTTCGGCTAAACCGTTGGTAATATAGGTCAGTCTTCTTATCCCTTTTAAGACTGTAAGTTTTCCTATCAGATACGATAATCCGCCTACCAGTAAACCTGCTAAGACGCAGGCAACGCAGAATAAAACAAATAGAAATTGAGACTTATACTCTTTCACAAAAATATTCGTAAAAATAGGAAAAATTAATCCGACTATAACTCCGGAGAATATAGACAGAATTAAGAATTTGCGGATATCGCCTTTTTTGAATTTGATTTTATTTAACATAGTTTACTTCCATATATCTGTTTATCGTTGGCTTTAACGATACTATCATGGTAAAATAGTATTCTCCATCTTGAAGTCGTTAAATCTTTTTCTAATGCTTTTTTATTATATATCGAAATAGGACAAAGTCAAGAAAAAGTATTTAAAAATTTGTAATCCGTCAGTTTTTTGGGGTAAGGAACCGGATAACGCGAGCCTGTCTCAAAAAAATTGACACATATGGAACAAATATTTTTTATTCCCCAAAAAACTGACAGGGATACTAAAAATTTATTTGACACAACTCTAATTATATTTTATTATTGCTTATCTTAAATTATTAACAACGGTTTAAAATTTTGATACGTATGCTTTTACGACCAGATGGTCATATAACGGTTTTTTAGGGGGCGTTTGATGAATAGAAGAGTAGTTATTACCGGTATGGGGACTATCAATCCTTTGGCTCATACCGTTGAAGAGACGTGGAAAAAACTTTTAGACGGGGAGTCGGGGATCGATACCGTTAATACTTTCGACCTTGACGGAATCAGGAGCACCGCCGGCGGGATAGTTAAAAATCTGAATTTAGAAAAATATCATATTGACAATAAATTGGCTAATAAAATGGACGCGTATCAGCAGTTATGCGTATGCGCTATGTTCGAGGCGGCTCTTTCGGCTAAAATTCCTATGAGGCATCCGGAAGAACGCGAGGTCGTATTCCCGGAGTTTGAAGGGATGAAGCCCGCCGTTAGCGACCCATTTAGATTGGGGGTAATGCTTGGAGTAGGGGTAGGCGGACTAAAGACGTTTGAGGAACAGACTATCGTTCTACACGTAAAAGGAGCTCGAAAAGTTAGTCCTTTTATGATACCTAAGATGATAGCCAATCTGGGCGGCGGCTGGGTCGCTCAGGCTATTAACGCTATGGGGGTAAACTCTTGCAACGTTACCGCATGCGCTTCGGCTACAAACGCGCTTGGAGAGGCGTTCTTCGCGATAAAGAATAACAGAGCGGATATTATTGTTTCGGGAGGATTTGAATCGGCTATATGCAAGATCGGTTACGCCGGTTTTTCTAATATGCGCGCTCTTTCAATGAGAAACGACGAACCTAAAAAGGCGTCGAGACCTTTCGATAAAGACAGAGACGGATTTGTTATGGGCGAGGGGGGGGCTATCATAGTTCTCGAAGAGCTTGAGCACGCTTTAAAGAGAGGAGCAAATATTTTAGCCGAATTTGTCGGATATGGATTGACCGCCGACGCTTACCATATTACTTCCCCGGAACCGTCCGGTAAAGGCGCCGTTAGAGCTATGAAGGACGCGATAGATAGCGCGGGTATAAATAAAGAGTCGATCGATTATATCAACGCTCACGGGACTTCCACCAGCGCTAACGATCGCATGGAGGTAAACGCCATAAAAGAGACGTTCGGCGAACACGCTTACAAGTTGACCGTTAGTTCGACTAAGTCTATGTCCGGTCACCTTTTGGGAGGAGCGGGAGCTTTTGAGGCGATGGTTATAATCAAGTCCTGCATGGAAGATAAAATACCGCCGACGATAAATCTTGATAATCCCGACGAGGGGATGGATATTGATTTGACTCCGAATAAAATGAAAGAGAAGACTGTAAATTACGCAATGAGCAACTCTTTCGGTTTCGGCGGTCATAACGCGGTAATAATTGTAAAAAAGTATAAAAAATAAATTTAAGGAGACGTTTATGGATTTTGAAAATAAGGTCGCGCTGGTAACCGGAGCGTCGAGAGGAATAGGAAGAGCGGTAGCGGAAGTATTTGCCAAAGGTAAAGCTAAGCTTATCCTAACGGCTACGACAAATTCGATCGACAACGTCGCAAAAGAGATATCCGAAAAATACGGCGTAGAAGCGATAGGAGTCGCCGGCGACATATCCAAAGAGCCGGACGTGAAAGATCTATTCAAAATTATTATGGAAAAATTTGGTCGGCTCGATATATGCGTCAACAACGCCGGTATAACAAAAGACGGGCTTTCGATGAGAATGAGCGTCGAAGATTTTGAGTCTGTAATAAACGTAAATCTAAAAAGCGCCTTTATAGTTAGCAAAGAAGCGATTTTGCTTATGATGAGAGAAAAATATGGTAGAATCGTTAATATGTCGTCTATCGTCGGCATAAGGGGCAATGTTGGACAGGCGAACTACGCCGCGTCTAAAGCCGGTATCATAGGGCTTACAAAGACGTTGGCGAGCGAAGTCGCTAAGAGAAACATCACGGTCAACGCTGTGGCTCCGGGTTTTATAGACACCGATATGACTAAAGCTGTAGCGGACAAGGCGAGGGAAGAATTTTTATCCCTTATACCTATGAATAAAGCCGGCCAACCCGAAGATATAGCCGAAGCGGTAGCTTTTCTGGCGTCCGATAGAGCCAAATACATAACCGGGCAGGTGTTGGTTGTAGACGGCGGATTGATGTTAAAATAAAAATTGACGTTAAAATAAAAGAGGGGGACGATATGTTAGATTTTTTATACGAAGGAAAAGTATTCGACTCTTTTACGTATAAAGTGGAGAGGTGTAAGATAAAAGAGTTGGCGCAAGCCATTGGCGACGATAATCCGCTTTTTTACGACAAAGATTACGCCGTTTCTCAGGGATATAAGGATACGCCGGCTCCGTTGACCTTTCCGACGGTCATAAATTTTTGGGGATATCCCGAAATATGGAAAAGAATGAGCGAGATAGGCATCGACGTGAAACGTCTTCTTCACGCTAAGGAAGAGTATCAATATATAGAGCCCATATACCCCGGCGACGTTCTGACCGGAACGGTAAAAGTCGATTCGATGCGATCGGGCGGTCTTATGGATATGGTTACTTTCAAGTCGACCTTTATTCGCGAAGGAAAAGAGGCGCTAACCGCAAAAATGACGATAGTGGTCGTAGCTCAAGGAGAATAATATGAAATTACCAAAATATGAAGATATAACCGAAGGATACGAGATACCTTCTCTAACTAAGGAGCCGATAACCCAATTGCAACTCGTTAAATACGCCGGCGCCTCCGGGGATTTTAATCCTATTCATACTATCGAAGCGAACGCAAAAGAGGCGGGGCTGGATGGAACCATAGCTCACGGTATGCTCGTTATGGGAATGTTGGGGCAGGCGATAACCAATTGGGCGGGTATAATGAGCGTGAAAAGTTATTTGGCAACCTTTAAATCGATGACAAAGCCCGGCGACGTTTTGACGGCAAAAGGGACGGTCAGAAAGAAGTACGAAAACGAAGACGGTAAATTTGCCGACTGTAAATTCTCAATTGAAGATCAAAACGGCGAAGTTAAAGTCGACGCTAAAGTTACCGTTAAATTCTAGCGGTTATTCTCGGCATAAAGGGCGCTTTAACGCTATATAATAATTTGCTCAAAATTTCCCGGTATTTTAAATTGTATTCTGTCAGTTTTTTGGGGCGGGAAAATTAAAGCATATGCGACGCATCGCTCTTTGATGAAAAATTGACGCATGTGGGACAAATAAATTGACACATATGGGACAAATATTTTTGATTCCCCAAAAAACTGACGAGTTACTTTTAAATTTTGCTTTATTTTTTTATTATTATGAATTAAACTGTTATTAATGAAAAGCAACGCAACGTTATTTGATTTATTTCTAACCGGCGCTTTGGTTATATGCGTAGTATCGCTGTTTTTCTTGAAACTCTTTTTTGGAAAAAACGGCAGTACTATACTTATTCAGACTTCGAAAGATAAATTCGCCTATTCAATTGATCAAAAAATAGTAGCGGATATTTCGGGCGATCTCGGATTAACTAAAATTGAGATAGATAACGGGAAATTCAGATTTTTAGAATCGCCCTGTAAAAACAAAAATTGCGTAAATTCCGGTTGGATTCGTTCGGCGAATTTTCCGGTAGTATGTCTGCCCAACAGAGTTTCTGCGTATATAATGAAAGAGGGGGATAAAGACGCTTCCCTATACGACGGAGTAACAAGATGAACGGCTCTAATAATAAAATAGCGCTTTTTGCGGGATTATCTTCTTTTCTAGCCGTATTTGAAAACTTTATTCCTATACCGGTCCCTTTTTTAAGAATAGGAATTTCTAATATACCCGTATCTTTAGGTTTTGTACTGTTTAATTTTAAGGAGTTATTGTTTATCGTTCTATTTAAAACTATATTTTCCCATTTGTTTCGAGGAACTCTTTTTTCTTACGTTTTTCTAATCGCCTTATCGGGGAATTTACTATTTATTTTTATAACTTTTCCCTTTTATCAAATTTTTAAAAAGCGTATAAGTTTCATATCGCTAGGATTAATTGGCGCGGTATCTCATAATTTAGGTCAAATATTCGCATCTCTTATTTTTTTACCGGCAAAAAGCGCTTTACTAATCGGGTATTTTATTATTTCTATAGGTCTTATTTTTGGATTTGCAAACGGTTATATTTGTAATATAGTTTATAGAAAATTTTTTACAAGGGCGTTATATGGTCAAGTTGTATAAAAAAGTGGATAATAAAATTCAATGCGATTTATGTCCAAATTTGTGTAAGCCGGATAATCTAAAATTCGGAGCGTGTAATATCAGGAAAAACGTCGACTCAAAGATAATCAATCCATACGAAGGGATCATATCTTCTTCGTCGCTCGATCCGATAGAAAAAAAACCGTTATATCATTTCTTGCCGGGTTCTAAAATTTATTCTATAGGTTTTTTTGGTTGTACTCTAAAATGTAAATTTTGTCAAAATTACGCTATCAGCCAGTTCGCTCCAAGAGCGCCTCAAGCGATAACTCCGGAGGAATTCGTTAATTTTCTTATTAAAAATAATTATAAATCGGTAGCTTTTACCTATTCCGAGCCGCTTCTATATTACGAGTGGGTCTATAAGACGTCGAAATTATGTAAAGAGAAAGGCGTTAAAACCGTTCTTGTAACAAACGGATATATTAATCCCGAGCCTGCAAACGAACTGCTAAATTTTATAGACGCGGCAAATATTGATTTTAAATCGTCAAAAGACGATTTTTACGTCGAAATATGCTCGGGGCGTTTAGCGCCGGTTAAAGAATTTATAAAAATAGCGTTTAATAAAAATGTTCATATAGAACTTACGACTCTGGTTATCACAGACTTGAACGACAATATTGAAGAGTGCGTTGAAATATCAGAATTTATCTCTTCTCTATCAAAAGATATTCCGTATCATATATCCAAATATCATCCGGCTTACAAACTGAATAAAAGACCGACAAGCGAATCGACGATAATGGAGTGGACAATGGAGGCAAGCCTGAGACTAAACTACGTCTACGCGGGCAACGTCTCTTTTAGTAACGATAGTTATTGTAAAAATTGCGGAAATATACTTATAAACCGCGACTATTATACGGTCGATATAAAAAACCTTAACGAAGACGGGACGTGTCGACAATGTTTAACTGATAATAATATTATTCTTCATTGAAAAGTACCCCGTCGGTTTTTTGGAGAGGGGCGCGGCGGCTATGTAGCTCCATATGTGTCAAACTTTTAAATAGCGCGCCGCGTTACCGAGCCAATCAAATTGGCTTTTTCCCGAAGCTATCCGAAAACTACGTCGGAAAGAAAATATCCGAGATATTTGCTAAAACGAACTCTTCAAACAGAGTAGAACTTGCAAATAAAATTACAAAAAGTCCAAATTCTATATAAAATATAGAGGGGGTAAAGAAATATACCCCAAAAGGTAAAGAAATATACCCTTGTTTTTTTTGACAAATTACCGTAACATACCGGTCAAACGTTACTCTCCCAATCTGAAATATTATTAATAAGGAGGTATTTTTTTACGTTTGATTCATCAGATTTGAGAAGTAGCTCAAAAAAGGGGACGTTATATTAACCGTAACGAGAAACCCTTTTACAATGGCGGCGAGTTTTGAGAATACTCTGCATCACGCTTTGCTGTGTATCGCAGACCCGACTTCAGACGAGTCTAAAGCGTTTATAACGACGGACGGAATTGTCAAACCCGAAGTGGATCTTTATTCGTTGACCCATATAAAAAAGACGTCGGATTTTGTGGTAGTAACAAGGGCGTATCAAAATGAAGAGGCGGTTATCGACAAAATAGTAAAGTTCGCTTTGGCTCAACTGGGGAAAAGTTATAATCTCGATTTCTCAAATAAACTTAATACCGACAGATATTACTGCAATCAGCTCGTATGGAGGGCGTACTACGAAGGGGGCTTAAATATCGACGCAAACGACGCCGAGGTTCGAGACTACGGGATAGTATTGGCGTCGGATATATATACTTCTCCGTTATTATATATTGTGGATTATAGCGATTAAAAAAGGGGGAAAAAGTGAAAAAAATATATATATTATTTATAATTTGCGTTATACTATTATTAGGCGCGGGTTGCTCAAACAGCGATATGTTGATCGACGGGGAGATAACGGAGAGCGAAACGACGGAAGAGTACTACGGAGGAAACCCGGACTTTAGGTTGACGAGAATGATAGCGGAGAATTATCTAATGGAGAATATGGAGCATTACGACTGGAAAGGCGCGGTTATAGGGGATTTTTATCCTTTATATAATCCGGCTACGGATAAGATAACGTATCTTGAGTATAAGGTAACGAAAGATGGAGCCGACAGGGGCTATATACTGGTAACTTTGAAGGACGACGAAACGGGAGTAGTGGAATCTTCTCACGGAGAGAACGGGACGTGTTACGAATTGTTGAGAGATAGAGCCGGGACGGGCGAGATCAAGGCGTATAGGTTCTCGTTTGCGTCGTACGTAGCCGAGAGTAAGACTGCAACCAGAGCCGGAGGGCGGAAGATACTCGCCGCGCTGGGGAATATCGAGTATGAATTGAACGACGCTATAAACGGCGGCGAGACGCTGTCGAGATCGAGAGGGGCGGTAGATAAATATAAAGAGTTGATACGGTCGTATAGGGATAGAACGGCTGAGAACGGCGGATATCTCGATATAAAGAAGGAGTACGGGGAGTATCTGAAAAAAAGGAAGGAAGATAAGACAAGAACCGCTCCGACCCATAAAGAGGACAAAACCGCCGAGATACAATGGTATTGGGACGAAACGACCATATCAAATTATTATAGTTCTGTATCTTGTAAAGTCGGCGGGAATTGGGGAGGTATAGGCGGCGTTTATACTATAAGATGTCATTTTCTGAACGGAACGTATCAGGATATAACTTTTTCGTTATCGACTACTACCAATATAAATGTAAAGTTAAATAGAAGCGATTTATTAAGAATAGAGAGTAAAAGTATAAACGGATATATGTATGGAGACGCGACAATCAAAATATATCTAGGAACAGGTAGTATGATTTATTCTTTCAAAAGTTCAAACATACCGCCAACGGGTAGCGTTTTATGGCAGAACGCAACCACCCGGATTCATTATCCATTAATGAGAGCTAATCAATTTTTTCTATCCGACGGAGTTACGCCATGCGGTTGCGTTCCTGTGGCGGGAGCAATGATCGCCGCATACTGGGATAAGATTAAAGGTATCGACATGTACCCTGGAACTCCGACAGATCAAAGCGGAACAAGCAAATTTAACCCATATCCAGATTTTAGAAATTGCGTTAATAGATTCAGATACTATCTTGGAATGAATAGCTCAAATAATAGTAGTTGGACAACATGGCTTGGCAATGCGTTTTATTGGTATGGAGTCGAAAGAGGACTCTTTAATCCTTGTAGTTATGAAATATTATATAATATTGACGGAATCGCCGTAGAATATCCGCAAAGTTGGGGCAATCTTGACGAATATACTTACGACAGACTAATCTACTGTCTTAGCAGAGATTGGCCCGTCGCATTGGGATATACCGAACTATCTAAAGACGGACACAGCGCCGTAATATATAAAGCGCTGGTAAAAATGGATAGTTATAATAATTATTATAACTCCATCCTCTCTGTAGATACTGGGTGGTGGGATCCTATGCTAAAAGACTTGAATAATGTAACATATGGTCTAAAGTATGTTACGCTCATTTGGAGGTAAGAAATGATTAAAAAAACGATTTTTTTTATGATTTTTATAATTGTGTTTATTATCTCATGCGATAATTTTGGCGAACCCGGATATGTTCCGGATTATGGACCGAAAAATATAAAGTTTACTCCCGGTTCGGGTAAAGTTGGAGATATTGTAACGATTACGGGAGATGATTTTTATCCTGTAGAAGAAATGGAGTTATATATATCCAATAGACCTGAATTTAATCAAAAGCACGGAAACTTGCTTCCTCTAATACTATTTAACGTTAATATTTATTATACTACCGAAGTTGATTATAGTCAGTTGCATGTAGAAGGAACGGGCGCGTCGGATTACATAGAATTCGGAAAAAATAAGATAGTATGTAAAGTCCCGGAAGGCGCGAAAAGCGGAAAAATATGGGTAAACGGCTATTATACGGCAGCGTTTAAGGAACTTCATCATCCGTCGGAAGAGGAGTTCATCGTTTACGACGAAACGGGAGATATAGTTAGGTAGATTAGCCCTCCGCCCCGCGGTTATCGCCGGGCGGAGGATAGTATTTTTGGAGGTAAGAAATGATTAAAAAAACGATTTTTTTTATAATTTTAATAATTGTATTTATTATCTCATGCGATAATTTTGGCGAACCTGGGTATGTTCCGGATAATGGGCCAAAAAATATAAAAATTACTCCGAATTCAGGAAAACCAGGGGATGTAGTAACAATAACAGGAGATGATTTTATCCCTGTTAAGGATATGGAGTTATATAATTCAGAAAGAGCCAAATTTAATCAAAAATACGGAACCTTGCTTCCTCTAATACTATTTAACGTTAATATTTATTATACTACCGAAGTTGATTATAGTCAGTTGCATGTAGAAGGAACGGGAGCGTCGGATTACATAGAATTCGGAAAAAATAAAATAGTTTGTAAAGTCCCGGAAGGCGCGAAAAGCGGAAAAATATGGGTAAACGGTTATTATGCAGGAGGCGGAATGGAGCTTCATCATCCGTCGGAAGAGGAGTTCATCGTTTACGACGAAACGGGAGATATAGTGAGGTAGATTAGCCCTCCGCCCTGCGGTTATCGCCGGGCGGAGGATAGTATTCTGGAGGTAAGAAATGATTAAAAAAACGATTTTTTTTATAATTTTAATAATTGTATTTATTATCTCATGCGATAATTTTGGCGAACCTGGGTATGTTCCGGATTGGGGACCAAGAAATATTAAATTTACTCCCGGTTCGGGTAAACCGGGCGATACAATTACGATTACGGGAGATGATTTTTTAAGCAAAGAGGAGATGGAAATTTATTTAACGGATAGACAAGAATTTATTTATAGACATAATCCATTTCCACTTATAAAATTTAATGTAAATATTTATCATGATCCTGAACATCAATCAACCTTTGTTCTTGAAGGAACAGAAGTTACTGAATATTTAGAATTTAATACCAATAAAATAGTTTGTAAAGTCCCGGAAGGCGCGAAAAGCGGAAAAATATGGGTAAACGGCTATTATACGGCAGCGTTTAAGGAACTTCATCATCCGTCGGAAGAGGAGTTTATCGTTTACGACGAAACGGGAGATATAGTTAGGTAGATTAGCCCTCCGCCCTGCGCTTTCGCCGGACGGAGGATAGTATTTTTGGAGGTAAGAAATGATACAAAAAAAAATTATAGCAACAATATTATGTTTTATTATGATATTATTATTGTCTTGTCCAATAAATCAAAATGAAACAGAAGAAAACGATCAAATTCCGCCATTGATGAAATTTAGAATGTTGCTTATAAACAATAGCGATATGACTGTTGATTTTGAATTAAAAGAGGTAAGAATAGGCGCCGCCGCTCTTGAAAACACAACGGATATTTTTAAATCAAACGACGACTATTTAAATTACTTAAATAATTATTCAATAAAAGAAAATTTTAGCGAATATGATCCCGGTATCGGATATGATCCTGTTATGTTTGACATATCGGGAAGATATGACGACGCTAAAGCCAAAGGAACAATTTCTAAAGACAACTCCGATGATTTAGTATATTATAAATACCCTACATATGGCGATGAAAGCAATTTGATAAGATTAGTATTTAGCAATACTGAAGAGAGAATATTAGCCGGTTGGCCTAAATATTACTATAGTAAACTTTCAAATGTCGTTAAATATGGATTTTGTTATAATCTTGATAATTTTGATAAAAAATTATGGGATTTTAGATTAGATCAACGAGTAACTTTTATTTGTTATTCAATAAATACAGACGATCCTTCCGGAGATATAACCGGATACTCCGAGGGCAAAATTTATTCTCTAAAAGTAACGATAAACGGTCCCGACGATATTCAAATGGAAGTATTGCCTGAAACCGGAGAGAAGATTTACATCCCTTCCGGTAGGTAGAACGCCAAGGGGACTTTAGGTTGACTAGAATGATAGCGGAGAAAAGACGCTGTTTATGCAAAATTTATTACATTACCTAATTTTTCTTCGAATTTGATTTGTTTCCGCTATTTCCGACGGCGCGCTTAATTTTTTTTCCAAATTCTTCTTTTATCTTTTCGGATAAATATATTTTCATTAAAGATTGATATGGTATATCTTTCTTGTTTGCTAATGTTTTTATGTCGTTCAGCATTGATTCCGGCAATCTTATAGATATTGTTTTTACAGAAGGTTTTAGATTTGGAAAATTGGCATGCTTAGATCTAGACCAATCTAAGTATTCTGTCGAATCGTGATTTTCCCAAAAAGCGATCTCGTCAACTTCATTATCAAATAATGGTATTTCTTTCATAAACGCTCTTCTCCTTTCTTGACATATCTCTTGCAGATATAACGCGTATTAAATTATCGCGAATTGTAAAAACTACAAATAAGTATCTATTATTATCAGTTTTACCCAAAGCGTAATATCTGACCTCTATAGAGGAATGTTTTTCATCCGGATATAATAATAATGGCTTATTAAAGAAAACCTCCTCGGCTTCCGTAAAGAGAACTTTATGAGAAAGCCAATTTTTTTCTACGTTTCCCTTATCCCAATCAAATCCTTCAACTTTATTAAAATCTATCATCTAGTTCTCGTTGAAACAATGTATATATTCATTATATACAAATTATTAAGAATTGTCAACTCGTTTAGAATGTTTTTCCATTCTTTAAGGTAAATTTATTAAGATTGATATTTGGTATCCGTCAAATCAACTCGAATTAAGCGCGGCGCGTATCATATGTGTCAAATTTCTTCGTCGGGGAGCGCGACGCGTATAGCTTCCATATGTGTCATTCCCCAAACAACCGACGGAGCGTTTAGTTAAGGTTTAAACGTTACGTATTACAAAAAAAAGAGGCGGTCCTAAAAGACGGCCTCTTTTTTTTGTTGTAATCTATCCCAATCGTTTTTTGAGAGCTTCGTACTCGTCCCAAAGTTCTTTTGGCATATGAGAGCCAAATTTTTCAAAATGTTCTTTGATACCGGGTATTTCATTTCTCCATTCGTTAATATCTACTTTTAACGCCTCGTCGATATACTCTTTTTTAATATTCAATCCGCTAAGGTCGAGCTCCCCCTCGTTAGGAACTTTGCCAATCGGAGTTTCTTTTCCTTGTTTCACTCCGTTAATTCTTTCAATAACCCATTTTAGGACTCGGCTGTTTTCGCCGTAACCCGGCCATAACCATTTGCCCTCTTTGTTTTTTCTGAACCAGTTAACGTAGAATATTTTTGGAAGTTTGCTTTGATTCGCTTTCTTACCAATATTAATCCAATGAGCGAAATAATCTCCCATATGATATCCGCAAAACGGCAACATTGCGAAAGGATCTCTTCTAAGTTGTCCCATAACTCCCGCCGCCGCCGCAGTCATTTCGCTAGCGACAATCGATCCCAAAAATACGCCGTGATTCCAGCTAAGCGCTTCGTGAATCAAAGGCACGACGCTCGCTCTTCTTCCGCCAAAAAGTATAGCGGAAATAGGAACTCCTTTCGGATCGTCCCAAGCTTTATCTATAACGGGACATTGGCTGGCCGGAGCGGTAAATCTGGCGTTTGGATGAGCGGCGGGTCTTCCGCATCCCGGAGTCCACTCTTGATTTTTCCAGTCTGTAAGCTTCTCGGGCTCTTTATCGGTCATTTGTTCCCACCATACGTCCCCGTCCGAGGTAAGAGCTACGTTTGTAAATATAGAATTTTTAGTTAACGATAACATAGCGTTAGGATTTGAACTCATCGAAGTTCCCGGCGCTACTCCGAAAAATCCGGATTCAGGATTGATAGCGTATAACCGCCCGTCGGCTCCGAATTTCATCCACGCAATATCGTCTCCAACGCACTCTACTTTCCAACCGGGTATAGTAGGTATCAACATTGCTAGGTTTGTTTTTCCGCAAGCGCTTGGAAAAGCCGCCGCGACGTATTTTTTATCGCCGGTTTTTTCGTTTGTTATGCCAAGTATGAGCATATGTTCGGCGAGCCATCCCTCTTCTCTAGCCATAACGGATGCGATTCTTAGCGCAAAACATTTTTTACCTAAAAGAGCGTTTCCGCCGTAGCCGCTTCCGAAAGACCAGATAGTTCTCTCTTCGGGAAAGTGAGTAATATATTTGTTATCTGCGTTGCATGGCCATGGAACGTCCTTTTCGCCCGGTTGTAAAGGTTTGCCGACGCTGTGAAGGCACGGTACAAAATCGCCGTTTCCTAAAGCGTCTAGAACGGCTTTGCCCATTCGAGTCATAATTCTCATATTATTAACAACGTATATCGAATCGGTTAGTTCTACTCCGATATGCGAAATATTTGAACCGATCGGTCCCATGCTGAAAGGTATAACGTACATAGTCCTTCCTTTCATACATCCTCTATATAAATCGGTCATGATTTTCTTCATCTCTACGGGATCTTTCCAGTTATTTGTCGGACCGGCGTCTTCCTGTTTTTTTGAACAGATAAAAGTTCTGTCCTCTACTCTCGCTACGTCCGCCGGATCAGACTGAACGTAGAAAGAATTTGGTTTCAATTTAGAATTCAATCTTAAATAAGTGCCGTTTTTTATCGCTTCTTCGGCAAGCCGATCGTATTCCTCTTGAGATCCGTCGCACCAATAGATCTTATCCGGCTTACACATATCGGCCATATCCAAAACCCATTTTTTCAACTTCTCGTTTTTTGTCATACTGCTGTCGTTCATCGTAAAACTCCTTATGTTTAATAAAAATATTTATTACTTCTTAAAATTATCTTCCCTAAAAATATAAAAAAATATTTAATATTTCAACTGTTTTAAATATTAATTTAATTTACCATAATATTTTAAAAATATCAAGATAAATATTGATTTAATTAAAAAAATGTTTTATTAATATTAATATTATTTATTTAATCTTTAATTATACGCTATATTTTAAATTTTATAAAGGATTGAAGATGAAAACTATAAGTTGCCCCGGTTGCGATAGAAAAATGCTCATAACAAAATTAGAATGTCCGACTTGCAATATCAAAATCAAAGGGGTATTTCAATCTCACAGATTCGGTTATCTTGATAAAGAATCTCTCGATTTCATAGAGACCTTTATTCTTTCTCGAGGAAATATCAAAGATATTGAAAAAGCTCTTGGAGTATCTTATCCCACGGTAAAAACAAAACTGGATAAAGTTATAACCGAACTTGAGAGAATTAAATCCTTGGAAGAAAAAAACATTCAAATTACTTCGGAAGTATAAAATATAATAATTCCTAACGTTACAAAACCGTATCTCGCCGTTTTTTTTGTGGGATAAAAAATAATTTTACGTAGAGTAGACGTATTTGGGATAATTCTCGATTACGAGCGCGTATAACAGCTGTTTTCGAGCGGTAATATTTAACAGTTGTGTCATTTTATCCAAAAAGTCATTTTTCAACTTATCGATCTTCAATTTTTTACCAATAAGTTCAAGAAATCCTTCCAACCCGTATTTCACGACGCCGTTATAGAAAAACAGGATAATCTCGCGGACTGTCGAAGCCATACCGAATTCGTTATAAAAAGAATGCCATCTTTTTATTTGAAGGTAGTCCGCTTCGCTGATTCTAAGGTATTTATCCAATCTCTTATCGTCGGTATTATCGATAACGGCGTATTCGGAGCGGCAATTTCCGACTATTCTCTTCATTTTTGAGATTTTTTTGTCAATAAGGCGAAACATTGTTTCAAATAGTTTACTGAACGTATTAACTTTGAACTCTTTTAGTAAGAAATCTATGACGTTGTTATTCATAGATTCCGATACTATAAAATGGAATAGATGTTTTTTGTTTTTCATAAAATTTTCTCCTTTTCTTTAATATATATAACAACTAAAAGTAGAAAACTCTTTACAAAAATTTGTATAAATTTTTAGAAAATGACAAATAATTTACTGATTGAAAAAAATTGACACATATGCGTCAATTTTCATCGAGGAGTACTGCGTAGCATATGTGTCAATTTTGTTCTTAGGCGCCATATGCGTCCAATTTCCCGTCCTCAAAAACCGACGCGCTATTTCGGGGATTGAATTTATAGTTAACGGCAAAAAGAGAGGCGAAAAAAAAACTTTTGTTGAAATAAACTCTACGCTAACGATATTTCAAATTCTATATCGCTTACCGAGCCGATATTTTCCTTCAAAAGAGAGATTTTTATCATCTCGGAAGGTCTTATATATTTAAGATTCTTAGAATAAATAATTTTATCGTCGGCGGCGACGTTTAGAGTAGCGCTGTCTTTTACGATCATCGGTCTTAAATAAAGAGTATTATCCGAGCCGGGGTTTATTTTTTGAGGCGTTACGTATCTTACGTTCGCGCCAGCTTTTATTTTATACTGTTTTATAGGAGAATCGTTGTTTAGATAACGCGAGACAAAATTTCCCGTTCTTCTTGATTCTTCGGTAACAAAATCGACAAGATCGTGAACGTGAAGAGCGTTGCCGCAGGCAAAAATTCCTTCGACGTTAGTCGTCATAAAGGAGTCGACATACGGTCCGTTATTTTCCGGATTTATCTGAATTCCGGCTTTTTTTGAAAGTTCGTTTTCGGGAATAAGCCCGACCGATAACAAAACCGTATCGCAATCTATGGAGAAGTATTTGGGCTGTTCGGGAATACTTGGATTTTTTGTAACAATATCCAAACGTTCGACTCTCTCTTTTCCGTGAATATTGATTACCGAACTGTTCAGATGAAGCGGTATGTCAAAATCGTTAAGACATAGAGCGATATTTCTAGGGAGTCCGGAGGGATAGGGTTGTATCTCGATTACGGCTTTTACTTTACATCCGCTCCAGGTCATTCGACGCGCCATAATAAGACCTATATCTCCCGATCCTACTACGACTATCTCTTTTCCCGGAACGTACCCCTCGATATTGACTAAGCGTTGAGCAAGACCTGCGGTAAATACCCCGGCGGGTCTGGAACCGGGTATGCCGATATTGCCTCTGTTTCTCTCTCTGCACCCCATAGATAATACTACGGCTTTAGAATTAATAATGAATCCGCCGTATTTTTTTGAAACGGCGTAAATTTCTTTGTAACTTCCGCGGTTTTTAATATCTACGGCGGTAGTTTCTAGGAATATCTCTACTCCGCTAGATAAAACTTTAGTTTCAAATCTTTCTGCGTATTCGGGACCGGTAAGCTCTTCTTTAAATTCGTGTAGTCCGAATCCGTTATGTATGCATTGGAGAAGAATTCCGCCGAGGAACTCCTCCCTTTCGATTATGGCGACGGAGAAATTGTT
>Ga0208197_1001558_pt1 | contig 22415 bp, 18 predicted proteins | sample AD_JPNNA4_MetaG_FD_184444 | JGI IMG/M metagenome (GOLD analysis project Ga0208197, IMG submission 184444) | Active sludge microbial communities of municipal wastewater-treating anaerobic digesters from Japan - AD_JPNNA4_MetaG (SPAdes) (version 2) | ecosystem: Engineered > Bioreactor > Anaerobic...
CGGCATGTATGGCATTACCAGGTCCCGAACCTGCGACCTAGCGGTTAACAGGCATTGCGATCTACCTCCATGCCAAAACTTGGGCAAATGTCGTAAATCCTTTGCCCAAAAGGATATATAACTGAGAAGGGGGGTCAAGGGCTTTCTTGCGTTCATTGCATTTGTTGCACCCCATTGCACCCCATTGCAGTTATTGCGCGTATTATACCGCTTTTTGAGAGTATCTACTTCCAGGATAAACGAGTCCAGAATGGCTTAATTAGGGTGTATTGCGGACAAGAACTATGCAGAATTGAGGTAGATTTATGGCTGGTTTGTGAGCAGGGGGCTTGGTTTGGCCTCCGACTATAGGAGGTTTAGTTGGCCGCCACAGGGGCTATTCTGATGGCCCTGGGGGCCTTCTCTAGTACCTTATAAAAACTCATCCGTCCTTTTTAAGCGGCCCTCCGGTAGAATTTAAGCAGCCCGCCAAGCCGCTGGCGGCAGATGATCTTGCCGGTGCCTTGGGGCGGCGGCTCAATGAGCATATTGTCCAGCCCCTGATGGGCGCGCTCCGTATGATAATGCTGAACGTATTCTGAAATAAGATAGCGCAGGTGGGCCTCGCCCAGGATGATCATTCGGTCCAGGCATTCGGATTTGATGCTGCGGATAAACCTTTCCACGAATGGGCTGAAATTCGGTGCCAGAGGCATGGATTTGACGGATTCCACACCTCCGGCCCTGAGCATCTCAATAAAGGCCTCCGTAAAGAGGGGGTCGCGGTCGTGGATGAGGTATTTCTTTTTTCTGAGAAATCCAGAAAATGGATCAGTCAGGTTCTTGGCCGTCTGCTTCATCCAGTCCCCATAGGGATGTTCTATGATCCCGGCAATCTCTACCTTGCGGGTGGCATAATCAATGACCACCAGCACCATGTACCGGGTTAATCCTTTGATAGTATAAATTTCAGTCGAAAAGAAGTCGATGGCGGAGAGGGACTGCCAATGGGCATTGATGAACTCTTTCCATGACGTTTTACGCCTTCGGTCCGGCTGAGGCTCCAGGCCGGCCTTCTTAAGGACCTTGCCGATGGTGGCGGTGGAGACCTTAAAGCCCAGGTATTTGAGCTGTCCCCGGATGCGGATGTAGCCCCAATCGCGGTTGTCTTTGGCGACCTCAATGATAGCATTACGGAGTTCATCAGAGATCTGCGGTCGGCCTAATCCTCTGTGCTTGGAGTTATCATACTTTTGGGCGACCAGATTCCGATGCCAGCGGAGGATTGTCTCCGGGGAGAAGACCTCGCAGACTTCGGCCAGGGCTTTTCTGCTGAGCTTTTTGCCCAGGATGGCCAGGCGGCGCCTTTGACTGTCATTGAGCAGCAGGCGTTTTTTGCCGAGTTTTTCCCGGAGGATTTTGTTCTCGGCCTTGAGATATTCGATCATGTCCTGCTGGTGCCGGTTGATCCAGCCGGCCAGCATCATCAAAAGCATAGCATGGGGCTTTATCTTCACAAAAATTCCTTTTCCTGATCAAGTTGTCCTTTGAATTTCAAGGGGGGAATCATAACCAAGACATGGGTCAAAATCGAGGGAATTTTATCCCAGTCATTTTATCGAACGTCTCGGCGGACTGCTCAAATCCTATCATCGCCTGGCTGCTTAACCGTCTTCTTCATCGGATATGTCATGCATTTCCCGCGGAACCGGTCTGTCAAAAACAGCTGGATTTGAATCATTTTGGGCGGTGAAGCCCAGCCGGCCGCAGCCACGGCCGCCATTTGACGGCCGAATTTTTCATTCTCAACTTGTGAAAGAACCAATATTTAGCCACCGATGAATATTTGTACCCTACGGGTTCCAATCGCTTAATTTTGTCGCAAGAATTTCATAAAAACAGACTGGGCAGTCAAAAATCTGCCTTTTTTAGGTCGATTTATTCGCCATTATCTCGCGGAGAGAGGGAAATTCTAATGTCATTTCGATATAACTGCCTTTTTGACAATGAGGTTATGGGGATTTCATAGGGATTTAGGGATTTTTTTGTTAATAAACCCTCTTGTTCTGGAATTGCTAATAGGAATATCCTCTTGGATTTGAGTTTATGGCTGAGGCAAATGACAAAAAAAGAACAGACGAATTCGTGAATCTGCTGGTTCCCAACCAGCGGCGGATACAAGCATTTATCCTAATCCTCGTCCCCAATCTTAATGATGCAGAGGATATTTATCAAGATACCTTGGCAGAGATGTGGAAACAGTTTGATAAATACCAGGCAGGAACGGATTTTGTCGCATGGGCCATTACAATCGCCAAGTACAAAATCTTTTCGTTTCGCAGAGAAACGATACGATCTAAGGTGTGCTTTGATGAGCAGGTATACAACTTCCTCGAACCAGCCGCTGCCGCTAAAGCCAGAACTCTTCAAGATCACTTGGATGTGTTGAAAAGATGCGTTCAGAATCTCTCAAAACATGAGGTGCTGTTACTGAAAATGCGGTATGAAAATGAGATGACATTTCAGAGGATATCGGAACAGATAGGGAAAACACCCGCGGCCATTCATCGGATTATGGCTGGAATCCATTCGAGATTAGCCTTGTGTGTCCGCCGAGGGCTTCGAGCGGAGCAGGTTTTATGAAGCCAGAAGATGCAGAGTTGATGTTCAAGGTTACCAACCTGACCTTGCGCTCCTTGAATGGAAATCTGGATGCGGAAGGTATGAAGCGGCTTGGGGAGCTAATCGTACAGAACCCTTTGGCTGCTGAATATTATATGGAAGCTTTGTGTATTCATGTCGGACTCAGCTCGATGGGGGGTGTGTTCTGTCTCCATGAGGTGAGCGGCCAGATACTGGATCAAAACCTATGGCGCTTAATGTTGGAGAATGAAAAAACAGCTCCAGCGGTCGAAGTCCAAAAGGAAAAGCCGCATCGGGAACCGATCCAAAAGGTGGTCTATCCCTCGACACAAAAACGGCCATCCAAATGGGTCAAACTGGGGGTCGTTATCTCTTCAATAGCAGCCATTTTGCTTTTTGATGTTCTTCTTCGTTTTGCCCTTGTTGAGAACAACGAGTTCGCAACACTGATTGACTGTGTCAACACGAGTTGGGACGATCACTCGACTCCTTTGGAAGCAGGTGCTGTCTTAAACTCTGAAGGAGGGGAGTACTGGCTGCAGGGAGGATTTGCCAAGCTCCTGTTTCGGAAGGGGGCAGAAGTGGTCATTGAGGCGCCAGCTCACTTTGAAGTACTCTCTGGCAGCGAATTGAACCTGCTTAGCGGAAGGGTCTATGCAAGGGTGCTGAAGCCGGCGACCGAGTTTACCGTCTATACACCCAATTCTTATGTAATTGACCGTGGAACTGAATTTGGTGTTGAGGTCGGGACCAACGAATCACAAGTCCATGTAATCAAAGGTAAGGTTGTGCTGGTGCCGGAAGGAAATCGGCAAATCCGGCGTCAGATTCAGTTGGAAGCAGGTACCGCCAAGAAAGTTGACAAAAGTGGCCTCGTGAAAGATATCTTGCTCAGCAGTCAGGGGTTTGTCAGCAATATTTCCTCAAAAAAGGGGTTTATTTACCGCGGAGAAAGGGCTATCCCGATTAGTGAGTGGCAAGCACAATTGCAAATCGACCCTGTAGCCGACTTGAAAACAAATGGTCGGTTGATACAGGCAGTCAATTTGGGGCCGGGGGCAGGGTCTGTTAACATAAGGGGTATACTCTTTCAACCCAATCTGGAACCCAACCATGTAGTAGGAGGACGTGGAGTGGAATTGACAGGTGAACGTTTTTATTCCGGCCCAGATAAGAATGTGCAGGGGCTCTTGAAGAAAAGTCTGAGATTAAGCGAGCAAGGAAATACCCAGATCCAACTCATCTTGAATAGACAGGAAGTTGGGAAGCTGTACCGGATTCAGCTAATGGTCGGGTTTGAATGGCAATGGTGCCATCTGAACTGTTACGGTGTCAATCAGGAATACAAATATTTTCCAAACCATGGAAAAGCCGGGCTAGGCCTAGTTACTTACACTTGGCGGTCCCAGTCTTCCACGGAAACCATAACACTCACATCACCCACTGACGGCCCAAATTCTGTTCATATCTTTGGATATGTTCTGCATGAATTGGGTCAGGAACAGGAAGCTGTCGACCACCACCATCCACTTCGTGCCCTTGCCGCGTTTGGTCGTTCCGACGCACTGGCCCCTTTTTTGCCGGGGCAAAACTGCCGTCCACAAAGGCCTCGGACTTTTCGTCCAATTGGGCCAGAAAGGCCCGCCAGGCCTGGAGCCAGACACCTTGCTCTTCCCAGTCGCGAAGCCGCCTCCAGCAGGTCGAAGGGCTGGGATACTGTTTGGGCAGATCGGCCCACGGGGCTCCGGTCCGCAGGATCCAGAGGATTCCTTCAAAGACCTTGCGGTTGTCGGCCCAAGGTCTGCCGCCGCGTTTGGATTTCTCGGGTTTGGGCAGCAGCGGTTCGATCTTTTGCCATTGTTCATCCGTCAGTTTCCAGCGTTGTTTGGCCATCCTTGGCTCCTTAAGAAAACCTGTTTGGGAGTCAAGTGTATCTAAACTCTTACGTGGCGCAAGTTTAAATTCTATAAAAAATTAGTATGACAGCGATAAAAATGCTCAAGAATTTTATATGGGTTAGCTGATGAACTCTTCGAACACATACAATTTATGGCTTTTAGTAATTATGGGGAGAGAAGCGAAGATGAGAAGAAAAAACGACCCAGGGTTTACCCTGATTGAACTTCTTGTTGTCATTGCCATCATTGCTTTGCTGCTGTCAGTGCTTGTCCCTGCCTTACGGAAGGCCAAAGAGCAGTCCCGACTGGTTATTTGCGGTTCCAATCAGCGGCAGATTGTGGAGGCAGTCCTGGCGTACATGGCCAGCAACAACACTTCGCTGCCGCCTGCTATTTCCGGGTTGCAGGACTCCCCCTTTACCGGTTCTGTCGTTACCGACCCGGCCAGGGTGACCCATTGGCATCGGCCCACCGCGCTAAGTTACGCATGCACGAACCCAATGGCGCTGAACGGCGGGCACCACGGACGATATATGCTGCCATACCTCGAGAGGGTGGATGTTTACACTTGTCCCTCCGCTCCCATGGAGCCGGAGATGGTTATAACAGGAGGAGGCGTGGATGGGAAGGGCCTGACTTTTCAGGAAGGATATGAGAAAATTCTCCCGATTCCTGACGGCACCTACACTCTCCTATGGAACTATCAGGGGTTTGACAATGTCTCCTCGCCGACGCGGTTTGTGGGCCCTGGCAGCAAGAAGCAAAATGCGGCGAACCTGCTCCTTTGTGATACGATCTTTTATTCAGTCAATTATACCTGGGGATATCCTGGGGTCAATAAACTGGTGATGACACACCCATTTGAGGGGGCCTCCAAGGAAACTCCAGAATACCCGGGTATAAAAATTTATTATCTTCTTGAAGGTCCTCGTCCTGACCCGCTGCCAAGCGTGCGGATGAACGCGGGCTATGTGGACGGACATGTGGAACGCTATGATTCCCGGGACACTGTCAACTGCCGGAATGCGGTTGTGGATTTGTACTTGCCCCGCAAGTTTAAGTGAGCTGCTGAATGTTAATCTGTTAAGGTATTTCGTCGTGAAATACAGAGAACATCAGTTTTTTTGGAGGACAGAGAGATGAAAAAGATGAAGAAGGTAATGGTGGTGGGGGTTTTGTGCTCACTGGTCAGCGCGGCCACCGTCTTTGGCGGCTGGTCGGTGGCGACGCCAGGTGATCCCACGGCGATGGCCACTGATGGACGGCTGGTAAAGGCGAGCAACCTGGGAAAAGAGGCGGCTCCCCAGAAAATCGGTGGAATTACGTATGATGTTGATTATTCAAACATCACGAATGCTAACCCCGCTTCTCATGTGTGGCCGGAAGGCAAGTTTTACACCGGAAGCGATGCGGCCATCTTCAATTTGATGAACACCGGCGGGTTGGTTAGCGAGTGGGGACCGACAGTGATGACTTTCACCTTTTCCGGTCTGACCGTCGGACACGACTACTGTTTCCAGCTGCTGCTGGGCGGAGCGTGGGGTGGTTGTAGTGCCAATCTTTACGGTGTCAAAAATGAATATCAGTATGTCTATTTTAGCAACGGATCTACGCCAAAACTGGCTACGTTTACCTGGACGGCTGATACCGCGTCTGCCACCATCTGGACCAATGCCGGCAAAAACCAAGCCAATCATTTTAACCTGGCCTATGCTCTGCACGACACCTCTGTACCGGAGCCGGTAACGCTTTTGCTGCTTGGGTTCGGCGGCCTATTGGGATTGCGAAGGGAAAGAATATAAGCAGCTTTGATAGTTTCTGCGGAATGATGGGCAAAGCGGATTGAGTAAATATGGAACTGCGGAAGGCAATGCGAAAAGGCGTTTGTCTTCCGCAGTATTTCCATGAAAGCAAATGAAACAGAAAGGAAAAACAGATGAGAAAAATCGCATTGTTAAGTTTGCTTCTGACGGCGGGCATGCTCGCCCAGGCCGGTCAATGGGTGTCTGTGAATGAAATCGCATCCGCCGGCGACTGGTGGAGGGCTTTGGCCAACGATGGACGTCTTATCAAGGCCAGCAATCTTGGTGCTAATGCCCAACCGCAAGTAGTCAAGGGTATCCCTTTTGATATCGACTACACGAACCTGAGCGGTGCCGACCCGAAATCCAGCACATGGCCGAACAAGTTTTATTCCGGCACATATGCGGCTCTCAGCAACCTGCTTAACAACGGTGCTCGGATAAATCCCAGCGGCCCTGCTTACCTGTATATTAACATTTCGGGACTGACGGTGGGCAAGGAGTATCGCTTTCAAGTACTGGTCGGCGGAGACTGGACTTGGTGTGGGTGCAACCTTTATGCTCCGGAATACAAGTACCTGGGTCTGCGGGGCAATCAGCCGACGCTGGCGATCTATACATGGACTGCTGATGCGGCGACCCGCCGTTTCACGATAAACAGCGGAGCAGGCCAGAACACGGCATACATCTTAGCGTATGCTGTCCATGAGGTTGTTCCCGGTATTGCCTGGGACCCTGTTCCAGAGGATGGGGCTATCGATGTAAACCCAACGAACGTCACGCTGTGCTGGAAGACCGGCTTGGATCCTGAAACGATGACCCAACCAAACCCCAAAATTACCAGTCACTATGTCTACCTGGCTGGAAGGGAGCCAAACTTGCTGAGCGCAACAAGATACACCGTGGACGCAGGTCCCGGGCCGGCGGCGGAGGCCTGCCTGAACGTGGGTACTCTGAACTATGAATCTGTTTACTACTGGTGGGTAGATGAGAGTGTTCTGGGCAGCGGTCCAGCTGATGGCAATACAATCTCGGGTCGCATCTGGATGTTTACCACCCAGATGTTGGCCCCTGTGATTGCGCAGGGTCCGGCGAACGCCTACGTGTTTGGCGGAGAGACAGTCCAATTTAGCGTTATTCTGCATGGCGGAGTTCCGGCTACCATTCATTGGTTCCGCTCATTGGACAACACCACGACTACTTCCGGGGATGACATTCTTGTGGGCAGCGGTTCAGCGGTTTTGACCATTTCCAACGCCCAAATCGCCAACGAGGGTTACTATTACTGCGAAGTTGCTAATGCTTCGGGGACGGCGATCTCGACACCTGCAGCTCTTGGCATCAAACGGCTGTTGGCTTACTGGTCACTGGACCAAGCAGACTTTAACGGTACTGTGTACTTGGACAAGAGCACACAAGACCCCGTGGCTCATAATGCAGAACCAAATGGTATACCGACTTTTGTGCCAGGGATTCTGGGTGATGCGGTAATCATGAATGAGAATGGTTGGGCAAACGCGGGAATATGGGACCCATCGACACTGACCAATCAACTAACAGTCAGTGCTTGGGTGAAGTGGGATGGCACTGCTTGGACAAGCGGTGGCAATGGGGTAATTACGAAAGCAGACGAAAGTGGCAGACGCTGGATGCTGATGATCCGCAACGGAGACGACTCGCATAAAGGGACAGGTTGGGTAAGATTTTCCTCCTATGCAAATGGTGATGTCTGGGCAGGGCCAAATGCAGTGGCCGCTGGAGAATGGGCGTATCTGACGGCCGTTGTTGACAGTAAGAATTCAGGCCGAGTCTACATTAATGGTGCGCTGGTTGCTGAGGATACGACCTGGTCATGGGGCAGCGCGAATGCTGCATCAATCCTACTTGGAAACCACTACGGCGGTGACATATTTCCTGGTGTTCTTGATGAGATTAAGATTTACAATTATGCCTTATCTCCCACAGAAATTGCGGATGAGTACTACGCGTTTACCGGGCAAAGCGTCTGCCTCAACCCTTATGAAAGCGCGTTCAATTTTGACAACACAGGAAGTTCTTATTGCAAGGTTGACTTGGCGGACTTTGTGGTGTTTGCCAGGGCGTGGCTGTCATGCGGATTGTACCCGGTTTGTCCATAACTTGTACAGCGACTGGTTTGTGAACAGATTGCTCTGGGCGGCCCATGCCGCCCGGAGTAATCTGTCTAAGAGTTCTGTCCATTGAGGGGGGCATCTGTTAAATGGCTGAAATTTTTTATTGTATTGTTGGAGTGCTACTGTTTTGTTTGTCCGCTGTTGCTGCACCTCCTTCCACAGGTACCTGGCAATTGGTCTGGAGCGATGAGTTTGACAGCGGCAGTACTCCGGTCGCCCCTAACCCTGCGTATTGGGACTATGAGCACGGATATGTTCGTAATCAGGAATGGCAATACTACACGGATAACCTCCAGAATGCTTACTGTTGCGACGGTCTCCTGCACATTGAGGCCCACAAGCACCCCCATGGAACTTACCCGGTGGGCATCTATATGGGGCAGGACGGTACCATCAGCAGCGCCAGTCTGAAATCTCGCGGCAAGGTCCAGCATAAGTACGGCTGGCTGGAGATGCGTGCCCGGATTGATACCCAGTGGGGCAGTTGGCCGGCCTTCTGGACTCTCGGCTGCAGCGGGGAGTGGCCCGATAATGGCGAGTGTGACATCATGGAGTATTACCGGAACATGCTTAAATTCAATGTGGCCTGGTGGAAAAAAGGGGATGCCCGCTGGATTGCGCGGTGGGATAGCACCACTGTTAATATATCCAGCTTACCGACCGCATGGGAAAATGCTTTCCATGTCTGGGCCATGGAGTGGACCCCCCAGCAGGTCGGGCTCTATATGGATGGGACGCTATACAATAGATGGAATTGTTCTCTGGATAGCGGAGATGGTTCAATGGAGGGCTTTCAGCAACCGCACTCTATCATCCTGAACCAAGCTATTGGGGGTACGGCTGGTGGTGATGCTTCCGAAGTCGTTTACCCGACCCGCTATGAGATCGATTGGGTACGGTGGTATCAGGATACATCGCAGCCAGCTGCCCTTGTCAATGATGACGATGCCGCTGTGTTATATAGCGGCACGTGGGGGATATGGAAAGGAAACCCCGGATACCGCCAAGATGAACATTTCAGCGAGACAACAGGTGCAGCGGCGACCTTTTCTTTTACCGGTACAAAAGTATGGTATTACGGCTTCAGGCGAGACGACCTCGGCAACGCGGAGATTCTTCTGGACGGGGTGCTGGTTGATATAGTGGACTGCTACAGCGCTGCGGCGGACTATTTTGTCTTGCTGTATGAGAGCGAGGAACTGCCCTACGGTTTGCATATGTTGACTGTTCGAGTTGCCGGCACGCGGAATCGGGCAAGCAGCGGGACCGAAGTAATTATTGATGCGTTTGGCTATGAAACGGACGTGCATCCGCCAGCAGCCCCTTCTGGTTTGTCTGCTACCTCCAGCAGCGGCTCCATTCTTCTTAACTGGGATGCCAATCCTGAGGCGGACCTGGATGTTTACAATGTCTATCGCTCGATGGTATCATGCAACCCGGGTGAACTCTTGGCGACAGTTTCGGATAGTTTCTATATTGACCGAGCAGTGGCAAGGGGGGTTGTCTATGGGTATGCTGTTTCAGCGATTGATAGGATTGGCAATGAATCTGCCCTAAGCGGCTTTGTTTTTGCTCCAGAATACCGCGGTGATTTAACTATAGATGGGCGGGTGGACCTGTTGGACTTGGCCGAACTGTCAGAGGGGTGGCAACATATTTATAATCTGGCAGAACTGGAAAATGTGGCTGCTGACTGGCTGGCGAGTATACCTTCCTGGCATGGTACTACCTATTTCGTTGATGGGGAAAGTGAAGACGATGGGAATTCAGGAACAGTCTCTCTACCAGGTATGGAAGACCATGATACGCGTAAATAGTGACCTAACAAGACGATCTTGTTCTCGATGCTGCCGGCGGATGCGCGGCAGGTTGTGGGGGGATCTTTTTGCCGGAAAACCCCAGAGGCAGCTAGGTGGAAATTACCAGATATGGCCTGAGCCATGTTATCAAGGCAGGCCCTTTGATTATAGACAACGGGGGGCAGGACTACCGGGACAACTCCCTTCAGAACGAAACAAACATCGGTGCACGCGAGAAAGGATAGGAGTATGTTGAAACAGATACTTTGGGGGTATTTTCTTGCGGTGTTGACCTCACTTTCCCCGGCAGCGCTTATAGTCTTTGAAGACTGGGAGGGAGTGCCTGTGGATGCCTATGTGAACGGCTGCAACGGCTGGGTGGGAATCAACCGTTCCGATGAGGGATTTTGGATCGGAAACAACGCACAGGTTGCCATCGATAAAGATGGCAACCACTTTGTACGTCACATGGCTCCCAGCTGGCAAAGCCGAGGGTTTTGCAAGACCCTCGGATCCCTTGCGATCACGGATGGACGGACGGCTACCCTATACCTGACCTTCAAAGCAGAGGGCGTTTCGCCGCTGCAGCACTGCTATGCGCTGACGGATGTTGATATCCCGAACAATAGCGGGCAGGAGGTGGTCTGCGTCAGATTGGTTAACCAGGATGCAAACCACTACAGGCTCGAGGCAATTAATGGAAATTCCTTTCTGACGCTGAGGACCAACTTAGTCGCCAACCTCTGGTATCATCTTTGGCTGGTTATCGACCATGCTACCGATACCTATGATGTGTATCTGACCGCCGGCTCAGATCCGAAAGCCGAAGACCGCGTCGGGTCCGGTCTTGCTTTCCGTTATACCACAGTAGAACCGCTGGATACGTTCTACGCTTGGGCTGGCAAGATGAGCAGCGTTAGTTCTACTGCGGTTTGCCTAGATCAGATTGCAATAGATCCCACAGGAGTAAGTCTGTATTCACTAATTCCACTTTCTCCAGATTTGACGGGGGACTATTGGGTTAACCTTGATGATTTGGTTGTCATGAGCTCCTCTTGGCTTGAGGCATGTGGGTGTTGCGATTGGTGTGGGGAAACCGATGTAAATAAAAGCGGGGTTGTCGACTTCGGTGACCTATCTGTCTTAAGCCGGTCCTGGCATCGCTCCAGTATTGCTGGTTTAGTGGGATGGTGGCCTCTAAATGAAGGGAGGGGCTCAACTGCCTTTGATAGGTTAGGCCGGCACAATGGCACCTTGTGCAATACGGAACCTGAGGACTGGGTTCCTTCGGGGGATGGATATGTGCTCGGTCTCGACGCCCAACAGGAAAGCGACGGCAGAGGGGAATATCTCTATCTCCCTCGACTGATCCAGGATAATTTCACGATTTCCTTCTGGGTGCGCACTTCCAAGATTGCCGATGTGGGCGACCAATGGTGGTCTGGGATGGGTATGGCGGATGCGGAAGCGACGGGGGTGCAGGACGATTTCGGCATTACGCTTCTACGAGACAAAGCGGCGTTTGGGGTGGGTGGATCTGATACCGGAGACGTGACCATTCAATCCACGACGGCGGTTAACGATGGATACTGGCATCACATTGCAGCCACGCGCAACGGCACGACGGGGGAGATGTGTCTCTATGTAGATGGAATATTGGAAGCTTCTGCAATCGGCTCTGTTGGTCCTAAGAACGCCCAGCCGCGAATCTTGGTCGGCTCGATGAATTTCCGCGATGGCAAGTATCTACGGGGTTATTTTGATGAAATCTGCTTCTACGATCAAGTGCTTTTTGCCAGCGATATTGCCTCTTTGGCTGATAGAAGATTTCCGGCGGTGACACCTAAGAAGGGAGTGGGAAGTGGAGATGCTGTTAAGATTCATGCCCTCCATGTTGAGTGGGTTTACAATTGGAACATTTCCCTGCCAGCGAGTATGGATAGCGGCATCGATTACGTGCCGATGCGACATAATAAATGGTGGCCTGACCTGAACAATTTGGCTGCGGTTAGAGATGTGGACTATTTATTGGGATACAATGAACCGGATGGTAGCGACCAAGCTGATATGACTGTCGCGGAAGCAATTGCTCAGTGGCCTCTTCTTCAAGCGAAGGCCGATGAGTATGACTTGCTACTGGGTAGCCCCGCGACAGTGCACTATAACTCGCAATGGATCCAGGACTTTATGGCAATCGTAGATACGCCGGGCAGCGGTCTACGGGTGGATTATATATGTGTTCATTGTTACTATCCTCCAAATCCTGATACATTCATGAATAATCTTACCTGGGTGCATAACCGCTGGGGGCGAGATGTTTGGGTGACAGAATTTAATGTAGCTGATTGGAGCGGAAGCAACCCGTATACTCAGGAGCAAGCGTATACCTGTCTGGCCGAGCTCTTGTATCGTATGGAACAAACGAGCTGGCTGAGGCGCTATGCGATCTTTCCTTGGGACGGTTCCTCTGATGCAAGCAAGGCCTCGCCGATCTTTGAGCCGGGCACTAATACTCTGACGCCCCTGGGAAAACTGTATGCTTCTTGGGATGGTGATATCGATGGGCCCAATGAAGGAGAGTGGTATTTCCTTAACCATCAGGGCAGCCATAATCGCATCCGGAGCAACGGTGCCAGTCTGGAAATGACCACTATTTTCAGTATGGGCGATAGAGTGCAGTGGAGATTGGTTGATGCCGGTAATGGTTGGTATTATATTGAAAATAAAGCAGCTGGCCAGCGACTGGGATACGACAGCGCTGCCGGCAGCCCTGCCATGGCAGATGAAGCCAAATCAGGTGATGAGGTCAAGTGGAAACTGATCCACTCCAAATATGGGTGGTACTACGTTGACCATAAGCAGACCGGAAAGCGTTTGTGCTACCGTAAAAGTGGAGGAAAAATTACTCTGGAAAGCACTGCCTATTCAGATGCAAATGTGAAGTGGCGCTTTATTAAACCCTAATTCAAACTATCCCAAAAGGAGCAGAATATTTATGAGCTGTTTCAGCCGACGCAGATTTCTGTCTTACTCTGGATTGGCGTCTGTAGGACTCATTTCGCTGACTTGGGCAAAAGAGACACGGCACGAAGACCCCAAGAGAAAATTTAAAAAGGGAGTTGGCCTTGTGACGAAGCCCAGCAGCAGCTGGTTTTTCAATTTGGAGTCCCTGCGAGTAGACTGGCATTACAGCTGGGGTCTTAAGAAACCGAAAGATTATCCGCCAAATATCTCTTTTGTTCCGATGGTCTGGGGGCCCGGGGGGCTGGAGGAGGCGGTAAAATACATCAATGAGCACAAGGAGGAGGATGATGTGGATTGTCTCCTCGGTTTCAATGAACCTGATGAGCAAGGCCAGTCCAATATCCCGGTGGAAAGAGCCTTGGAACTCTGGCCGACACTCATGGAAGCTAAAGTTCGGCTGGGTAGTCCAGCCTGCGTACACCCGGATAATGAATGGATGAAAAAGTTTATGCATGAGGTTGACCGCAGACAGCTGCGGGTTGACTTTGTGACCATTCATGATTATGGCGGTCCCAGCCCTGAGGCACTTATCCAAAAATGTCGGAAAATTCATGAGATGTATAGCCGCCCTGTCTGGATCACTGAATTTGCTGTTGGAGATTGGCAGGCCAAGGATGTCAAAGAGCATAGACATAGTCCCCAGCGGGTTTTGGAGTTTATGCAAGCGGTTTTACCTGAGCTTGACATGCTAGATTGCGTTGAACGGTATGCCTGGTTTCCTGCCAGCAAGGACAACAGCCATCTGGGTACTTCGGCGCTTTTTGAGGATGATGGGACGCTAACCCCTCTGGGACGTTATTATGCGGACTATGAAAGTCAAATACCAGTATGAGACAAAAAGATTTCGTCTGTTTATTGTATAGATACTGTACTTTCCAAGAAAAATGACATTGGTTTAGCTCTTTAACAACTCAAACTGACCGATTTTAGGCCGCGAGGAGTTTTTCCAGGCGGCGGATAACAGGTTTTTCATGACTGTATTTGACAACATCTTTGATATTCTCCCGCCAGACCATCTGGCACAGCGACGCTTTGAGTTTGCTGATCGGCTCCAGTCGCAGCACTCTATTCTTCTTTGTGTGGCCTTGTGCACGCTGGGCCTGTATGCCAGGTGGGTCAGGCAGGCATATAGGAAGAGGAGTCAAAACAAAGTTTTTTCCCCTTATGGAATTGCTATCGGTGATCGCCATTATCCACTCTTTTGGTTTCCTGGGCCAGGCAAGGCGAGAATCGAGTAGGGCGGGTGGCATGAAGGGATTGGTAGATGGGTGTTTGGAAACCATCGGCTTAAATAGGAGATAGAAAATGCAGGACATGTGTATGAGCCGTCGTATCTTTCTTAAGTCTGCAGTGCTGACAACTGCAGCCGTGCCAAGTCTCTTTTCTAAGGCATCCATCGCGACGGGTTCCCCCTCACCAAATCGTCCGAATATCATCTTGATCTACGGTGACGATGTCGGCTACGGCGACTTGAGCTGCTATGGGGCAACTGCCGTTCAGACCCCAAATGTCGAACGTTTGGCCCGCGAAGGAATCAAATTTACGAATGCCTACGCTACCTCAGCAACTTGTACCCCCTCTCGCTACTCGCTACTTACAGGCCAGTATGCATGGCGCAAACCCGGCACCAATATCCTGCCTGGCGATGCTCAACTGATCATTGATACAGACAAGAAGGCTCTGCCTTCCATGCTCAGGTCAGCCGGCTATACTACCGGAGTTGTAGGCAAGTGGCACTTGGGTTTGGGTAAGGGCAACCTGGATTGGAATGATATTATCAAGCCGGGGCCGAGAGAGATTGGCTTTGACCATTCTTTTGTGATCCCTGCCACAGGCGATCGGGTTCCCTGTGTGTATGTAGAAAACCACCGTGTGGTCAATCTTGATCCCAATGACCCAATCATAGTTAGCTATGACAAGCCTATTCCTGGTGTGCCGGATGGCAAGACCTTTCGCAACCAGCTCAAAATGGACTGGAGTCACGGTCACCATGACTCTGTGATCAACGGCATCCCTCGCATCGGCTACATGTCCGGCGGGAAGTCAGCCCTCTGGAAGGACGAGGAGATTGCTGATACCCTTGTGGAGAAGGCGGTTGCATTTATCGAGATGAACCAATCCAATCCCTTTTTCCTGTATTTTTCTACCAATGACATCCACGTCCCACGTGTGCCCCATCTTCGTTTTGTTGGCAAGACCGATATGGGCCCCCGCGGTGATGCAATCGTTGAGTTCGATTGGCAAGTTGGCAAGATTCTGGAAACGCTTGATCGTTTAGGGTTAGCGGAAAATACACTGGTGATTCTCACTAGCGATAACGGTCCGGTTCTTGATGATGGGTATAAAGATGATGCCGTCGAGAAAGTCGGCAGCCATAAGCCTGCTGGGCCGCTGCGCGGGGGCAAGTATAGTATCTTTGATGCGGGCACACGTATCCCCTTTCTCATCCGCTGGCCTGGTCGTGTCAAGCCGGCTGTCAGTGAGGCCTTTATCAGTCAAGTAGACATCTTTGCATCTCTGGCTGCCCTGACCGGTCAAACGCTAACACCCGAGGATGCCCCCGACAGTCTAAATATGCTCGATACATTGCTTGGCGAAAACAAAATCGGTCGGGAGTACATCATCGAACATTCCCATTTCGGCACGCTGTCAATTCGGATGGGGGACTGGAAATATATCGAACCCAGTGACAAGCCCAAAGTTGCTTGGGAAACTGGTATCGAAACCGGCAACTCGCCGCATTCTCAACTCTACAATCTGAGAATCGACCCAGGCGAACAACAAGATGTCTCCGATCGCTATCCTGATAAGGTCGAAATGTTTGCAACGATGCTCGACAGGATTAAAGAGATGGGCCGAACACGACCATAAAGAAAGACTGCTTGGGTAAAAAGTGTTTTTAATCCTTTTATCAAAGAGAATTTACCTTGAGTCATGGCAGATCAATTTCAATAATTAGCCCGAAAGGAATCCAATGAAAGGAAAGAATCTTTCTATTATTCCGCTGCTTGTATTTCTTGCAACCTATATGGATACAAGGTCTGACATGGTTGTTTGCTATGCTAGCCCCTTGAGCAATGTGAATAGTGTTCCATCGGAGCCGGCACCTGAAGTAAAAACACTCGATATCCCAAGTGATTTACCAGGGGTGGTGATTGACCATTCTCCTGCCGCCAGCAGGATTTACCTTGGTTCTCCAGCTCTTGCTGTACTGCCTAATGGAGATTACATCTCTAAATGTGATGAGTTTGGCCCCAACTCTTCCCAATATAGTTTGGGCGTCTCAAGGTTTTACTGTTCCTCTGATGCCGGCCAGACCTGGTGGCCTCTTACCAAGGTGAAGGGGCTGTTTTGGGCGAATCTATTTGTTCACCATGGGACGCTGTATGCAATGGGCACTGATAGGGCTGACGGCAATGTGGTTATCAGGAAGTCAGAAGATGGCGGACATACGTGGAGCCAGCCAAAGGACAAAAACACCGGCCTTTTGTTGAAAGATGGTAAGTTTGGCACTGCTCCTGTTCCGGTAGTTGAACACGATGGTCGTCTCTGGCGGGCCATGGAGGATGCGATGGGACCCACAAGCCAACGCTGGGGGAGCAATTTCCGCGCCTTTATGATGTCTGCTCCCGTGGATGCTGATCTCCTCAGAGCCGATAGTTGGACGTGCTCCAATCCCTTAGCCAGCAGCCCTGCCTGGCTGGACGGTCATTTCGGCGGCTGGTTGGAGGGTAACGCTGTTGTTGATCCCAGCGGCGAAATCGTCGATATTCTGCGTGTAGACTACCGGGAAGGTTTGGAAAAGGCGGCGATCATCCGTGTCAGCCATAACGGTACAACAGCAACGTTTGATCCGGAAAGCAGCTTTATCGATTTTCCTGGCGGCTGCAAAAAATTTACTATCCGTTTTGATCCTGTCAGCGGTTTGTACTGGACCCTGTCAAATGCCATTCTGCCCCAATACAGGGGTTACAATCCTGAGCGGACTCGTAATGCCGTGGCTCTGATGGCATCAGAGAATCTGCGGACCTGGACTATTCGGTCGATTGTCCTTTATCATCCTGATGTCAACAAGCATGGCTTTCAATATCTTGACTGGCTGTTCGAGGGGGATGATATAATCGCTGTCTCCCGCACTGCTTGGGACGATGGACAGGGCGGAGCCAACAACCAGCATGATGCCAACTTTTTGACCTTTCACCGAGTCAAAGGTTTTCGTACTCGCTATGATGGGTCAGAATCAACTGAAAGATAAAGGGCTAAAAGTCATTGGACAAGTCCCTATAAAAACAACTGAGAACTTGTTAAAATTATGAGAACGGTTGTTCTCTCTTTTACGGACCTTTGAGTAAATACTCAAGTTGACTGACTTTTGAGGATGGGATTTTGGACGATGAAGGCGATTTTTCAATAAAAAACGGCACTCTCTTCGATAAGAGGGTTGGAACACGCTCTTTTACATAGGAGACCGCCGTTATGTTTAAGATCGTCCGTTTTCCTAAAAAAATCTGGAATCTTTTTTCGATTCGCTTCAATCGCAGTTCCACTGGGACCATTTCGAGTACTTCCGCACCCTCGTCCTCCTGAACACCATTGCCTGGGGACGGCGGACGATTTCGTCGCTTTACCGCCATCTGGACAGCCGCACCCCGAACCTGCGACCTAGCGGTTAACAGCCATTATCTGAAATCTCATCTCCGCCAGCGGCCAGTGCCCCGCCGGACTGCCACCATTCCTGCAAATTCTGTCGGGTCCCATTGGGTTTGATCCCAAGCAGCAGACATACCGAGCAGGCTCTAAAAAATGTGTCTTGCTGGTTCTCATGCCTTCTGCTTGGCCCAGGACAGGTCAGGCAATAAGACTGGAACGATTTGGCGGGGGCTGGCTCAGCCACATTCTGTCCCTGCGGGTCAACCGGCCGTCGCTGCTGATACCGATCGATATTGTGTCTGATTTCCGTGGGGAAGTCGACTTCTTCGGGTTTACCGTGACAGATTTTCTCACAGAAGAATTTTGGTACGATCAGCCCGGTGACCTTGCACATCCGACCGCTGTACCTTCGCCGCGACAACGGGCCGGAGTTCATCGCCCAGGCCGTCCAGCAGGGTTGAGCGAGCAGGGAACGGCCACGGCCTACATCGAGCCGGGCAAGCCCTGGCAGAATGAGGTGGAGGAAAGTTATAACGCCCGGCTGCGGGATGAGCGTTTGAATATGGAATTGTTTACAGGGCTACCCGATGCCCGTGTGAGCATCGAAACCTACCGGCAATACTTTTTTGAGGAACGGTTTCATGGGGCTCTTGGCTATGTGCCGCCGCGGGAGTTTAAGGAACAGTGGCTGACAGCGCATCCGGACTTTTGCATGGGGGCTCTGCCCCCCCGCCCCCGGGATTTAACGCTTGATGCATCCAAGCAGAGGGGAAATGAAAAGAGCCGGACTGCTAGGGAAGACGGCCCGGCCTCTGCTCCGATGACCGGCCGGCGCTCCGGTTGCGTCCCCGCAGAGCCGTATCCTCTGACCGGCAACTGGATTGTAGAGGAAATCAGAACTTGACACAAGAACTGAATACAGCTATGAAAAGGTCGGGAGTCCTAACCTTCAAAATGGACCAAAGACAGGGGTACAGTCAACCCGATTTGGGAGTCTCGGGGAAGGCCAGTTCCTATTGCTGATGCTGGACCTGATTGAGCAGGTCCAAGGCGGTGTCTGTGTACAACCAACTCATGGAGTCGCCGTATTCGGGAGTGCGGATGCGAACCCGTCGCGTGTGCAACTGGCAGGATGGTCAGATGGTGCGGCGGTGGGCGACGGCCGCCTTCCTGGAGACCGGACGGCGCTTCCGGAAAATCGGCGGCTATACGCAGAGATGTGAATGCTGAGCTCGTTTCTGGAGGAACTGGAAAAAGAACAGACCCTTGCAGAAAACCGAAAGGTCGGATAAACTGATGGGAATGGAAATGCCATGAATCTTCAGGGACGGCGGGGGTATAATCTTTTTTCCATTCAACATTACTCGTGTTGTTTTTATCGAAAACTCTTTTGTTGCGAACCTCTAACCTATTGGTGAACAGCCATATCCGTTTTACAGTTTTCTCTCTTATCTACGGGCGGCCAGTGTCCGAGAGGGCAGTCCCCACCGGTGTCCCACCATTCTTTCAGGTTCTGTCGGGTTCCATCGGGCTTAATCCCAAGCAGCAGGCATACCGAACAGCCCTTAAAAAACGTATCTTTTTCGTCCTCATGCCTTCCACTTGGACCAGGACAGGTCAGGCAATAATCCCGAAATGATTTGATGGGGGTCAGCTCAGGAGCACTCTGTCCCTGCAGATTAATCATCTGTCGCTGCTGATACCGTTGGATGCCATATTTGATTTCCTGGGGGAAATTGATTTCCTCAGGTTTGCTATGGCAAACTTTATCACAGAAAAATTTCGGTACAATCAATCCGGTGACTTTGCACATCCGGCCACTGGTAAATGCATCGCAGAATTTCTTTCTGTCTTCTCTATTTCTGATGACATCTTCCATTTATACCCTTCCGCAGTTATCATCGATTATATACCAGTATAGATACCAGTTGACTCCGCTCCCCGGCCGGTTGGTTGTATCGGAGGTGTGAGCAGTATGACAGCAATAGTGGATATTATCGACAGTGACTCCATCTCCGGCCTTATATTCATGGGACGAAATCCATGCGGGGAAAGGATCACCCCAGACATGTTCCACATACGCTGTCCCGTTGATCCCAATATATTTTGGGTATGTATTATGCGGCATTATATGAAAATAGAGATACCGCACTCCATTATCAACATAGACATCTGTATTAATGCACCAAGGCCGGGGACGTGTTAAGTCCCTATATCCGGAAAACAAAACAGCGGTATCGACGGACCCCAGCCCAGGCATAAAACCATCATAGATTGACATGCCGACGCTCATCCGGGTAGCGGATACAGATACGCTTATTTTCATCTTTTTCGCCACTCCTCTGCCAAGGATCCCTTCGCCGGGGTCATAGACTTCTCCGGTGCAGTTGGGCCCGGTATATCGGGTCCATGGAATGGATACCTCCAGGCACAGTTCCCAAAGACATTGGGGCGGATTTATAACAGATCGGGGCAGCAGAAACGACCCATTCAGCAGGTGAGAGGGAATGGGGAGATGGACCGTATGGATGGAGTCGGTGGCCTGAATACAAGGAGTGCTGGATTCGATTCCGCTAAACGTGACTTTCACGGCACGGGGATTCTTCATTGGCCAGGCGCAATATTCGCAGTTATCCCCCTGATAGCAGCAATATTCAATCAATTCTTCCAGTGAGCCAAATTCTTCAGTCTCATCAATTTCAAAGACAGGCATTAGTGTCCCATTGACCATCTCCTCACAACCGATGACCCCGGAAGGACATCCTTCCAATTCTCCTGTGTCATAATATAGCCCAAAAGAGACAAACGGGAATCGATACCCTTCACAAACCAGATAGCCAAATCGATCGCTGCCGCCGGGACACAGGTGGGCGGTCCGCACGATTAGGCGCCCGGGTTTCTGATGCTTGTCATAGCAACCATACTGGCGAATCATAGTGGCTCCTTAAAATTACCAAGTTTCGCAGGTAGCCAGCGGGATATTAGACATCACCGCTGCTACCCAGAGGGATTCAGTGCCAAACTGCAGCTTCCTGGCCCATAGAAGGGAATTTGTAGTATGGGCCTGGTAATTATAGCGATTTGAGGATGGATGCGGGTAAATATCTATGTTGGTTCCCAACGGTCCGTCTTTAAAATATAAAGTATTTCCAGACCGATATGACGGTACTTTATGAGTTCCCTTCATGGGGGTGAGAGAGACATCGGTCAGATGAAAACATTCCATGCTTTCCCCGCCTTCAGAAATGCCGCCGAATCGGATTACAGCCCATTTTTGTCCGGTTCCAGATTCTTTCCACAGGATTGTACAGGGCCCGGAACTGCTGCTTGCCAGGCATGCAGAATCCCCCTCTGCAATGTCGGCGAATCGATGGCTTTCGTCTCCAACATTGATCTGGGCCAGGCAGACTCCAGCCCCCCACGCCAGCCCGATACGACCGCTGTCTATCGGTTCGGCACACACCACAAACCTTCCGGAACTATGAGCGCTAACAGACGGCGTGCTGCCCAAAAGGGCTACCTCCTGTTTGAACATGGCCAAATTGCCGGACGGCTCGAAGATCACCCCATCGACCCCAAGAATCCCAAACTGCCCTATCGCAGCATCGCTGGTATTCTTCACACGCACAAGGTTTCGCCCATCCAGAAAGAACGGTTCCTGTCTGCCGGCCACCCCGTGCTGCTGGGAGCGGTGGGCCATGGCTGCATCAACAAAGGCATTATAGGCCGCCGTCGAGATACGCAAGGGATCGCCGATCTTGACCTTTCCGATGGATGTTTCAAGCATTTTTCACCTCGTCTGCGTCCTTGTAAAAGTTTTCACCGAACTGAATGACAAACCTTTCCCTTCCGAGATAGCATTCCCAGCACAAGGGTATATCGTAAACGCTAACAGCGGCAATTCGGTCTTCATGGTGCTGGCAGCAGTATTTCCATTTTCTTTTTTCCATCATACGTGCAGCCGGCTGAAATCCCCGTACTCATAGACCTGCTCGATATGCACAGAATGCGGACGCTTGATCATCGAGCCGGCGGAAGCATCCTCTTCGTCAATATACTGTACCCACAGATACTCCCATCCCTTTTTGGCAATGCCGCTGATATTTCCGATGGTCAGTCCTGTTTTATTCGGGCTGGCGGCAAACCGGTAGGTGATTTCCCAGTCGCCGCCTTTTCGCATCGAGCCGCAGGCCCCAAGAAAAAGCACCTCACCGGCGTTATAGCCGTTCCACGACGCCTGATTGACCTTTCCGGTAAGATTGTAAAGTATCTGCTTGTATGCCTCGCTCACGGCGGCATTGCTCTCGTAGTTTACCAGCCCGAAATTGTAAACGGGCACCGCAATATCGACCCCTTCGATATTGTTTCGTGAAACCCCGATAGCCCCCTGAAAGTTTGGGGGCGTATAGCCAGGCCGTGCATAGCGTGCAACCGTTGCAATGGATTGGGTGATATGCTGTGTGCCTC
>Ga0208197_1001559_pt1 | contig 22402 bp, 17 predicted proteins | sample AD_JPNNA4_MetaG_FD_184444 | JGI IMG/M metagenome (GOLD analysis project Ga0208197, IMG submission 184444) | Active sludge microbial communities of municipal wastewater-treating anaerobic digesters from Japan - AD_JPNNA4_MetaG (SPAdes) (version 2) | ecosystem: Engineered > Bioreactor > Anaerobic...
GAGGTTCTCCGCCACGTCGCCCCAGCCGCCGTTGGTGCAGAATGCGCGCCCTTCGACGAAAAGGGCATAACTGTTGGCGGTTGTTGGTCCTTCGAGCCGGGCATGTACGCCGTAAAGCGCACCAACGCCCAGAACGCCGGTCCCGGTCGCGCTGGCGCCGCGCACCCCGCCAGTGAGGCCGCTCCCTTCCAGGCCCCAGCTGTTGACGGAAGCCAAATTGGCGACGCTGAAGACCGGCCCGCCCGTGTAGGTCTTGCTCATGGTGAAGGTATTGCCGAAATGACGCGGCTGTATGATGTTGTCCGCCAGGTCGCCGGGCTGGACACCGAGGTCGGCGATCATTTGGCTGGTGACGCCGCCGATGAGGTTTTTGTTGAGGAAACGGCCGTCATAAGCCGCTCCGGAGATGTAATTGTCATCCAGGCGCAAAACGACATCGCCGCTCAGGCCGGATGTGGTTGTAGTGATCCCGCTCATACCGGTGACACTGGTGATGTCGCCCGCCGCGAAAGCGAGATCGCGCGGTTCGATGGTCCCGTCAAGGATCATGCCGCCGGTGATCGCGCCGAGCTGGCCCTTCTGCACAAATCGGCTGTCGTAGGCGGAGCCGTCGCGGTAGGCCGGCTCGAGTTGCAGGGTCACATCGCCGACCAGGCCGCCGCCGGTGAGGCCGTTAGCGGCCTGGACGGCGGTGATATCGCCGATATTGAAGGCGAGATCCTCCTGGGTGAGCGAGTTATTCTTGACGTCGGCGCCGGTGATCTCGCCGTCCTTGATCATGGCGCTGGTGATCACGGCCTCCTCGCCCTTGCGCACGAAGCGGCTGTCGAAGGCGGTGCCGCTCTGATAGTTGCTGTTCAGGCCCAGGGTGACCGGACCGCTGGTGCCGCCGCCGCTGAGGCCCGCGCCCGCCACGACAGCGGTAACGGTGCCGACGGGGAAGCCCAGATCCGCCGCCTGGATCGAATTGTCAGCGATCTTGGCGGAGGTAACGCTGCCGTCACGCAGCATCGCATTGCCCACCGAAGCGGCTTCGTCGCGGCGGACGAAGCGGGCGTCATAGGCCTGGCCACTCATGTACTCCGGCGCCAGGGCGAGTGCGACACTGCCGCTGGTGCCGCCGCCGCTCAGGCCGCTGCCGGGGGCGACCGCGGTGATGGTACCGCTCCCGAGTGCAAAACCGATGTCCGCACGCTGGATCGAGCCGTCGACGATCATCTCGCCGGTGACGCTGTTGACGCCGCCGCGCGGCACGTAGCCGGCGTCGAGCTGATAGCGGTCGTAAAAGTCGGCGGCTTTTTTGCCGCCGAGTTTGGCGGCATCGATCTGGTTGCTGGCGGCTTCATTGGCCTGCCCCTTGGTGTAGAACTGATCGGCTGGGATCTGGCCGAGGGCGCCGGCATTAGCGGCATAGAGGCTGAAGGGGACGTTGAGCAGCTCCTTGCGCGGGGTCAGGGTTTCGCCGCTGATGCTCAGTTGGATCCAGCGCGCGGCGCCTTCAAAGACTGTGCGCGGCAGCTCGATGGTGCGTCCCAGCTCGGCGGTGAAATAACCCTGATAGACATCGAGATTGTGATCCTCCTGCCAGAGCTTGGTCCCGAGGAGCGGCTCAGACCAGATGCTGATCTGAGCCGGAAGTGTTCCGGTCACCGGATTACCGTTATTGTCGGTGAGAAAACCCTGGTAGGCGACAACCGGCGCGGTCGTGGCGGCGCCCTTCTGCAGGGCGAAGGCGGCGGAATCGGCGGCCGCGGCAAGAGGCGCCTCCTGGGCGTGGAGGGCCAGGGGACTTGTCAGGATCGACAGGGCATAAAGGGTAAGGGCTGCACAGCGCTTCATGGTGCCACTACCTCCAAAGGATGGCTTCAAGGGATGCCAGGAAAGGGATTTACTTGTATAAGAATAGAGGATTTGCAGCGAAAATGCAGAATTATTTCCCCGATCTGGCAATAAAAACACCCCGGCGGCCAGGCCGCCGGGGTGTTTCTGCAGAAGGGCAAGCCCCTTCATCATCAAGGTATGGGGTCCGCCACCGCCCGCAGCGGCGCAACGTACGCTAAACCACCCAGAGTGCGGTCTGCGGCGTGGAGAGAAATTCGCAGCCGCTCCCCGACACTACTACCATCTCCTCGATGGTCACCACACCATGGCCCGGCACCGTCAGCCGTGGCTCGAGGGTGTAAACCTGTCCAGCCTCCACCTTGAGAAAGGGAAGCTTCTTGTAACGGTCCCAAACGGGACAGAGCAGTCCGGCGCCGTCGTGGGCGCTGCGGCCGACCTGATGGCCGAGGGCGTGCGGAAACTCCTCATAACCGGCGTTGACAATATATTGCCGCGCCGCCTGGTCGACCGTCCATCCTTCCACACCCGGCTTGAGCGCCGCGGCCGCGGCCTGAATGGCGCCATAGATGGTGTCGAAACCCTTCTGTACCTCCGGCGGCGCCTGATGCTCGCCCGGCCGCAGGAAATACCAGGTGCGCTGCAGGTCGGAGACATACCCCTCATAACGCACGCCGAAATCGGTGTTCATAATGTGGCCGGGCGCGATCCGGCGCGCCGTCGGACCGGCGTGGGCCCCGGCGGTATCGGGACCGGTGAAGACCGAGGGGCAATGGTCGGCCTCCCAGGCGGGTGTGAGCCCCCTTCCCTCCATCCTGTCGGTGATGAAAGCAGCCACCTCCTGCTCGCTCATGCCCACCCGCACATGGGCGGTCACCCGCTCATAGATGTCGAGGGTCTCGCGGATCGCCGACTTGATGCGGCTGAGTTCGGAGGGAGATTTCCGTCCGCGCAGCGCGGCCACCAGCCCCTCGCTCGAAATCAGCCGCTTCGCCCAGGGCGTCCCCTTGATATAATCGGTCAGGATCAGATAGAGGCCATGCGACAGTCCGTCGGCCATGATGTCGTTGGTGGAGTAGTTGATGGCGATGCGGCCGGGCTGCAATTCGTCGAGCACCTTCAGGAGCGGCTCGGCAATCGAATCGCGGTATCCGATGACCTCATAGCGCGGGGCAGCATCCTGTACCCCGTGCACGTCGAGGCTGCCGACGATGGCCAGGGCCTTGCCGGAGGCGGTGAGGATGAAGGCGGAGGGCCAGACGACATGAACCCCGGCGAGGAGGTCGAGCACTGGATCGGGAGCGGTGCCGGTCTCGTGGACGAAGGTGAGCCAGAGATCCACCCCCTGCTCCTGCATAATGCCGAACGCCTGTTCGATCTTTTCATTGACCATGACAATACCTCGAATGAAGAGTGCACGAGTTACGGTTTGGCGCCAAAGCCCTGCATGTTGAGCATCGGCACCGCGCCCTGCGGGAGGATGCCCCACTGAATGTTCGGCGCCAGTTTCTGGACGAACTCCCACTGGATGATGGTCGGATTCTTGGTCAGCGCGGCCTGGCGGATCTCGATGCTGCGGGCATCCCCCTCGGCGGCGATGATCTTTTGCTCCTTGCGCATCTTTTCCTGCTCCATCTTGTTGCGCTCGGTGGAGATATTCTCCAGGGCGATCTGCTTCTCCTCGAGGGTGCGGGCGTACTCATCGGTGAAGGTAATGTTGCGCAGCACCAGTTCGTCGAGGATGAGGCCATTGGCCTGGAACTTGGGAGCGATCTCGTCGAAAAGGGCTTGCTGGGCTTCGTAGCTTTTTTTGGTGTAGAGGTCATAGGCGGCGAAGCGGGTGGGCACGCGCCGGCCCGAGCCGCGGATTTCCGTCTTGACGACCTTTTCGACATAGTCGCGCTCGGTGCCGAGATTCTGCAGAATCCAGGCGGCCTTGCCCGGCTGAATCATGAACCGGGCGGTAATCCCCACCTTGATCTGCTGACCGTCGGAGGTCAGGGCCGAGATGATGATGTCGGGATAATCGGCCTGGCTCTGTTCCGGAATATCCGAAGCCTCATAGGTCTTTTTGATCGTCGGAAAGACCACGACATGATCGATCAGAGGGAGGATGAAATGGAGCCCGGGCCCCATCTCCCCCTCGACGGCGCCGAAGCGCTTGACCACTCCCGCAGTGCCCGCCTGGATCACCACCACCGACTGCGAGACCAGCAGCAGAGCGATGAGCAGCACGACAGCCGGGACGCCCAATCGTTTGGCCTTGCCGACGGCGGCGTTGGCCGCGCCCGCCGTTGCAGGATTCCTGCGCAGGATCATCAGTGCGATAAAGGCCATGAAAAGGAGCATGATCACGAAGCCGGCCATGGGAACCTCCTTGAATGATTTCGGTTAGTGAACCGCCTCGTCAGCCGGGGGAAGCGCCGGACTGGGTTACTTTTCTAAACGTGAGTACGCGGATCCAGAGGAAAAAAACGATCGGAAGAATGAGCCATTTGAGATCGATCACCAGCACCGTCAGCGAGAAATTGAAAAGGCCATGCACCAGCACCGGGATGATAAAAGCGAGGCACAGCCACTGCAGCCGGTCCGGTCCCTGGGTGAATCGGGATTTACCGACGAAATAGCCCATGGTGCCGCCTAACAAAGCATGCAGGGGCATCGAAAAGATCGTCCGGCCGACGATCACGTACCAGCCGTTATCATCATAGAACCGGTAAAAGTATTTGATGTTCTCGATGAAGGCGAAGCCCAGGCCGACGAGCACACCGTAGAGGATGCCGTCGTACCATTCATCGAAATGGCGTGCACGGTAGGTGCAGAGCATCAGCAAGGCGAACTTGGCCAGTTCCTCCTTGAAGGCGGCATTGTAAAAAGAATCGATGAGGGCGTTGCGGTCCGGCCCGTGGATCAGTTCGATCCGGGGAAGAATCATATAGAGCAGAACCACCAGCAGGATGGAGAACATGCCCGCGGCGAATGCGCGCACCACGTAATAGAGCGGCTCCTTGTGCTTGTCCATGGCATAGAAAAAGACGGCGATGAAGAGGGCCGGGATGAAGGAGCTGGCGATCAGGAGCATGGACGGCTTCCTTGTTTGGGCACGCGGCGGGATATTTAACATAAATAAGCAAAGCGGGGAGTGAAAAGCAAGGGAAATCTTTGCGGGAAATGGTACGGCACGGAGCGCGCCGCCTGACGCTCACGCAATCATCAGCGGCCTGTCCGGGCACCTGTCGCCTGGCTGGGCACCTGTCGCCTGTCCGGGCACCTGTCGCCTGGCCAGGAGCCTGTCGCTTGCGCGGCCACCCGCAGCCCGGCGGGCGCCGGCAGCTCGTGAGAGCATTATTCGCCTGCCCGCGCACCCGCAGCCCGGCTCCTCCCCCCTCTCGCACTTGCCGTATCCCGCCCAGGTGAACGAGCCCCCTTCTCGCTTCCAGCCGGCCGTTTTTCGCCACTCTATGCAATAAAAACCAGGTCCATCCCGGTTACATAAACATAGAGACCGCTGCCAACCGCTTCTCGAACCGCGTTCAAAGGGAGCTCGCACTATGTCCAGGTTTGAAATCATCGGCATGATTCTCTCGTATCTCTATGCCTTCGGCCTGCTCGGCATCACCGAATCGCTCGGCCGTGCCCTGAACTGGCCGCAGAATGTCTCCCGCAAGATCATCCATATCGGCGCCGGAATGTGGGTTTGGGGAATCCTCTATTTCTTCGATGAACTGCGCTGGGGGATCATCCCCTTCGCAACCTTTATCCTGCTCAATTACCTGTTTTACCGCCGTCAGACCTTTGCGCAAATGGACACCGAGAGCTCCACACCCGGCACGGTCTACTTCGCCATCTCCATCACCTTGATATTCCTGGCTTTTTGGCGCCCCGCCGGCCTGATGGATCCGGTCCCGGTCGGCATTGCCGGCATCATGGCCATGACCTGGGGCGATGCCTTTGCCAGCCTGGTCGGAGAGCCCTGGGGCAAAAAAAAGTACCAGGCCTTTGGCCACACCCGTTCCTGGCTCGGCAGCGCAACGATGGCCGTGGTCAGCCTGGTGGTGATCTGGCTGACCCTGACCTGGCTCCCCGACTCCCGGCTCTCCCCGTTCAGTCCGGCCATCGGTCTCACCGACCGGCTGCTCATGACCATTTTGGGCGCGACCGTCGCCACGGTGGCGGAGGCCCTCTCCCCTGCAGGCACGGACAATCTCTCTGTGCCCCTCACCACCAGCTTTTTTCTCTGGTTGATCTGGCCGTAACCGGAATGGTGGAAGGGGTACGCTTCCACGACGCAGGCACCGACGCGCCGTCTTGAAAACACTTGACAGGAATGGCCATATTCCTTACTTTATGTAAGGAATATGGCCATGTATATGAGGGCATTCACATGGTGACGACAATAACCTCGAAAGGCCAGGTCACTATATCGAAACCGGTGCGGGAAAAACTCAATCTGCAGCCGGGCGATTTGGTAGACTTTGTCATTGAGGACGATGGCGGCATCCGGCTCATGCCGGTGGCGGATTCAATCCTGAAGCTCAAAGCCATGGTACCCCCGCCTGACGCGCCGCTGAGCCTCGAAGAAATGCAAGCGGCCATTGAAGGGGAATAAATGGTTGGCATCGACACCAACGTTCTCGTGCGCTTTATCGTCCAGGATGATCCCGACCAGTCTGCGCGCGCCGGACAGTCCCTTACCACGGCGCTGAGCCCGGATTCTCCGGGATATGTCAATGCGATTGTGCTCTGTAAGCTGGTATGGGTGCTGAAGCGGGCCTATAAATACCCGAAGCCGCTCATTCTGGCCGTTATTGAACAACTCCTGAATACCCGGGAGTTGGCCTTGGAACATCCCGATGCTGCGCGCAGCGCACTGCAGTCCTGGCAAAAGGGTGAGGCTGATTTTTCCGACTATTATCTGGCGGCCATCAACCGTCTGGCCGGCTGTTCAACGACCATTGCGCTGGACCTCCATGCTGGTGATCACCCGGACTTTACCCTGATCTAATCCTTATGCTGCAAGGGAGATATCCTGACTCCATTGTCCGGCCGATCCGGGCATCGAAATCCCGGATCGGTTTACTTCTCTAAGCTTGAAGGATATATCAACTGCGCATGAGCATTCCCGCAGAGAGACCGGGCCCTCGGCTTCCTGAGACCACCCCAAAACCTGCTGCGCACATCTCTTCCTGCACCCTGTTGATGGCCAATTCGCCGCGACTCGACTAGATGGAGCACGAGTTCCGCGCCTAGATCGAGCGTGACGCCCGGATAAGCGAAGGTTATTCGGCCATGTCCAATCACGACAGAAACCACATCACCTTCTTTACATTGACCGGCAGAGAGCCGCTTTATGCAAAGACGGGAATTGATGTGCCCGGCGACCCGGCGCGGAGCAAGCGCCTGGTCCACTGAACGATCTAGAACGCTGCCTCAGAAGTGCGCCGAAAGCGCAACCTGCTGTCAGATGCACCCTATTGTGCGTCGCCTGGTGTGTATGATGCTGCGGCCCCTCCCCATAACCGCGTACCGCCGGGTGCGCAAAAAACTTATAGCCCTCCCCCCCCTCCATATCACGGTCAGATGCATTAAACCTGGCCGCATCAGAATGCGGGCGATTTCCGTCATAAGACAGGATTGGTGTGCTTGATAAGCCGCCTCGTGAGAAGATAAATTTTTTTTATACTCTTTTATGGATATTGTGGTTCGCATAGAGTGCCTGCACCACAAAAGTCTACGCAAACCTGCTCATGCGTCTGATAATGACATCGCATCCCAAAAGATATGATCATAAATGAAGCCGTCTAGCTGTGAATAGTTGCCGCCCTGGGTTGCTTCTCCAAATGCTGAATCACGCTGAATTCATTTCGCTCCTATAGCACCGTTACAACAGTGCCATTATTCAAAACCAAGACCAGTAGCTATAATTTTTTGATATTTTAATATATTAGCTGTTTTTATGGTAAATGATGAATACCCTTCTCACAAAATAAGATTAAATCCTCTTCCCTCCGTATTAGTTGTTTTTAACGAATAATAACCAATTAATAACGATTTTTTCTGAACACGTGCTAGCTGTATCTATATATAGTCAATCAGGTATAGATAGACCATTACGGCGACCACTCATATCATCACGTAAAAAGGAGACAACAAAACCAACCTTTGGATGAAGATCTTTGATAGGGGAAACTGGCGCGATGCCATTCTTGGCGCAAAAAGGAGAAAGCTAAACTAACCTTGCGATGAAGTCTGGCGACTACCGTACGTGGATCAAATAAACAAAAAGAATCCAAGGCAGGGGAGGAAGTATGTTAACTCGAAACATCAACATTATGCTGGGCTTTTTTATCATTCTTCTGTTGGCTGGTGCATCTTTATCACAGGAATATCTTGTTCCCGGTGGAGAAGGCTTCGTCCGAATGGAAATTGGTGCAACCCATTCGTTTAATGGAGCAACTTGGAAGCTAGTTGGCGTCAATAGTTCGCAAAATTATATTGTTATACAAAAAAATAGCGATACTGTCGTCAAAGTTTACAGGGAAGATTATACCCTTTTTTCCGGCAGCAATATCGTTTATTGTGAATATTTTGACACTGCAGGAGCGTATGTCAGTTTTGGCTATAGCAGTCCTAATTACGTCATTTACGCAAATACGACTGTAGCAGGTAATGCAGGTACAAGAATTTCTTTTGTTGGCACGCGAAATAGCAGCACATTTGAGGACTCGGATCCATCCTTTTATAACGGTGAAATCGCCAATGGGTGGTATGATCATATGGTCCGTTCTAATTCAAATCATACCTACACAGCCGAATTCAATATCCCGGCTGCCACTGCTGCCGGTAACTATGATGTTTGGATGGCCCTAGATTTCACTGATGGTGCCAGGTTTATGCGCAAGCTCACCATCACAGTAACCGAACCCGTTACTGTACCGGAACCAACCTCTCCGGCGGATGGCTCCAATGTCAGTGGTACATCGATCAACTTTTCCTGGTCAAGCGTTTCCGGAGCCACAAGTTATTACCTGCAGATATCACCGAATAGCAGTTTTAGCAGCCTGTTTTTCGATGGCTCTGTAGGCAATGTGACCAGTATCAACGCCTCAGGCTTTCCCAATAACGGAACACCTTACTACTGGCATGTCCGGGCTTATACCTCAGCAGGTTGGGGAAGCTATGGCTCAACCTGGGACTTCACAAATGGCACAATTTCTGCGCCCACTCTGGCTTCTCCTGCTGCAGGTGCCACAAACGTTAGCATCAATCCAACCCTGAGTTGGGGCAGCGTCTCTGGGGCAGTCTCTTATGCATTGCAGGTTTCGACCAATTCCGGTTTTTCATCTTTTGTTGTCAATCAGAGCGGCATCTCCGGCACCTCTTATTCCATCAATCTCTCTTACAGCACCACCTACTACTGGCGCGTCAACGCCACCAACAGCAGCGGCACCAGCAGCTGGTCTTCCAGAAGTTTTACCACTATGGCCGAGCCCGTTACTGTACCGGAACCAACCTCTCCGGCGGATGGCTCCAATGTCAGTGGTACATCGATCAACTTTTCCTGGTCAAGCGTTTCCGGAGCCACAAGTTATTACCTGCAGATATCACCGAATAGCAGTTTTAGCAGCCTGTTTTTCGATGGCTCTGTAGGCAATGTGACCAGTATCAACGCCTCAGGCTTTCCCAATAACGGAACACCTTACTACTGGCATGTCCGGGCTTATACCTCAGCAGGTTGGGGAAGCTATGGCTCAACCTGGGACTTCACAAATGGCACAATTTCTGCGCCCACTCTGGCTTCTCCTGCTGCAGGTGCCACAAACGTTAGCATCAATCCAACCCTGAGTTGGGGCAGCGTCTCTGGGGCAGTCTCTTATGCATTGCAGGTTTCGACCAATTCCGGTTTTTCATCTTTTATTGTCAATCAGAGCGGCATCTCCGGCACCTCTTATTCTATCAACCTCTCTTACAGCACCACCTATTACTGGCGCGTCAACGCCACCAACAGCAGCGGCACCAGCAGCTGGTCTTCCAGAAGTTTTACCACTATGGCCGAGCCCTTGCAAATCCCCGATCCTCCTGTCTTGAGCTCGCCTGCCAACGGGGCCAGCGGCATCAATATCACATCAATGGTGAGTTGGAATACGTCACCCCTGGCTGCAACGTACGCCTTGCAGATCTCCACAAACTCCAGCTTCTCGAATCTGGTCGTCAACCAGAGTAGCATCTCCAGCACCTCTTATTCTGTCAGTCTGTCTTACAGCACCACCTATTACTGGCGCGTCAACGCCACCAACAGCAGCGGCACCAGCAGCTGGTCTTCCAGAAGTTTTACCACTATGGCCGAGCCCTTGCAAATTCCCGATCCCCCTGTCTTGAGCTCGCCTGCCAACGGGGCCAGCGGCATTAATATCACGTCAATGGTGAGTTGGAATGCATCACCTCGGGCTGCAACGTACGCCTTGCAGATCTCCACAAACCTCAGCTTCTCGAATCTGGTTGTCAATCAGAGCGGCATCTCCGGCGCCTCTTATTCTATCAATCTCTCTTACAACACCACCTACTACTGGCGCGTCAACGCCACCAACAGTGCCGGGGTGAGCACGTGGTCAACACCATTCAGCTTTTCAACCGTTAATGCTGAGGTCAGCCCCTGGTATCGTCCCAATACAGGCATAAGCCATTCGGTTATCATTCCTCTGGATGCAAACCCCACCATTGATGGCCTGTCATTGGGCAATGGCGATATTATCGGGGTGTTCTATGATTCAAGCGGGACAGCTGCGTGCGCAGGATTTGATGTGTGGACAGGTCAGGGCAATATTGCAATCTCAGCGGCTGGCAATGATGCCACAACACCAGTGAAAGATGGCTTCTCTGAAGGTGAGAAATTTCAGTGGAAAATCTGGCGCAAGTCGGATTCCCGGACCTTTGATGCCAATGCACAATATCTATCTGTCGGAGCATTGGGAGGAATGGTATACTCACTGGATACATTTACTGCCAACGGATTGTCTGCCTTATCAGGATTGATGGGTAATTCAATGAGTATCCAGCAAATCCCGTACCGGAGTGGCTGGAATCTCCTCTCTGCATATGTGGAGCCCAGGTCAGCCAATCTTGATTCCATCTTTGCACCATGCAGGATAGATCTCGTTCTACTGAAAAATGGAATGCAAAAATCATATATTCCTTCTCAGAGCATCAATCAGATCGGCAATTGGATCCCAACGCAGGGGTATCAAGCCAAATTTAACAAAGCTGGCACATTCACTATAAAGGGGCGGATGTTAAAACCCGAAGACACGCCCATTTCGCTTGCATCAGGATGGAGCATCCTGCCTTATCTTCGTTCCGGTGAGATGCCTGTAGCCTCTGCATTTGCGTCAATCAAGGATGTCATCATCATCGTCAAGGACCAGGATGGCAAAACATACTTGCCTTCGGTAAATATCAATCAGATCAATACGCTAAAGCCGGGGCAAGCATATCAAATCAAGCTGTCTCAGGCAAGGACTTTTTCCTATCCGGCTAATAGTGCTACTGCAACACGTGCAGAAAAAGTGCTATCTCAGCCGGAAAATGGTACAGCAGGTATTATGGCCAATTTTATCTGCCCATGGCGCAACACAATAACCGGTTCATCGCACACCATCATCATCCCGTTGTCGGTGTATCAGACCGTGGCTTCTACTGTGAAGCTTGAGCCGGGAGATGCGGTTGGAGTATTTTATGATTCCACCGGAGTGCAGACCTGCGCCGGCTATGAATATTGGGACGGGATCAACAATATTGCCGTTGCAGCGGCTGCCGATGATCCAACCACCCCTGCAAAGGACGGTTTTCTTGCTGGTGATTCCTTGAGATGGAAGATTTGGAAACAATCCACTGGAGAAGTACTAAATATCAAGCCAATCTACGACCCACTTGGATCGCTGAATGGTCTGGTCACTTCAAGCGCTATATTTGAGATTAATGGACTCAGCGCCATGCAATCCTTCGGCTTGACAAATGTGACCAACAAAATTTCCTCACTCCCGGAAACATGCACACTCATGCAGAATTATCCCAATCCCTTTAATCCCGAAACGACCATTGCGTATGCGCTCCCTTTCAACAGTCAGGTCAGACTGGAGATCTATAACTCGAATGGGCAACTGATTGAGAGCCTCGTAAATAAAGCTCAACAGGCTGGCTCATATCAGGTAAGATGGAATTCCAGCACTGTCAGCGGGATCTACTTTTACAAATTGAGTGCGATTCCCGAGAACAGTTCATTCCAGAGCTTTACCTCAGTCAAAAAAATGATTTTGATCAAATGACGTATTCATCACCAGACTTTGGAGGTAAGATACTATTTCCATTGCCTCATTGAGCCGGTATCGGCATTGAGCCGGCATCAGCACACAAAAGAGCTTTCGTTTCAACGAAAGCTCTTTTGTTTTATTAAAAGGTAAAATGGTAGATACCCTGGATATGATTCCCCGGACAATAGTTGGTGTCATGCGGCGGCTGATAATTCCGGGTTAACAACATTCTGCCGCAATCAGATGGGTACAGATCAAACAGCCAGTAATCATGGCCGCAGTAGATCAAAATTTGCGAGTCCGCGCCTTGCCTGCAAACGAGCTTATCTGGCGGACGGGAGCAAGACGATTTTGCCTCGCCTTCCCTGCCAACCGATCACACTTCATTCATGCGTGGAGAGGATTATTTTGGGGCCCGCTCCATATCCCCGAGAGGCGGTTCCCAATAATCTGTTACTCCTCCTTCAACCATGAAGCGAGCTGGTTCTGTGGGCACCCGCATGAAATTAGGGGAGGGAGTAAAAGCTGGACGCTATCCGCAAAACCATTTGACATTAAGAACTATATCCCTTACCTTTGAAAAAGAACTCAACTGATCCATGCTGCCACTTGGGAACAACGTCCGCGACCGCTAGGGCCGGGCCAGCCGCACCAAGAAATGGCTGCACGCATGCCCTCCTCGATCCTGAACTTATTAACCAAACGCCAGGGACCCTCTCATGAAAATCGCCTCGTCACTTCTGATTCTCCTGCTGGCCGCAGCGGCTTTGCATGGCCAGTCGGCAGTTGAATCCCGGGTCGAGCTGATGATCCGCTGTGACGACATCGGCATGTGCCACACCGTCAACACCGCGGTGCAGCAGTTCATCGCCCGTAAAATTCCCTTCTCTGCTTCGGTCATGTTCGTCTGCCCCTGGTATCAGGAGGGCGTCGACATCCTCAAGGCCCATCCGGAGATCGCCGTCGGCGTCCACCTCACCCTCAATGCCGAATGGAAGAACTACCGCTGGGGACCGGTGCTCGGCAGCGCTGCGGTGCCGAGCCTCGTCGACAGCTGTGGTTTTTTCTTCCCCTCGCGCGACCGGCTGATGGCGCATCAGCCCAAACTCGAGGAGGTGGAGCGCGAGCTGCGCGCCCAGATCGAGCGCGGCCTCCACTCCGGGCTGCGCATCGATTACGTCGACTATCATATGGGGGCAGCGGTCTCGACGCCCGAATGGCGTGCCATCGTCGAAAAACTCGCCAGGGAATACAAGCTGGGCATCTCGCGCTATTTCGGCGAGGTGGATGCCCCGAGCATCTACAGCGTCCGGCCGGAGAGCAAGAGCGACAGTCTGACGGCGATCCTCAAACGGCTCGAGCCGGGCGGCCGTTATCTGGGGGTCTTTCATATCGGTCTGGAGACCGCCGAGATGGGCGCCCTCATCGACCTGAATACATTCGGTCTGAAGGAGATGAGCCGCTATCGCCAGGGTGAGCTGCGCGCCCTCTGCGCACCCAGGACGGCCAAGGTACTGCGTGAGAAAAAGATCCGCCTGCGCACCTATCGCGATGTGATCGAGGAGGTGGGGGTGGAGCACATGCAGCCGCCGCCGGGGAGCGGCTACTGAGGCGGATCGATGGCAGAAGAACGTACAGATTACAGCCGGAGGCTGCTCATGATCACCACAGAAGAGGTCACTGCAGCACACTGGCCGCAGATTGAGGCGTTGTTCGGCGAACGCGGCGCCTGCGGGGGCTGCTGGTGCCAGGCCTGGCGCCTCGAAAGGGGCGAAAATTGGGAGGAGATCAAGGGAGGTGCGGCCAAAGAACGGCTCCGCCGCGGCATTGCAGCGGGCACCGTCCTTGGCATCCTCGCCTTTGCGGAGGGCATTCCCGCCGGCTGGTGCACTTTTGGGCCGCGGCGTTCCTTCCCCCTTCTGGACCGCACCCGGTCCTACCAATGCGAGGATGCGGAGGCGGTCTGGTCGATCCCCTGTTTCTATGTGCCGCGGCCATACCGCAACCGCGGCATCGCCCACGCCCTGCTCGCGGCAGCCCTGGAGGCGATGAAAAAACGCGGCGCCCGCATCGTTGAGGGCTATCCCGCCAAACCCAACCGCGACGGCACCTATATCTCCGCCTTTGCCTGGACGGGCACCGATTCCCTCTTCGAAAAGGCGGGCTTTATCCTGGCCAGCGATCCGGCCCGGAGCAAGCGCCGGGTTCGCAAGACGCTGTAAACCCGGTCCGTTCTCATCCGGCAGCGTCCATTGAATGGCCCGCCGGCTTTTGTGCAGAAAGCGATGAATTCGTACTTGGGAGAATAGCCATGGAACCAAGGCTTCTATCCGATCCGGAGCAGTATCCCTCCGAGAAGATCATCTTTTCCCACATCGGCAAGAGCAAACCGCTGTGGGTCTCCCTCTTTGATCACCTCCAAACGGAGCATCCCGACATCACACCGGAATGGCGCTATTATAACGACGGCAAGAGCTGGCTGATGAAGGCGACCACGAAGAAAAAGACGATCTTTTGGCTGTCGATCGTCGAGGGGAGTTTTCGCACCACGTTTTATTTCAACGCCAGGCTGGAGCCGGAGGTAATGGCGTCCGGGATTGCCGACGAGTTCAAAGCGCAGTACCAGCAGGGGCTGAAATCCGGCAAGCTGACCGGATTGACTCTCCTTTTCCGGGATGAGCAGGACGTGCACAACGCCAAAGCGTTGATTGCGCTTAAAAAGCGGTTGAATTAGGGGTTTGCTGATGACCTGGAGGTGGTCCGGGATCAGGGATCAGCGTCGGAATTCTTTCCTGTAAACGTGCCGGACAGACCGGGCGGGCGACGGCGTCTTCCTGAATCCGCGACCTGCGCCGCGGTGGTTACTCCTTGACGATGTCTGTTCTGGGGAAACAAATCAGCACTTGAACTCGTGCACATCCTGATCCGCGATCAGCCGGCTGGTGAGCTTGATAAAACTTTTTTCGGCGCCATAAGCCTCGATCAGCACGAGCAAATGCTCCCTGCCCTTGACGATCTTCCGGCTGATAGTGGTCAAGCCGGCCTTATGAAATTCCGCCGCCAAATCCTCCACCTTCTCCGGCTTGAGCGGCAGGATGATCTCGTAATTGCGGGTCTCGCGCACCAGATCGATGCGGCGCTCGAAAAAGGGGAAAATCCAGAGCACGGTCAGGATTAGCGCCAGGGCGGCGAAGGCGAGCAGCAGCTGGCCGCCGCCGATGGCCATGCCGACCGCGGCGGTCATCCAGATGATCGCCGCGGTGGTCAGGCCGACGATGTGACCGCGGTCGCGCAGGATCACCCCGGCGCCGAGAAAGCCGATACCTGAAACCACCCCGGCGGCGATGCGCGCAGGATCACCGCTGCTCCCGAACCCTTTGGAGAGCATGGTGAAGAGGGCCGCTCCGGCGCAGATCAGAATCAAAGTGCGGAAACCGGCCGCCTTGTCGCGGAACTCCCGTTCCGCGCCGATCAGCCCCCCCGCGAGGAGGGCGAGTAAAAGGTTGATTAGATCAGTTCCTTGCAGTTCCATCTGTCATCCCTGTGTTCAGGTCCACGCCGGGCAGGCGTCTCAAGCCGAGACCGCGCTCTCCTCCCCCTCCGGCAGCTTAAAAATCCTGGGTATAAAACTCTTTTGCACCACCGAGCCGATGATCTGAGCCAACTCCTTGCGGCTGAGGCCGAAGACATGCTCTCCGATATCGAAGAGCATGTCGATCTCGGCCTTGATGATCTCGTTATCGGAGAGGACCAGGCCGATCAGGTACTCGAGCATGCCGTAGCGCTCGGCCGGATTCTCCGAAAGAATCGCCTTGACCGAGGTCTCAAAGATCTTTCCGACATCCCCCCGGGCGAGGATGTGGTCGAAAAACTCCTTGGGAAAGATCGAAAACCGGGCGAGCACGGTGATGATCTGCTCCACCTCCTGCAGGTTGAGGTTCTTGTCGGCACCGGCGACGATGATCCCGGCCGCGGCGACGAAATAGGAGCGGTGCTTGTCGAGCTCCGAGCTGCCGGTGACCATGAGGATCCGGGTCAGCTCCTGGATGGCCTCGGCCAGCTTTTTGTCTTCCTTGCCCTCGGGCAGGCTTTTATAAAGCTCCGACCCGGAGAAGAGTTGCAGGCATTTAATGCGCACCGGATTGATGGGATGGGTCGATGCTACGGCATAGGGATTGGACTTGAAATAGTCGAGGACCTTCTCCATCTCCGCCAGGTAGGCCATGGCATCGAAAGAAATGCGGCTGGTGCTGAGTCCGGAGGAGAGTTTGATGAAGGTGTTGATGCACTGGTTGAGTTTCGGGGCGGCGATGAAGCCATAGCGGTCGGCGGTCAGCTCGGCGAGCTTGTCCCAGAGCTGGATCTTGTTCTGGAAGACGATGGGGGCACGTTCGAACTCGGGAAAGACGAACTGGAGGATCTTTTGCAGTTGGGCGTTTTTGCTGATGAGGTGGCCGATCTCGTGGCCGATGACGAAGCGCAGCTCATCGTCCTCGAAGCGTTCGAGCAGGGCCGAGTTGATGATCACCTTGTGGCTTTGGCTCTCCTCGAGCCGGGGATAGGCAAAGCAGTTGATGGTCGGCGCGTTGGAGACGAAGAACTCGACCTCCTCGGTGAACTTGAGTTTCTCGCGGACCTCCTCGCAGATGCGATGGAGGTCCGGCGCGAGGGCGGCGGTGATCTTGAAGCTGTGGCCTTCGAGCAGGGATTTCAGCTCGTCGTGGTCCTGAGTCACCTTGCCTTCACGCAGGATGGTCTCGATAATGGCGCCGTCGAAAGCGTCGTAGAGTTCGCGGCTCAGGGAGGCCTCGAGTTCGAGGCGGATGGCGGAATGGTTCATGGGGGCTCCTCGGGTTAAGCTGCAGTCATCGGCTCCGCTGTATGGAGTGGAGATAAAAGAGCTGGGAAAAGATGCGATGGCCCTGGGACGAAAATTGTGCAAGAACAGAGCCGCTGCATAATACTTTATGCTTTTAGTTCAATCTTTTCTTATCAGCCGGGCAATCCGTTTTATCATTTGAGCAATGCTGTTTCCACCGCACCAATGTCTACAGATTAATAGCGGGATTTATGCCCTTGGCGGGGCCTATACGATTCTGGATGCGCGCAATGCTGCCCCGGCTGGAACAGAATCAACCTTCTTTCTCGAATCGAAGAATGTTGCTTATTCGTATAGCTCGGATAATATACGAACTTTTCGGTGTGTCCACAACAATCATTAAAATCTAAAAAGTAAAACTACAGCTTTCATAGTCACGAGCAAAGACGCCGACAATGTCGAAATCCGGTGTTCGCCCTGGAGATGATTCAGACAAGTTTTTCCGGCGTTATGGTTGCAAAAGAAAATTCGTGGTCGCAATCCAGTATTCGCCCTGGAGATGATTCAGACAATGTCCTCTCGGCCGAGGACATCTCCGGTATGCCGAATAAGTCGCAATCCAGTATTCGCCCTGGAGATGATTCAGACGTTCATGATTCGCGCGGAGCTGGACCGCAAGCTGAAGTGTCGCAATCCAGTATTCGCCCTGGAGATGATTCAGACACAATGGTTAACGAAATCCGTACTCCAGAGGGGTGGAAATTGGAGTCGCAATCCAGTATTCGCCCTGGAGATGATTCAGACATTTCAGGAGGGAGAGATAATGGAAAATATACTACCAGTTTGTCGCAATCCAGTATTCGCCCTGGAGATGATTCAGACAGCCGAGAAACCCAACGCCGAAACCCAGCAAAAAATTGTCGCAATCCAGTATTCGCCCTGGAGATGATTCAGACCCGAAGGGCCGGAGCAGCTTGCGCTATTTTAACCTGGGTAAGTCGCAATCCAGTATTCGCCCTGGAGATGATTCAGACATTTGATAGACCGGCTCCAGTCAGCATATGAGCCCGATGAAGTCGCAATCCAGTATTCGCCCTGGAGATGATTCAGACCGTCCTATCGACGTCGCGCGGGCTTTGCATGTCAAGTCGCAATCCAGTATTCGCCCTGGAGATGATTTAGACGTGCTATAAAGGACGCTATCGCTCAGGCGAAAACAGGCGATGGTCGTAATCCAGTATTCGCCCTGGAGATGATTCAGACAGCATCGAACAACGAGCACGAGCGCGACGCGGTGCATATGGGGTCGCAATCCAGTATTCGCCCTGGAGATGATTCAGACGAGTGCTGGCCGTCGAAAAGGAGTTGATCGAAGAGCTAGGTCGCAATCCAGTATTCGCCCTGGAGATGATTCAGACTTGACGATGGAGGCCGAGAATGTCAACTGAACTGAGTCGCAATCCAGTATTCGCCCTGGAGATGATTCAGACACGCCGATACGGTGCTGTTCATACACTCTGACGACTATGTCGCAATCCAGTATTCGCCCTGGAGATGATTCAGACAATATCGCAAATTGGCGTTTCGGCATTCGCGGTATATGGTCGCAATCCAGTATTCGCCCTGGAGATGATTCAGACAGTAGTGAAGTCGCCGCTATAATATGCGCGGCGGTAGTGTCGCAATCCAGTATTCGCCCTGGAGATGATTCAGACACTGTGACAATTGAAAAAAATTCACCAAACTATAATTTAAATTGTCGCAATCCAGTATTCGCCCTGGAGATGATTCAGACTTATGAACAGATTTGCCGATGCGACTGGAACTGATCAAAGTCGCAATCCAGTATTCGCCCTGGAGATGATTCAGACGGGGGGACTCTGGAGATACCAGGGCCCTTGGATTTTTTGACGTCGCAATCCAGTATTCGCCCTGGAGATGATTCAGACAGACCGTATCGGGGCGCGGCAAGGTCTACCGTGTATTGTCGCAATCCAGTATTCGCCCTGGAGATGATTCAGACCGCGAAGGCGCCATCGAAGCGGCGGTGAAATTTGGTCGCAATCCAGTATTCGCCCTGGAGATGATTCAGACGAGTTCCCTGCACGGTTAACCTTAACGACAACCCCAAGTCGCAATCCAGTATTCGCCCTGGAGATGATTCAGACGAAATCAAGTCAGTAGCCGTCAGGATCTACGAAGAGGAGTCGCAATCCAGTATTCGCCCTGGAGATGATTCAGACCTGAAAAACTGGGATTCACATTCAGACTGTCACCCGCATTGTCGCAATCCAGTATTCGCCCTGGAGATGATTCAGACGCACCTTTCCCAGCGCACCAAGAAAAATCTCCATAACATGTCGCAATCCAGTATTCGCCCTGGAGATGATTCAGACTATAAAAAAGGTGTTGACAATGGCAAACACATTCGGTCGCAATCCAGTATTCGCCCTGGAGATGATTCAGACAAGGAGGTGCGAAATGAGCTTATTAATGATAGTCGTAGTGTCGCAATCCAGTATTCGCCCTGGAGATGATTCAGACAAGGAGTAAGTACAATGAAAACAGAAATCCGTAGTGCCCGGTCGCAATCCAGTATTCGCCCTGGAGATGATTCAGACTAATTATCTGACAAGGAAAATTCCCTTTATCCTGATGTCGCAATCCAGTATTCGCCCTGGAGATGATTCAGACAGGAGAAATTAGGTATGACGCAAGCTGAATTTGCAACGCCGTCGCAATCCAGTATTCGCCCTGGAGATGATTCAGACATCTGATATAAATGATTTACTATTCCCGTTCCAAAAAGGTCGCAATCCAGTATTCGCCCTGGAGATGATTCAGACTTGAAATGAAAACTTTGTCTGTTGAGATGGTCGAAAAGGAGTGTCGCAATCCAGTATTCGCCCTGGAGATGATTCAGACTGGCTATCTTGGTTATTGTTGTGAGTTTGACTCAAATGATGTCGCAATCCAGTATTCGCCCTGGAGATGATTCAGACATAACAAGACAATGTCAAGCGATGAATTTGTTGCATTGCACTGTCGCAATCCAGTATTCGCCCTGGAGATGATTCAGACAGGCGAGCTCGTCCAAATGGGATGGTATTGCGATCATGAGTCGCAATCCAGTATTCGCCCTGGAGATGATTCAGACCTTGGGGGCCATAGAAAAGAGCAAGAACAACAAAGAACAGGGTCGCAATCCAGTATTCGCCCTGGAGATGATTCAGACCGAGAAGAGTTCGCCAGACGGTATAAGTGGTTCAAGACTGTCGCAATCCAGTATTCGCCCTGGAGATGATTCAGACAGCTGCGGCTCGGCGTTGCAGATATGATTGATGGCCTTGTGTCGCAATCCAGTATTCGCCCTGGAGATGATTCAGACTCGCCATCAGCCCCGGGAAGGATAACAAGGGGTGGGTATGTCGCAATCCAGTATTCGCCCTGGAGATGATTCAGACACTGGACGCGGAAAGGTCTACCGCGTCTTCAAGGATAGTCGCAATCCAGTATTCGCCCTGGAGATGATTCAGACGCCCGCCAACTGACGGTTGACAAAATCGAGACGCTAAAAGGTCGCAATCCAGTATTCGCCCTGGAGATGATTCAGACGCTCTTGGCGGGAACGCGGTTCCTGGCGTTCCCAATCACGTCGCAATCCAGTATTCGCCCTGGAGATGATTCAGACAAAGCCGCAGGACTTGACGGCAAGGACAATTACAAAAAAGTCGCAATCCAGTATTCACCCTGGAGATGATTCAGACGAGCAAGACGAACGCAGAGCAGAGGTTTAAGTATCGCGGGTCGCAATCCAGTATTCGCCCTGGAGATGATTCAGACTCGGCTGGCCGTTAACACTCCAGGAGTTTCAGTTGAGTCGCAATCCAGTATTCGCCCTGGAGATGATTCAGACGCACCGATCCCTGGCACCAACGACTACCGGGTAATGTCGCAATCCAGTATTCGCCCTGGAGATGATTCAGACAAGGAATCCTTCTCCGTATTTGGTGCGGAGGAGGAGATTCAGTCGCAATCCAGTATTCGCCCTGGAGATGATTCAGACCCAAGCTCGGCACAATATAAGTTCGGTACGCCGTCGTCGCAATCCAGTATTCGCCCTGGAGATGATTCAGACCACTCACACCAACAAAGGAGGTCCAGATGAAATACTGTCGCAATCCAGTATTCGCCCTGGAGATGATTCAGACTATAATCCGTGTGTCCGATGAGTTGAAGAGCAAGATTGGTCGCAATCCAGTATTCGCCCTGGAGATGATTCAGACCTCTTTTTTTCCCCTTTTGCACTTCACCCCTAATAAAAGTCGCAATCCAGTATTCGCCCTGGAGATGATTCAGACCCTTTCGCTCAATAACAAACTCAGCGATTGGAAGAGTCGCAATCCAGTATTCGCCCTGGAGATGATTCAGACATTGGCCGCTGCGGGTTTCGCAGCACGGGAGGCCGCATTGGGTCGCAATCCAGTATTCGCCCTGGAGATGATTCAGACCATCAATTGAGGACAAAAGTTATGCAGACATAGTACTAGGTCGCAATCCAGTATTCGCCCTGGAGATGATTCAGACCTGCAGCGACCCACAGGAGTTGAGCAACGGCCGGTATAGAGTCGCAATCCAGTATTCGCCCTGGAGATGATTCAGACAAGGATTCCTTCTCCGCTTTCGGGGCGGAGGAGGAGATGTCGCAATCCAGTATTCGCCCTGGAGATGATTCAGACTTTGATTCTAACGGGAGGAGTTCATGATTCAGTTTTCGAAGTCGCAATCCAGTATTCGCCCTGGAGATGATTCAGACGCTCGCGAAGCACTCGGTTTTCATCGTACCAACCACCGGTCGCAATCCAGTATTCGCCCTGGAGATGATTCAGACGCCTGAAAACCTTGAGCGTTTTCGTCTCTACATATTGGCGTCGCAATCCAGTATTCGCCCTGGAGATGATTCAGACATGCCATGGATCCACTTCAGCCGGCTGGAACCAGACGATGTCGCAATCCAGTATTCGCCCTGGAGATGATTCAGACTGTGAGGAATTGGCCAGGTCAGATTTCCCAATAAAATCAAGTCGCAATCCAGTATTCGCCCTGGAGATGATTCAGACATGGAGGTGCAGTATGGCGTACGTCAAAACGACTGAAAGTCGCAATCCAGTATTCGCCCTGGAGATGATTCAGACAGAGAGGAGGTTCATCGCGATGAACGGATCAAAAGGGATAATGTCGCAATCCAGTATTCGCCCTGGAGATGATTCAGACTACAACCTCAAAATCCGCAGAGATAACAAGATACGAAGTCGCAATCCAGTATTCGCCCTGGAGATGATTCAGACAAGGACTCATTCTCCGCATTTGGTGCGGAGGATGAGATCGGTCGCAATCCAGTATTCGCCCTGGAGATGATTCAGACATTAATCAAGGA